>Ga0181526_10001397_pt1 | contig 22916 bp, 21 predicted proteins | sample PEATcosm2014_Bin_35_FD_119750 | JGI IMG/M metagenome (GOLD analysis project Ga0181526, IMG submission 119750) | Peatland microbial communities from MTU Mesocosm Facility, Houghton, MI, USA - PEATcosm2014_Bin06_30_metaG | ecosystem: Environmental > Terrestrial > Soil > Wetlands > Peat | place...
ATGCTGGGCGTCGTCGTCTCCAACAGCCTCCTGCTCCTCTTCGTCTGCTGGGAGCTCGTGGGGCTCGCCTCGTACCTGCTGATCGGCTTCTGGTTCCAGAGGCCGGCGGCAGCGGCCGCGGCCAAGAAGGCGTTCATCACGACCCGGATCGGCGACCTCGGGTTCCTCCTCGGCATGGTCTGGCTCTACGACGCGACCGGCTCGCTGCTCCTCTACGACGGCGGAAGGGGCGTCCTAGAGGCGGGCGTCCTCAGCGACCTCGCAACCCAGACCCTGGGATGCGGGCTCGCCGTGACGACGGCGATCGGCCTCCTTGTCTTCTGCGGGGCCGCGGGAAAATCCGGCCAGTTTCCGCTCCACGTCTGGCTGCCGGACGCCATGGAGGGCCCGACTCCCGTGAGCGCCTTGATCCACGCCGCGACCATGGTGGCCGCGGGCGTGTTCCTGATCGCCCGCGTCTTTCCCCTATTCTCGGCGGACCAGGCGCTCGCCTCCGTGCCGCTCCACGCGCTCACGGTCGTCGCGGGGATAGGCGCCATTACCGCGCTCATCGGGGCCGCCATGGCGGTCGCCCAGAGCGACCTGAAGCGCGTCCTCGCCTACTCCACGATCTCGCAGCTCGGCTACATGATGCTCGCGATAGGCGTCGGCTCGTGGGTCGCGGCCGTCTTCCACCTTCTCACCCACGCGTTCTTCAAGGCCCTCCTTTTCCTGGCGGCCGGCTCCGTGATCCATGCCGTCCACCACGAGCAGGACATCCGCGAGCTGGGCGGCCTGCGCCGGCCGATGCGCACGACCTTCGCCACCTTCGCCGTGGGCATGATGGCGCTCTCCGGTGTGCCGTTCCTGTTCTCGGGATTCTGGAGCAAGGAGGCCATCCTGCACGCCGCCTCCGAGTGGGAGGTGTCTCGCCTGCCGCTCTACGCCGGCCTGGCGGGGGTCGTCCTGACCGCGTTCTACATGACGCGGCTCCTGTGCGAGGTCTTCTGGGGCGCGCCCCGCTCCCCCGGCGCCGGCCACGCCCGTGAAAGCCCGGCGGTGATGACGGTCCCGTTGATCGTGCTGGCGGTCGGCGCCTTTGCCCTCGGGTTCCTCGGCACGCCCGCTTGGCCCTGGCTCCAGTCGCAGCTCACGGGCGAGGCGGTCCCCGTCCGCCCCCTGCTGGACGGCGGCGCCCTCATGTCGCTGTCCATCGTGCTCGTGGCCGTCGGCCTGGGGGCCGGCTGGGCGCTCTACGGCCGCCGGCCGCGCATTCGCGCCTCCGAACCCGACCCGCTTGCCGCTGCCTCGCCGCGGCTCTTTTCCTTCCTCGCGGCAGGGATGGACATCGACCGCCTCTACGCCGCCACGGTCGGCCGCCTCACGGCGTTCGGCGCCGCGCTGGCGGACTTCCTTGAGCGCTGGGCCTGGGGTGGCGCGGTCGGGCTGCTGGCGTGGCTCGGCGAGGCCACGGGATCCGTGAACCGGGGAATCGACGAGGCGGGCCTCAATGCCGGGTTCAACTCCGTCAGCGAAAGGCTGCGCCGGGCCGGGAGCGCCTATTCCCGCGCGCAGACGGGCGAGGCGCACGGCTACCTGCGCACCCTGGCGGTGGCCTTCGCGGCGCTCGCGCTTCTCGCGCTGATCGGGGGATGCCAATGAGCGCGTTCCCCCTCCTGTCCCTGGTCATCTTCGTCCCGTGGATCGGCGCGCTTCTCCTAGCCTGCCTCCCCCGACTGCGCGCTCCGGCCTGCCGCGTGCTGGCGATGCTCTTCAGCCTCTCGACGCTCGGCCTGGCGGCCGCGGCCCTCGGCCTGTACGACCGCGGCTCGACCGGCTACCAGCTGGTTGAGGACCACGCCTGGATAGGGGCGCTCAACGTCCGCTACCACCTCGGCCTCGACGGGCTGAGCCTGGTTCTCGTGCTGCTGACCGCGATCCTGGCTCCCGCCAGCCTGGTCGCCTCGTGGCGCCAGGAGCGCGACCCGCGGGCCTTCGGCCTGCTCTTCCTCCTCCTGCAGGGCTCCGCGCTCGGCGTCTTCCTCGCCCTCAATTTCTTCCACTGGTTCATCTTCTGGGAGCTGAGCCTCATCCCCGCCTATTTCCTGATCAAGCTGTGGGGGGGGCCGGGCGCCGCGCGCGCCGCCTACCAGTTCGTCGTCTACACGATGGGGGGCAGCGCGTTCCTGCTCCTCGGGTTCGCGGCGATTTTCGCCGCCACCGGCACGCTTGATTTCGCCCGGCTCGCCCAGCTCGGCGCCGACGGGACACTCGCGGCAAGGCTCGCCTCTCTCGGCGGGTTCTGGCCTCAGGCCGTCTTCCTCGGGGTGTTCCTGGGATTCGCCGTCAAGGTTCCGCTCTTTCCCTTCCACACGTGGCTGCCGCCGGCCTACGCCGAGGCGCCGACCGGCGTCTCGATGTTCCTGACCGGGGTCATGTCGAAGATGGGTGTCTACGGCTTCCTGCGCGTGCTCTGGCCGCTGTTTCCCGGGCCGCTGCACGCGGCTGCCGTGCCGCTCTTGTGGTTCGCCCTGGGAGGCGTCGTCCTCGGCGCCTTTGCGGCGATGCGCCAGACGGACCTGAAGCGGATGGTCGCCTACTCCTCGGTGAACCACGTCAGCTACTGCCTGCTCGCCCTGTTCGCCGTCTCCGCGGCGACCGGCCGCTCCGGCCTAACGAGCGAGGCGGCCGCGGCCGCGCTCAGCGGCACTCTCCTGCAGATGTTCAACCACGGCCTCTCGGCGGCCGCCCTCTTCTACTGCATCGGGCTGCTTGAGGCCCGCGCAGGCGGCCGGCGCGGAATCGGCGACTTTGGCGGCGTGCAGACGGCGGCGCCCGTGTTCGCCGGGCTGTGCGGCGTCGCGATGTTCTCGTCGCTCGGCCTGCCCGGGCTCAACGGGTTCGTCGGGGAATTCCTCATATTCCGGGGCGTCTGGGGACTTGCCCCGTGGGCCGCGGCAACCGCCTGCCTCGGCCTCCTCGCGACGGCCATCTTCCTTCTCACCTTCTGGCAGAGGGTGTTCCACGGCCCGCGCGCCGGCGCGGCCGCGGGCGACTTCGCCGACGCGGCCGGCCTCGATATCGCGGTCCTCGGCCCGCTGGTGGCCCTGATGCTCGTCCTCGGCGTGCTGCCGCAGCTCATGACCGGCCTCTTTAACCCGCTCATCACGTCGTGGGCCAACCACCTGGTCCTGCCATGAGCCTGCTGCCCTGGACGATCTACGTCTCGCTTGCCGGCGCCCTCCTGTCGCTGGCCGCCGGCTCGCGATCCCACTCCCTGGCGCGGTGGACGGCGCTGCTGACAGCCGCGGCCGCGTGGACCCTGACGCTCCTGGCCGCTGCCCGCTTCGTCCCCGGGCCGGGCCTGCAGACGCTCGCCGACTGCCCGTGGATTCCCTCCCTGGGGGTCCGCTACCATCTCGCCGCCGACGGCATCAGCCTGACGCTCCTGGTGCTCACGGGGCTGGTGGCGACGGCGGGCGTCCTCTTCTCGTGGAACATCGAGGAGCGAACCGGCGAGTTCTTCTCGCTGTTCCTCATTCTCGTGGCGGGCGTCTACGGCGTCTTCCTGAGCGCCGACGCGCTCCTGCTCTTCGCCTTCTACGAGATCGCCATAGTCCCGAAGTACTTCCTGATCGCGATCTGGGGCTCGACGAACCGGGAGTACGGCGCGATGAAGCTAGCCCTCTACTCGTTCGCCGGCAGCGCGGCGGTGCTCGCCGGCCTCCTGTGGGCGTACGCCGCGGGCCACGGGGGCGGCTTCGGATTCGCCGAGCTCGCCCAGGCGGCCGCCACCCTCTCGCGCCACCAGCAGATCGCCGTCTTCGCGCTCGTCTTCTTCGGCTTCGCCACCCTCGCCGGCATCTTCCCCCTGCACACCTGGGCGCCCACCGGCCACGTGGCGGCCCCGACAGCGGCCTCGATGCTCCTTGCCGGCGTCGTGATGAAGCTCGGCGCCTACGGGTGCCTGCGGGTCGCGCTTCCATTGTCGCCGCTCGGGTTTGCCTTCTGGCAGCCAGCGATCGCGTGGCTCGCGGTCATTGGAATCGTGTACGCGGGCCTGGTCGCCCTGAGGCAGGAGGACCTCAAGTTCGTGATCGGGTACTCGAGCGTGAGCCACATGGGCTTCGTCCTGCTCGGCCTGGCCGCCGCCAACGCCCAGGCCGTCAGCGGCGCCGTCCTGCAGATGTTCTCGCACGGCGTGATCGCCGGCCTGCTCTTCGCCGTCGTTGGGCGGATGGTCTACGACCGCACGCACACCCGCATGTTTGCCGACCTCCGGAAGATCCCGCTGCACCGGCTCCTGCCGTTTGCCGCCGCGGTGTTCGTGGTCGCAGGGATGGCGTCCATGGGCCTGCCCGGGTTCAGCGGGTTCCCGGCCGAGCTGACGATCCTGGTAGGCGCGTGGAGGGCGGGCCCGCAGTGGGCCTCGGTCGCCGCCCTGGGAGTGCTGGTGGCCGCCGCCTTCACGCTGCGCGCCATCCACCTGAGCTTCTTCGCCTCGATGGACGGGCCGCAGCCGACCGGTGGCACCCACCCGCCCGAGCAGGTCCTCAGCCTCGCGCCAATCACCCTGGCCGAGAAGGCCGGCGCCCTGCTCCTGGTCGGCGCCACGGTCCTCATAGGGCTCAAGCCGGACCTGCTCCTCGACTGGATCAACCCGGCGCTGCAGTCGCCGCTTCTTCAGGCGGCGTTCAAGGGAGGCGCGCCGTGAGGCCGGACTATGCGGGGCTCCTTTCCGCGCTGCGCCCCGAGGCGTCGCTGGTGCTCGGCGCCCTGGCCGTGCTCGGCCTTGACCTAACGGCCTTCCGCGCCCGATCCCTCGTCGAGCGGCAGCGGCTCGCGCTGTTCGTCGGGGCGCTGGCGGTAGCCGCCGCCGGCGCGGAAGCCTTGCTGGGGGCGCGCGGGCCGGTCTTCGGCGGCGTCCTGATCCTCGACCCCCTTGCCGTCGCCGCCCGAATCGGCGTGCTGGCGCTGACTCTTCTGACGCTAGGGGTGGCCTGGGGCGCCGCCCCTTTCCGGCAGCCCGGCGAGTATGTCGCTGTCATGCTCTTCGCTGCCACCGGCCTCGTCCTCATGGCGGCCGCGCAGCAGCTCCTCGTCGTCTTCCTGGCGCTGGAGCTCGCGAGCCTTTCCCTTTACGTGCTCGCCGGCTTTGATCGCAGCCGGCCGGAGTCGGCCGAGGCGGCCCTGAAATACTTCCTCTTTGGCGGCATGGCCGCGGCGTTCCTTCTCTTCGGCTTCAGCCTCATCTACGGCGTGACCGGCTCGATCGAGCTGCCGCGGATCGCCGCGCAGATCGCAGTCCAGGGCGCGAGCCCGCTTCTCCTCGTGGCGCTCGTCATGGTTCTCGTCGCCTTCGGCTTCAAGTCCGCGGCGGCACCCTTCCACCTTTGGGCTCCGGACGTCTACCAGGGCGCGCCCGCGCCTTCGGCGGCCCTGGTCGCCTCGGCCTCCAAGCTCGCGGGGTTCACGCTCTTCACCCGGCTCCTGTGGCCGGGCTTCGGCGCCGCCGCCGGCAATCCCGCGGCCCATCTGGGCGGGTCCGGCTGGCTCCCGACCGTCGCGCTGGTTGCGGGGGCCTCGCTCCTCCTTGGAAACATCGGCGCCCTGGCGCAGGCCAGCCTTCGTCGCCTCCTCGCGTACTCCGCGATCGGCCACGCGGGCGCGATGCTGCTCGGCGTCATGGCGGCGGGCCGTTCCGGCCCCGCGGCGCTGTTCTACTACGCCTCGACCTACGGCCTTGCGACCGTGGGGGCCTTCGGGGTCATCACCGCCGCCGAGCGTGCGGGCCGCTGCGAACTGATAACCGACCTGGCCGGGCTCCACAGGCGCTCGCCCCTGTTGGCCGCGTGCCTGACCGTATTCATCCTGTCGCTCGCGGGTATCCCCCCGCTCGCCGGATTCTTCGGGAAGCTCACCGTATTCGCGGCGGCGATCGGCCTCGGGGGAATTGGCGGCCCCGCGGGCGGGCTTGCGCTCCTGGCGATTGCCCTGAGCGCGGTCGCCCTTTACTACTACCTGAAGGTGCTCAAGCAGGCGCTTGTGGCCGCGCCGGCCGCGGAGGCGGCCCGGATCGCTGTTCCGCGCGTGACGGCGGCCGCCCTCTTGGCTGCCGCCGGCCTGATCATCTGGTTCGGCATCAATCCCGGCGAGCTGCTGGGCCTGTTCTAGAGGGCAGACCGGCGTTCCAGGACAGCAAGATCGGGGTATTAAATGGCAATAGGTGCGTCGACATTGCCACGACCTCGGATACACTTGGGGCCAGAAAGGAAGAATACAAAATGCCTGTAATCAAAATCCAACTCGAGCCGGAGGAACTTGCGGCTGTCGAACGCAGGGCCAAGGAACTTGGGGTCACGGTGCAGGCCCTGGCCTACGGCGCCATCAGCTGCTCGATGGGCCACGTGATGGAGGCTTACTGCCGGAAGCGCATCGACCAGGCCGTCGGCGACCGCGGACGGGACCTCCCGCCCTGGAGCGACTCCGCCAGGTCCGTCGCCGCCTACGAGGGCAAGTCCGACATCCACCAGGGCCCCGGCCCCAAGGGCGGCCCGCTTTAACGGGCCGGAATCGGAAGGCTCGTTCGCCCGGTTCGGGCGACGGGCTTGGGTCCCCATGGGCCCCGCGCGGGCGGCCTGGGGAGATAGGGGGCGGCGGGGCCCGCAGGGCCCGGGATTGCCAGCCGGCCCGCCTTTCGAACGGCGCGCGGGCGCGCCCACGGGAGCAATTTCTGGCGAAAGTTCGGCAAGCCATGCGCAGCGGGGCGGCCGCCGGCATGCTAGCCTCTCAGCAGAAGGAAGGCACCCCGAACCCAACCCACCCCCAGCCATGAACACCATCCTCGCCCCCATTGATTTCTCGGACGCAACAAGCTCGGTGATCGAGGCGGCGACCACGCTCGCCCGGGCGCTGCGGGCCAAGATAGTCCTCGCCCACGTCATCCGGCCGGCCACCGTTGTGACGGAGTTCGGGCCGGTACTGGAGGGACTCGCCTCGGCCGCCGAGTACAGCGCGGTCGAGAACCTCGGCCACTGGAAGACGGAGCTGCGGAACGACGGCCTCGACGTGGAGGCAAGCCAGCTCTACGGCGATCCGGCCGCCTGCATCTGCGACGAGGCCAGGCGGATCTCCGCCGACTACATCGTCATCGGCTCCCACGGCCACCGCGCCCTGTACGACCTAATCATGGGCGGCACGGCGAGCCAGCTGCTGAGGAAGGCCCCCTGCCCCGTCCTCATCGTCCCGGTGATGGAGCTCATCAGGCCCGCGCCAGACATTCCCGCGGCACGGGCCGAGAAGATCCCCTCCTGACCGCGGGTCTCTCCTATTCCCGGCCCGGTCTCCGGCGCTCCTTCGGGCCGATGCGACAAAAGCCTGAAGTGACCCCTCACCGAGGAGTCAGGAGGCGGCGCGGCCGCCGCCGACGCAAGTACACGGCGAAGTCGGCCGCATCCACCGTGACGACAGGCAGGCGCGGCGCCACGTCACTGAGGGCTACCAAGCAGGCATCAGCGAAGTCCACGGGGCGGCCGCGGTATCGCGCGGGTTCGTCGCGGACGGCGGCCAGATGCTCCGGGAGGAGGTGCTGGGATACCAATGCGCCGCACTCAAGCATTGCCAGTACCTTAAGGGATTCAGCCGGGGCAATCTTGCCAAGCAGGTGGTAGGATTCCGAGATGCAGGCCTCGCAGGTTAGCCATGGGCCCGGCACGGATCGTGCGGTGGCAACTGCCCAGGAATGGCAGGAGTCCCTTCTATCCACGAGCGCGACGAGGAAGCCGGTGTCAACGAGAGCGCGGACGGCCATAGTCATCCAAGTGGGTCTTGTTGGTCGAAAGGTCGCCAGGGCCACTGGCGCTGCCGATGATGTCCTTAAGCGCATCAACCATGTCGAGCCCGGCTTCCTCACCGAGGCCACGCTCTATGGCGTCTCGCATCACAGCGGAGGCCGTGCTCTTCGTCGCACGGGCCTTGCGCTGAATGCGGGCCGAAAGACTGGCCGGCATTTTGAGGGTCTTGACGATCATTTATGGGTAATACGCGAGCGTATTACCGTTAGTCGAGCCCGCAATCATTTCCCGATTCTGAAACCCAGAACGGCGACGCCGGCTGATTGCCCCCGGGGCGCATCCGGCGCCAATTGCGCTTAATCCTCTCGCCAAACGGCGGGGATTGGAGGAGATTGGATGCGGTTGACTCGCCGTGGGCGTGTCCCGCAAAGAAATGCCAAACACCAAGCCGGGCCGCAAGGGCCCTCAGGCCGATGACTCAGTCAAAGGCGTAATTCAATTCAGAGCCGGCGGATCCGCCTTCGTAATCGTTGATGGGAAACGGGATGAGCCGTCCATCCAGATTGCCCCCGATGACACCGGCGTCGCCCTTCCCGGCGACACCGTGGTCGCCCGAATCTACCGCGGAGTGGCCGGAAAGCGACCCGGCGAGCGGGTCGGCCGCGTGGTCGAGATACTGAAGCGGGGCCGCGCGACCATCGTCGGCGACCTGAGGCGCGAGGGGCGCAACTTCTTCGTCGTCCCCGACGACCCCCGGTTCGTCTACGAGATCGCGGTTCCGGATCCCTCCCGCGCGAAGGCCCATCCCGCGCCCCACCCGGGCGACAAGGTCGTGGTCAGGCTCGGCGAATGGCGCCGGCGCGAGCAGCCGCTCATGGGCGAGGTGACCGAGCGGCTCGGGCGCACCCACGAGCCGCGGGCCGAGCTGCTCGGAATCTTCATCAAGCACGGCCTGGAGCCCAACTTTCCCGCGGACGTCGAGCGGGAGGCCGCGGCCATCCCGGCGCAGGTCGGGCCCAGGGACATCGAGGGGCGCCTCGACTACCGCAAGGTGCCCGTCTTCACGATCGATCCCGACGATGCCAAGGATTTTGACGACGCCCTCTCCATCGAGCACCTGGACGGGGGGGACGTGCGGGTCGGCATCCACGTCGCCGACGTCTCGCACTATGTGAGGCACGGCACGGCGATCGACCGGGAGGCGAGGACCCGCGGCAACTCCACATACCTCGTGGGCACCGTGATCCCCATGCTGCCCGAGAAGCTGTCCAACGGCCTCTGCTCGCTGGTCGAGGCCCAGGACCGCCTCTGCAAGGCCGTCTTCCTCACGTTCGGGCCGGACATGCGCGTCAAGGCGACGGACTTTGCAAACACGGTGATCCGCAGCAGGAAGCGCCTCACCTACAAGCAGGCCTACGCGCTCCTCTTCGAGGACAGCCTGGAGAAGATCCGGGCGCTCCCCGTCCCCCCGAGGCACCAGACCGGCTCCACCGGCCGCGCGCTGCGCGATCTCAACGACTGGGAGCTTTCGGACCTGCAGTCGTGGATCCGGGCGCTCTGGCGCATCGCGGGCGCGCTCCGGCGCGAGCGCATGGCGCACGGCAGCCTCGACCTCGACATGCCCGAGACCAAGATCTTCGTCGACCCCCAGGGCTACGCGGACCGGCTGGAGAGGATCGAGCAGGACGAGAGCCACCAGCTGATCGAGGAGTTCATGCTGGCCGCGAACGAGGCCGTCGCGAGGCTGACGCGGACGCAGCGGCTGCCGTCGCTCTACAGGGTGCACGACGAGCCGGACGCCGAGAAGCTGAGCGACTACCGCCAGTTCGTCTCGACCTTCGGCATCAAGGTCGGCGACCTGACGCGCAGGGAGGAGGTCGTGAAGCTGCTCGGCATTCTCAAGACCCACCCCCAGGGCTACACGCTCCGCACCCAGTTCCTGCGGAGCCTGAAGAAGGCCGGCTACAGGGCGACCCCCGACGGCCACTACGGGCTCCACAAGAAGGACTACACCCACTTCACGTCCCCCATCCGCCGCTATTCCGACCTCGTCGTCCACCAGGTGCTCCAGTCCTACCTCGCGCGCCGCCCGGACGGGTCCGCGCGCCACGACATCCGCGGCATCCAGCAGCTCGCCGAGCACCTGAGCCTGACGGAGATAAACTCGTCCGAGGCCGAGCGGGAGAGCGTGAAGATCAAGCTCCTCGAGTTCTTCGAGCGCGAGCTCGCGAAGAAGAAGCGCACGGCATTCGCCGCCGTCATCACCGACGTGCGCCGGCACGGCTTCTTCATCGAGCTGGTCGAGTCGATGACGTTCGGCTTCGTCTCCTCCGATTCCCTCGGCGACGACTACTACCAGCTCAATCCCGAGGGCAACGCGCTCGTGGGCAGGCGCAAGCACAGGGCCTTTGAACTGAACGGCCGGCTTGACGTCGTGGTCGACAAGGTTGACCGGTTTAAGCGTGTCATCGATTTCCGACCGGCCTGACCTCACCCCAACCATGAACCACTACGACTTCCCGATCCAGTTCCGCGCCCTGTACGACCAGGCAGTGGCGCTCTATGCCAAGGGCGAGCGCGACCCGAAGAAGTACTTCAACAAGGCGCAGGCGGCCTGGCTCGCCGCGAACGGCATCACCGCCCAGCACGTCTACGATTACGCCGAGGACGAGAACTCGGCCGGCGAGCCCGGCTTCGGGCACGCCGTCCTCATCGAGTCCGCCCGGCACAACTTCTTCTTCAACGTCCAGCACGGCAAGGCGTCGACGGCCGTCCTCGAGGAGGCGCGGATGCCCGCCAAGACCGACACCGTGAAGGGAATCGAGTGGCTGCCGAGGATCATCCCGAAGGCGAAGGCGAAGCTCCGCGGCGAGCTCCCGGACAGCCTCATGTACTGCTGCGGCGGGGACCGCCGCTTCTTCAAGGCCCATGACATCCTTCCCAGCGAGTTCCTGGGCGTCGTCTGGAGAAACGGCGACAACGACGCGGCGACCGTCGACTGGGTCGTCGCCCGCAGCAGGGCGGCGAAGTAGCGCCGCCCCTAGAGGAGCTCGCCCTGCCGGGAGTCGGGCTTCGCGGGCGGCGGGCTTATCCCGAGGAACCTGCCGTACCTTTCGAGCCAGTCGTCCAGCTTGTCCGCGTAGTACCCGGGATCGTAGGGCGCGGCCACGGGGTCGTGCGCGGCGACCGGGCGGGCCCGCTGCCAGTCGCTCGCGCGCCCCTTCTCTTTCGGGGTGACGTAGTAGGTCACCCGCTCCCCCATCCTGGGCCGCGGCGACATCTGCAGGGCCACCTCCGCCGCGGCCCGGCGCGGCTTGCCCCCGCCCTCGATGAAGCGCTCGTAGGCCTCCGGGTTCATCCCGAGGATCTCTCCCTTGGCGACCTCGGCGACCGGCAGCGTGCGGTCGGCCAGGCCCGCCCGGTACCTCTCGAGAAGGGCAACCGGGGACTCGCCCGGGACGCCGAGCAGGAAACGGATCAGGGAGTCCGTGAGCTTCCTCAGGAACGGCTCCACGCCCCTCGAGCGCAGCGCGCTCCCTCGCAGGATGATCCGGCCCGACTCCAGGAGCGCGTAATTCTTCGCCTTGTAGCAGAACATCGCGTCGTAGTGGCCGTCGAACTCAAGCTCGATTCCCGCGGGCAGGATGGGGGCAACGAGCGCCAGCAGCTCCTGCGGCCGGTCGAAGTAGTCCTCTGCCGACAGGTAGATGCCGTCCGTGTCGGCCTCGAGCATCCGGCAGCCGTGCCTGGCGAACTCGTCGATCAGGCCCTGCAGGAGCTCGCGACCCCGGCGGGTCACCTCGGCCGCGAGGTCCCCGTCGCCGAATCGCGCCCCGGAGAACCCCAGGTACCCGTAGAACGAGTTAATGAGGATCTTGTAAGCGGCCTGGCGCGCCTGGGCCTCCGAGCGCTCCTCCTCCGAGGGGGCGCTGCGCGCAAGCTGCTTGTAGCGCAGGCGGTACTCCAGCAGGCGCCGCAGGAGCGGGATGAAGACGCCGAGGGCGTCGTCCGCGGGGTTGCGCCCGATGTTGAGCAGGAGGCTCGGGTAGAGCGACGCCACGTCAAAATGGAGCACGTGGTGGAAGACGCCCTCGTTGAAGCTGCGCGTGTAGCCGCCGTCAAACGGCCGGATCTCGGGCGGCTGCGGGCACGACTGCCTCGCGTGGTAGTATTCCTCGAGAAACAGGAGGTCTATCTTCACGGTCGTCCCGCGCAGCATCGCCTCCTGCAGGGGGATCGGGAAGGCGCGCGCCTGCTCGAAATAGGTCGGCAGCAGCAGGTCGGCGAGACCCTGCGTCTCCCTGAGGTCGTCCTCCAGGTACGCGCAGAAGCGCCCCCGGTCCCTCTCGAACGCCTCCGCTATCCGGCTTCCCTCGATGTGGGTGCGCCCCTCGCCCTCCTCGGGGCTTATCCCGAAGTGCACCGCGACCTCCTTCAGCCCGTAGGAGTTGAGCTCGCGCGCGGTGATGTCGTTCAGGAGCGCGAGCAGGTAGGTGTCCGCCACGGCGCGCCCGGGCAGGTCGCAGCGCGGGAAATCGACCCACCGCTCCGCGACCTTCAGCCGGCTGCTCCGGAAGGTCGCCCTCTGGCCGAACCTCCCCCACGCGCAGGGGACCCGGTGCCTGCGGCAGCGCAGCCTCAGGTAGTCCAGGTCGAACTTGAAGATGTTGTGGCCCTCGATGACGTCGGGGTCGATCGCCGCGAGCCGGGCGTTGAACGCCTGGAGGAGGCGCTTCTCGGCCGCGTCCGTCATCTCCTCCAGGAGGAGGAGCTCGTTCGCGCCGCCCGAGCGCATCCCGATCGCGAGCACCCGGTCGCCGGGGAGGGCGGCGTCGCTGAACCCGCCGCCGCTCGACCCGGTCTCGATGTCCACCTGGCAGCGGCGCAGCCTCGCGAAGCCCATGTCCCCGAAGAGCCGCGCCCTGTGCTGAAGCAGGAACTGGCTCTCCAGGGGCCGGATCACGTCGACGGCCACCGAGTCGCGCGCCACCTTGAGGAGCCCGTCAAACGAGTCGAGCGACCGGGCCCGGGCGATCACGCCGAGCGCGGCGGCGCCCCCGAGGCGCTCAAAGTCGATGCCGGTCAGCGGGGCACCCTCGGGAACGGACCCGAGCCATGCAAAGGGCTCGAACGGGAGCGTCCTCTCCTCGCGCGCCCCCCCGGGGGCCGCCACGGCGACCCGCGCCCTTCCCTCGCCGTCGATCCAGACGCCACAGAGCGTGCCGTCCATGGCCCGCGGCGCACTCAGAACGGGCGCACGTACACCATCGCCACGGCCGTGATCGCAAGGATGAACGCGATCATCATGAGGAGGTCGGCCATCGCGCGCCTGCGGTAGGCGAAGGCTCCGATGGAAGCCAGGCCGAGCCAGCAGGCGAACTTGGCCTTGGCCCAGCCCGGGAAGCCTAGATGCAGGTTCATGAGCATGGCGACGCCGCTCGCCAGGACGAGGAGCGCCGCGATCCCCGTGATCATGAGGACCCGCTTGCGGGTCTCGGCCGGCGCCGCGAACGCGTAGAAGGTGTAGCCCAGGAGCACGATGATCGAGGAGAGGTGGAGGATGTGGTAGGTCGTGATGGACATCGTGGGGCTGGAAAGAAAGTGGACACCCTGCCTGTGCCGTATGCCCAAAGGCTCAAGACCTTTTCATGTCAAGGTGGGCGCCTCCTTCGCGGTGTTTGCTTTCCGGTTTACGGCCTAGCAGCCCCCGCGCCGGTTTCGGCTCCCGTAATGTTTCCAAGGCAAAGAGCAGTTATTGAAAGCACCTCGAACACTGCAGGGTGTCTGGTCTTGAGTCTGGGTAATGCCGGCCCACCGTCAAGTATGCCCTTGCGCATACTTCTGCCCGCGATCGGAAGCTCGGGCGACGTCCACCCGGTGATCGGGCTCGGGCGGGCGCTCGCGGCGAGGGGCCACGCGGTGACCGTGGTCACCAACGACGTCTTCTCGGAGCAGATCCGCTCGAGCGGCCTCGGGTTCATCGCGCTCGGGACCCGGGCGGAGGCCGAGTTCATCATGCGCGACCCGAGGCTCTGGCACCCGAGGGAGGGCTTCCGGTGCATCTTCGAGCACGCCGTCCTTCCCAATATCGGGCGCCTCTACGAGATCATCGCCGCGAACCGGGGCCCGTCCACCGTCGTGGCGGCGACCACGCTCTGCCTCGGCGCCAGGGTCGCGCAGGAGAAGCTCGGGGTGCCGACGGCGTCGCTGCACCTCCAGCCGCTCGCCTTCCGGAGCCTGGTCGACTACGGGAGGCTGGGCCCGTTCGACCTCGGGCCGCGCGCGCCCCGGCTCGTGAAGCGGGCGCTGTTCTGGCTGGGCGACACGGTCTACGTCGAGCCCCTGGTCGGGCCGGGCCTGAACGCGTTCAGGGCCACGCTCGGCCTAGCGCCGGTGCGCGGCGTCTTCAGCCGCTACGTCCACTCGCCTCTCCTGGTGCTCGGGCTGTTCCCGGACTGGTTCGCCGCACCGCAGGTGGACTGGCCGGCGAACGCCCACCTGACGGGCTTCATCCTGCACGACGACGACGGAAGGGAGGCGCTCCCGGCGGACGCTGAGGAGTTCCTGCGGGCGGGGCCGGCGCCGGTCCTTGTCACCCCGGGCTCCGCGGCGATGGACCGGGGGAGGTTCTTCCGGACGACGGTCGAAGCCTGCCAGGGGCTGGGGGTGCGCGCGATGCTCGTCACCAACCACCCCGGCCAGATTCCGGCGGGCCTCCCGGACGGGATCTGCGCGTTCCCCTACCTCCCCTTCAGCCGGGTCCTGCCGCGCTGCGCCGCGATAGCCTACCACGGGGGGATCGGCACCCTGGCTCAGGCCGTGAGGGCGGGCGTTCCCCACCTTGTCGTCCCGAATTCCTTCGACCAGCCCGACAACGGCCAGCGCGTCGTTCGGCTCGGCCTTGGCCGCTGCATCAGCCAGGGGGCCTATGGCAGGCGAAGCGCCGCGCGCGCCCTGGGCGAGCTGCTTCGCTCGCCGGAAACCGCCCGCCGCTGCAGGGAACTCGCGCCCCGGGTCGACGCGCACGACTCCCTGGAGCGCGCGTGCGCGCTGATCGAGAGGCTGGGCTGACCCCGCGGGTCCCCGCGGCCTGCCTCAGCGCCCGATGATGGTGGAGTCGAGGTGCTGGATGATGAGCTCCTGGACCGTCGCAAGGAAGAGGTAGCACATGAAGGCCTTGCGCACCGGCTCGTCGAGACCGCCCATGTCTACATCGCCCGTCTCAAGCGCCTCGTCGCCGAGCGCCTTGAGCCTGCGCTCGCGCAGGTGCAGCCTGACGGCGGTGCAGGCCCTCACGATCGGCTCGGCGTTCTTCTCGTCGAACGCGACAACCCCCTCGCTGAAGAACTGGCCGTTGAAGAGCGAGAGGAGGCCGCGAAGGTCCTCCCTCTGGCCCTGGAGGAGCTCGCCGATCCACGCGCCCCTGAACTCCTGGTCCATGTCGTGGAGCGCCTGGGGCGCGGCGAGGCTCTTCTCGAGCTCGCTCGAGAGGTCGCGGATGATGTCCAGCAGCGGAGCCACGACGGGAAGGCTCAGCTTCACCTCGACCCGCTTATCAACGCGTTTCATCGGGCTCGAGGACCGCCGTGAGGTGCCACTGCTGGAGCGTGAAGACGTGGGCCTCGGCGGTCTCCCGGACCCCCGTCCAGACGACCGAGCGCCCCTGCTCGTGGACCTCGAGCATGTGCTTCCTTGCCTTCGTCTCGTTGAAGCCGAGCACCTTCTTGAAGACCATGACCACGTAGGACATCAGGTTGACCGGGTCGTTTAGGACGACGACCCGCCACGCGTCGTCCGCCTGGACCACCGCCGACGGGCGGGCCTCGGGCCGGGTGTGGGTTCGGGGCTCAGGCACGGGAATTCGGGCGCCCAGGGCGGCCCTCAGGCCTTCTCCCGGACGGCCGCCTCAATCCTGGCTTCCGATTCATCGATCGGCATCTTGAGCGATTCCGGGGCGCCGCGCCACTTCATTTCGACGATCCCCTCCCGGATGCCCCGGGCGCCCACCGTGATCCGCATCGGGATCCCCAGGAGGTCGGCGTCCTTGAACTTCACCCCGGGCCGCTCGCTCCTGTCGTCGACGAGGACATCGGCGCCGGCCCGCTCCGCGGCGGCTGCGGCCCTCCCCGCGATGACGGCCGCATCCTTGTCCTGCGGATCCAGAAGGCACACGAGGACCTGGAAGGGCGCGATGGCCCAGGGCCAGATGATCCCGTCCGCGTCGTGGCTCTGCTCGATCACCGCCTGCAGCGTGCGGCCGATTCCGATGCCGTAGCAGCCCATGACGAACAGGTGGCGCTCCTTCTTGTCGTCGGTGAACCCCGCGTCGACCCGCTCCGAGTACTTGGTGCCCAGCTTGAAGATGTGCCCGACCTCGATCCCGCGCTGGACCCTGAGCGGCCGGCCCCCGATTGGATCGGGCTCGCCCGCGCGCACGCGGCGGAAGTCGCCGAACCGCGTGATCTCGAGGTCGCGCGAGACATTGACGCTGCGCAGGTGGAACCCGTCGCGGTTGGCGCCCGTGGTCCCGTTGCCGACAAGGCGGATCGCATGGTCGGCATAGATGCCCGACAGCGCGGAAAGGTTCCTGAAGGTGCCCCTGACCGGGCCCAGGCTGCCCGGCTTCGCGCCGAGCACGGGCTCTATCTCCTCCGGCGTCGCCGGCCGCACCTGGGTGAACCCAAGGGACCCCAGCTTCGCCTCCTCGAGCTCGTCGCTCCCCCGCAGGACCACGGCGAAGGGCCGGCCGTCGCCCATGTAGACGAGGGTCTTGAACTGCCGGTCCGCCGGCACGAGGTAGGGGGCGGCCTCCAGCGCCGCGATCGTGACGACCCCCGGGGTGGCAAACTCCTCGGGCGCGCCCCCGGGGGCCGCGTCCTTGAAGCCGTCCGGCAGGAGCGCGCTGCGCGCCTTCTCGCGGTTGGCGGCGTAGCCGCTTTCCTCGTTGTAGAACAGGTCGTTGTCCCCCACCTCCGCCGGCACCATGAACTCGTGGGAGTGGCTGCCGCCCATGACCCCCGTGTCGGCCTCGACCGAGATGGCATGGGCCCCGACCCTGCGGAAGAACGCCTCGTAGGCGCCCTTCATGGCCTGGTAGCTGCGCACCGAGCCGTCGTCGTCCGCGTCGAACGAATACGCGTCCATCATGACGAACTCCCGGGCCCTCATGAGTCCGAACCGCGGCCGGATCTCGTTGCGGAACTTCGTGCCGATCTGGAAGAACGTCTTCGGAAGGTCCCGGTAGCTCGTGACCTCCGCCTTGACGAGCGGCGTTATCACCTCCTCGTGCGTCGGGCCCAGGACGAACTCCGGCTCCCTTTCGCCGCGCCTGCCCTCGCCCGAGCTGTCCACCCGGAACATGATCTCGCGGACCGGCCCCCACCTCGGCCCCTCCGCCCAGAACTCGGCGGGGTGGATGTGCGGCATCGACAGCTCGATCGCCCCCGCGCGCTCCATCTCCTCGCGGCAGATGCGCGAGATCTTCTGCATGACCCGGAGACCGAGCGGCAGGTAGGTGTAGAGCCCTCCCCCGAGCCTGCGCACCAGGCCCGCGCGGATGAGCAGCCGGTGGGACGCGATCTCCGCGTCGGACGGGCTCTCCTTGAGCGTGGGAATGAAGTATCGCGACCAGAACCGCATGGGAATGGGACAGCCAAGAAAGGGGGCGGCCGGATGGCAACACGCGAAAACGTTTGTTGCCAAACGGGCCCCGTCCTTCTGGCCTCTGGTTCCCGATGACAGCCCCCCGCAAGGACCGCAAGCCGTGGCCGATGAAGTGGATCGTGCTCTCGATCGTGATCTTCATCCCGGTGTACACGTACCTGACGCTGCACTACCGGCGCAAGGAGCCCGCCTTCCAGCCCTACCAGGACATGCGCGACCGGGCGGACGTGATCAGGCTCCTCAAGGCGGGCTACCAGCGCGTCACCGTCGACGCGAGCCGCCCCGCCGAGGCGGCCGCGAACGAGGGCGACCCCACCTCACCGGCGCCGGGCGGCCTGCCGCCGGAATTGAAGGGCACGCTCATCGAGTCCCCGCTGCTCCCCCTTTCGATCGGCTCCGTGTCCGCCTCGACGACGGCGGTCTCGGCGATCGACTACCAGATAGGGCTCACCTACACGCTCGCCGACAACAAGAGGCAGCTCTCGGGGGCCCACCTCTACGAGCGCGACCGCGACATAGTCATCGTCGCCGACTTCGAGAGGCTCGGGGGCGGCCTCCTGGCGCGGACGCGCGAGGGAACCGCCCTTATCACGGTGCCGCCCGGGAGCATCAAGCCCGGGACCTACCGCGTCACGCTTGTCGGAGAGCGGGAGTCGAGGTCATGGAGCCTGCGGGTCCGCTAGGCGCCGACCCCCGGCCGCCCGCCAGAGTCGGCGCCCTCGCCAAGAAGCTCGTCGATCGCCGACAAGAGGGTCGCGCAGGAAAACGGTTTTGCGAGGACCTTTGCGGCGCCGAGCCGCGCCGCAACCTCGTGATCGTCCCCGAAGCCGTGCCGGCTGCCGCCAGTGATCGCGATGACCTTCACGGGAGGGTGCATCTTCTGAAGCTCCGTCAGGACCTCGGCCCCGTCCCGGCCCGGCATCACCATGTCGGTGATCACCAGGTCCGCGTTTGCCTTTGGGAACAGCCCGAGCCCCTCCACGCCGTCGCAGGCCTCGACCACGGTGTGTCCGGAGTGGATCAGGGTCTGGCGTATCACCGAGCGTACTTCGGCATCGTCGTCGATGAGGAGAATCTGTGCCATTGGGCTTGGCGGTGGGGAGAACGCGGTTCTTGCGGCTTGGGTCAGCCGGCTCCCGCAATAATACCAGCCCCGCAAATTCGGCGCCATTGGGTGAACACCTTATATTGCCCGACCGAGGGCCCGGACGCCGGCGCGCTCCCGCCCCCGAGAGGTCCCTTGACGTGCGCGGCCACATCAATGAGAACGCGATCCTGCCAATGACCAACGGAAACGGGCAACCTGCTTCCCCCGCGCCGGCGACCGCCCAGGCGACCACCATCAAGCCGACGGACCTCCGTGGGATCCTCCAGTACGTTCCCAGGTTCCAGGGCCAGATCTTCGTGATCGCCATCGACGGGTCGATCGCCGCGGACGAGAACTTTGCAAACCTCCTGGTCGACATCGCCGTCCTGAGGAGCCTGGCGATCAAGGTCGTCCTCGTCCACGGGATCGGCCACCAGCTCCAGGAGCTCTCGGCGCTGCGCGGCATACCGATCAGCAACGTCGACGGCTCCGGCGTCACCGACGCGGCCACGCTCGACCTCGCGATCCGGGCGTCCTCCCGGGTGTCCCACCTGATCCTGGAGGGGCTCACGCAGAGCTCGCTCAAGGCGGTCATCACGAACGCCGTGCGCGCCGTCCCCGTGGGGATCATAAAGGGAGTGGACCAGCAGCTCACCGGCAAGGTCGACCGGATCGACAAGGAGCTCCTGGGCCTGCTGATCGAGCGCCAGGTCGTCCCCCTGATCTCGCCGGTCGCCTTCGGGCCGGACGGCAAGTCGCTCCGGGTCAATTCCGACCTCCTCGCCGCCGAGATGGCCGAGGTCCTCCACGCGACCAAGATCATCTACCTGGCGCCCAGCCCGGGCCTGGAGATCGAGGGGGACGTGAGGCACGAGATCTCGGTCGACGCCCTGCGCACCCTCCTGAGCGAGCACCCCGAGCAGATCGCCGAGACGAGCCGGAGCAAGGCCACCCATGCCATCCGGGCTATCGAGAACGGCACCCCGCGCGTCCACATCGTGGACGGCCGCGTCTTCGACGGGCTGCTGAACGAGATCTTCTCGAACGAGGGCGTCGGCTCGCTGGTCTACGGGAACGACTACCAGCAGATCCGCAAGGCGACCCGCCGCGACGTGAGGCTCCTCTACAACCTGACGAGGAACGCCGTCAGGCGCGAGGAGCTGATCCACCGCACGCAGCAGGCCATCGAGAAGAACATCGACCAGTTCTTCGTGTTCGAGATCGACGAGGCCGTCATCGCCTGCGTCACGCTCCTCTTCTATCCCGACCGCCCCGAGACGGCCGAGATCGGCTCCCTCTACGTCCTCCCGTTCTACCACAACCGCGGCATCGGCAAGAAGATGGTCGACTACGCCTGCCTCCAGGCGAAGGAGCGGGGCGCGAAGACCGTCATCGCCCTCTCGACCCAGAGCTTCGGGTTCTTCACGAGCGTGTGCGGATTCCAGGAGAGCACGAAGGAGATCCTGCCCGAGGCCCGCCTCAAGCTCTACGACGACAGCGGGCGCAACGCGCGGGTACTTGTGAAAAACCTGGCCTAGGCCCGTAACATTTTCACAAAGGGCGCGTCTAAGTATTCGAATATCATTACATCCATGAATACACTCCCACTCACAGAAGGTCCCCTGAGCGCGCCAGTCGTTGCCTCCCGGTCTGCCCGGGTGGCTGCGGGCGCGGCGGCGCTGGTCTCGGTGCTCGCCATAACATCCGGCTGCGTCGTCGCGGTTCGGCCGGTCCCCGCCCCCGTCGTCTACACCCAGCCCGCGTACGCCGAGCCGCCGGGCGAGGTCGTCGTCGACACCGACCCGCCCCCGCCGCAGTACGAGGTCGTGGGCGTGGCCCCCGGGCCCGGATTCATCTGGATCGGCGGCTACTACCACTGGTACGGCGGCCGCTGGGTCTGGTACCGCGGCCACTACGAGCGCCCGCCGCACCCCGGCGCAATCTGGGTCGGCGCCCGCTACGAGGTGCGCGCCGGCCGCAGGGTCTACATCCGCGGCTTCTGGCGCTGATCAATCCCGGACCTCGACGACCGCCTGGATCTCGGCGGTCGCACCCCGGGGAAGCCCGTTGACGGCGACCGCGGCCCGCGCATGGCGGCCCGCGTCGCCGAACACCTTCAAGAAGAGGTCGCTGGCGCCGTTGACGACGGCCGGGCTCTCCGCGAAGCCGTCGACGGCGTTCACGTATCCGGTCACCAGGACGATCCGGGCCACCCGGTCCAGCGAGCCGAGCGAGGCCTTGATGTTCGCGAGCGTGTTGAGCGCGCAGGCCTCGGCGGCCTTCGCGCCGGTCTCCACCGTCTGCTCGCGCCCGACCGGCCCCGAGTGTGTCAGCCGGCCGTCGGCCATCGGAAGCGTTCCCGCGCAGAAGAGGAGATTGCCCGAGCGCACCGTGGGCACGTAGCTGCCCGCGGCGGCGGGGGGCTGGGGGAGCGTGAGGCCGAGCTCGGCGAGCCTTGATTCCGGGTTCATCGGCATGGGTTATCGCCGCGTTTACGCGGGCTTGGAACCAAAAACTTGCGTTGCGGGCCGGCGCCAAATCCCCCACACAAGCGCAGCCCATGCTTAACCGCCTCTTCCACCTTGAAAGTCGCGGCACGACGCCCCTGCGCGAGTTCCAGGCGGGGCTCACGACCTTCGCCGCGATGGCCTACATCCTCGCGGTGAACCCGTCGATCCTCGCGAACACCGGCATGGACAAGGCCGCGCTCGTGACCGTCACGGCCATCACCGCGGCGGTCGCGACGACGCTGATGGCGCTGTTCACGAACTACCCGATCGCCATGGCGCCGGGGATGGGCATCAACGCTTTCTTCACGTTCACGATCTGCGGGGCCATGGGCCTAGCGTGGAACGAGGCCCTCGGGATGGTGTTCATTAACGGCGTCATCTTCCTCTCGTTGTCGGTCTCCGGGGTGCGGGAGAAGATCATCGCGTCGATCCCGCTCGGCCTTAAAATCGCTGTCACCTGCGGCGTCGGGCTCTTCATCGCCTTCATAGGATTAAAAAACGGCGGCGTGATCGTGGGAAACCCGGAAACTTTCGTGGGACCCGGTGATTTCACCTCCGGGCCAACCGCCCTCTGCCTCGCCGGAATCGTTTTCACCGCCCTCCTTGTCGCCCGCAAGGTGCCGGGTGCGATCGTGATCGGGATCCTCGCGATCACTGTGGCCGGCATGTTCGTTTCCAACGGGACCGGCGGCCACGTGACGAGCCTGAGCAACGGGATTTTCGCCCTGCCACACACGGCGGCGCCCGTATTCTGGAAGCTCTCGTTCGGTTTCATGAAGAGCTGGAAGGGCTTCAATAAGGCGCTGCCGCTCATCTTCACGCTGCTCCTGGTCGACATGTTCGACAACATTGGGACCCTGATCGGGGTCACCAAGCGGGCCGGCCTCCTCGATGAGGACGGCCGGCTTCCCAAGGCGGGCCGCGCTCTCCTTGCGGACTCGATCGCCACGATACTCTCGGCCCTTTGCGGGACGTCCACGGTCGTCAGCTATATCGAATCTGCCTCTGGGGTCGAGGCGGGCGGGCGCACGGGGCTCACGGCGATCACGGTCGCCATCCTCATGCTGCTGGCGCTTTTCCTCACCCCGCTGATCCTTGCGGTACCGTGGTGCGCAACCGCTCCCGCGCTCGTCATCGTGGGAATATTCATGATGCAATCCGTCGTTGAGATCGACATGTCGGACTTCCAGACGGCCGCCCCGGCCGTCCTGACGATCTTCGCGATCCCGCTCACGTTCAGCATTGCCAAGGGAATCGGGATCGGGCTGATCTGCTCGGTCCTCCTCAGCGTGGGCCTGGGACGCCACCGCGAGGTCCCGCCGATCGGCTATGCGGTGGCGGCCATGTTTTTCCTTTCGTTCTTCAGGATCTGGCCGTTTAGCTGACCCCGCCCTCCGCGCCATGTCCAGGACCACCGCCCGCCTCGTGTTTGGGGTAACCGCAGTCTTCTTCGCGGTGTTCTTCGCTTGGCCGATCATCCAGATCCTGAAGGGAGGGTTCATCGACGCCGACGGGCACCTGACCTTCGCGTACCTCGGCACCCTCCTTACGGACCCGACCTACCTTGTGGCCCTGCGCAACTCGTTCCTTCTCGCCTGCGCCGGGACCTCGGGCGCGCTCCTGATCGCGCTGCCCCTGGCAGCCGTCTCCGACCGGTTCCTGTTTCCCCTAAAGGGGTTCCTCAACTCGGCGGTCCTCGTGCCGATGATACTGCCGCCCTTTGTCGGGGCCATCGGGATCAAGCAGATCTTCGGCCAGTATGGGGCCGTCAACGCGCTCATCATAGACCTCGGGATACGGCCGCGGGGCTGGGCCTTCGACTGGTTCGCCGCGAACCAGTTCTGGGGGGTGGCGCTGGTCGAGGCGCTCTCGCTCTACCCGATC
>Ga0181526_10001400_pt1 | contig 22886 bp, 20 predicted proteins | sample PEATcosm2014_Bin_35_FD_119750 | JGI IMG/M metagenome (GOLD analysis project Ga0181526, IMG submission 119750) | Peatland microbial communities from MTU Mesocosm Facility, Houghton, MI, USA - PEATcosm2014_Bin06_30_metaG | ecosystem: Environmental > Terrestrial > Soil > Wetlands > Peat | place...
AACCCTGGTCCCAGAAAACCCAGCAGCCGGCGCCAGTAAACCGGCGAGCGCGATATGCGCACGCTGGAGTGGACCTCCGGCAAGGAGGGCTCGATCAGCTCGGCAAGGGATGTGGTTTCTGCGTACATGGGCGCGGAGTATGGGCCTGAATCGCTCTTTCAACCCCAGTATGCCACAGGTTGTTAAGTAGGGTTAACAATTTGTCTTAAATTTAATTACGATGAGGATTCCGAACGCAGCCAGACTGCTTCCGCAGCCGGCCTTCCGAGGATAGTACTTCCTGTAGGTAGCTCAATCGAAACGGTTTGATCGTAATTCTGGCTAAGCACGCGGAGGTTCTGCCCGGGGTCGATGCCGGCCCGATGAAGAAAGAGCAGCAGCTTATGGTCGCGCTCGTGGAGGCTGACGACCGTGTAGCGCCGGCCCTCCGCGGCCTCTGAGAGAGGAGTTTCGCCGCGCTGCTTGCGCTGCGCGGGGGTCTCGGGCAACACCTGGTTGCCGTGAGGGCACGCGCCGCCCTCGCCCAGCTTCTCCTTGAGTTTGATTTCAAAGGCCGGCGAGACTGCGTGCTCTAGGCGCTCGGCTTCCTCGTGGATCTCGTACCACTCCATGCCGAAGACTTCGCTCAACATGCGCTCGATCAGGTGGTGCCGAATCGCTGTGCGGTAGGCTGTCTCGCGCCCCGCACCGGTCAGGCGCACAATGCCATCGCGCACCTCGACGTAGCCATCGCGCTTTAGGCGCTTGAGCGCCATGGTCACAGCGGGCGCCGAGACCTCAAGCCAATGAGCCAGCATAGCCGGAATCACCAGACGTCCCTCGGCTTCCGCCTCCAGAATGGCCTTGAGGTAGTTCTCCTTCGATACGTAGATTGAATCTTTCATCTCGTGACTTGATTCAGTCTAACGCTTGGAATGCGTCTCGGGCCGCGCGGCCTTCTCAACAAAACGAGTGATCAGGCCTACAGGCAGGAGGCGGACCAGGAGAGCATTGAACTTGCCGCCGAAGTAGGGGATGATGGTCCGCTGGCCGCGGTCCAGTGCGGCAACGGCCAGCCGGGCCACCTCCGCAGCCGGCTGGATGCCGCGGCCTTTGAACGCTCTTGCGTGGGCCACGTCAAAGAACTCGCTCTCCGTGGGGCCTGGGCAGAGGGCCGTAACCTTGACGCCGAAGCGGGCAACCTCGGCGGCCAACCCCAAAGCAAAGAAGCGATCGAAAGCCTTGGTGGCCGCGTAGGTGGTGATGTAAGGCACCGGCTGAAAGCTGGCCGTCGAAGCCAGAACCAGCACCCAGCCCCGGCGGCTTTCCACCATGCGCGGAACAAACAGCCGCGTCAGCCGAACCACGGCCTCGCAGTTGACGCGGACCTGGCTCAGCTCCTGGTCCACATCGTTTTCTGCGAAGAAGCCGTACTGGCCGAGGCCGGCGTTGTTGACCAGAATGTCAACGCCGAGTCCGGCGCCTTCGGTAGCGGCGAAGATCCGCTCGGGCCCGGCGGGATCGTTCAGGTCCGCAACCACAATGCGTGCCTCGGCGCCCTTGGCGGCAAGCTCGGCCGCCAACGCTTCCAGCCGTTCCTTACGTCGCGCCGTGAGGATGAGTTTCGCGCCGCGCGCCGCCAGTTCGCGCGCCAATGCCGCGCCAATTCCCGAACTGGCCCCGGTGACCAGCGCCCATCTGCCGTTGAACTCCTGGGTTTTTGCCATCGCGGGACTATCATAACGAACTAAGCATCGCGCCGCCGGGCCGGAGTTCAATCTTGTTTTCGTTATGGGACAAGCAGCAAGTGCTTAACACTCCCAGCGCAGCAACGCCGCCCCTACCGTGAATCCGCCGCCCACCGCGGCCAGCAGCACCAGGTCGCCCTTCTTCAGCTTGCCCTCTTCAATGGCCGTCTCCATGGCCAGCGGAATCGTCCCGGATGATGTGTTCCCATATTTTTCGATATTGACGATCACCCGCTCGGGGTTCATCCCCAGCCGGTCCGCTGTCGCGGTGATGATCCGCTTGTTAGCCTGGTGGGGAATAAAGCAGCCCAGCTCCGAACCCGCCACGCCGTTGCGCTCCAGCACCTTGGCGGCGGCCTCGGCCATCTTCCGCACCGCAAATTTATACACCGCCGGCCCGTCCTGGTAGATATAGTGCATCTTCTTGTCCACGGTCTCGTGGCTCGACGGATTCAGGCTCCCGCCCCCCTTCAGATTCAGGGCCGCTGCGCCCGATCCGTCGATCTCATGCACATAGTCAATGAAGCCGATCTCGCCTTCTTCGGCCGGCTCAATCAAAACCGCACCAGCTCCGTCGCCAAAGAGAACGCACGTCGCCCGGTCGGTGTAGTCGGTCATGCGGGTATTGGCGTCCGCCCCAATCACCAGAACCTTGCTGTGTGCGCCGCTCTCCACCAGCTTGACGCCCGTCTGCAGCGCAAACAGAAACCCCGAACAGCCCGCCGAGAGGTCGAAACCCCACGCCCCCTTGGCTCCGATCTTGTCCTGCACCAGGCAGGCCGTCGCGGGGAACATCATGTCCGGTGTCACCGTGCCCACAAGGATGACTTCGACCTCGTCCGCCGCAATTCCGCGCGCCGCCAGGCACCGCTTGGCCGCCTCCGCGCACATATCGCTCACGCCCAGCCCCTTGGCCAGCATGTGGCGCTCGCGGATGCCGGTGCGCTCCCTAATCCACTGGTCGTTGGTATCCACCAGCTTTTCCAGGTCCAGGTTGGTAATCACATCGGGGGGAACGTAGGTTCCAAGCGCGCCGATCTTGGCGCGCCGGCAAACTACGGGACGAACTGTCAGAGTCAATGCATCTCTCCTTGCGGCTCTTCTCAAACACGCCCACAGACTGGGTGGGAGATCGACAAAAGCGCCTGCGGGCCTTTCGCAAAGCGTCCACGGCGCACAAAAAGCGCCGGGTGACCTACTGCGCCCGTACTAGCCCGTTACCGTTGCTTCCTTCCGGACCTGGCGGGGTTGGCGGGATTACGTCGCGTAGGACCCGGCACTCATTGATTTTAGCACCTGCATTCTCAATCTGGACGCCCCCAAAACGCAAGGTCCTGGACCCAGGGCACCTTCGCGTATGTCTCGGAGAGCGGGGTCATCCGAGGGGGGCGCGGAGAAATTACTGGGGAAGGACTTCGATCCCGGTCACGCTCGCATAGCCCTCCATGGGAACAAAATTGAGGAGCAGTTTGCCTTGGGCATTCGGTTCCAGGCCAGCGAATCTGCGCAGGACCACGTCGCTCTGGCGCGCTTCGGTGGCCAGGTCGAAGTTCTTAAGGAGGAGATTCCCATTACAGAAGACATTGAAGACGTGGGCAACCGGAGCCCGGTTCTCGCCGGATGAAGAGGAAGAGTCATCCCATTCGCCGTGTCGCGCCGCAAAGAGCAGCGAAATGGAGTATCTTCCCGGCGAAACGGGAATTGCATAGGAGAAGTTTCCCCAGCGCTCTGACTCGTAAAGCTCCGGATCGTCGGTTCCTTTTACCGGAGTTGCATAGGAGGCCAACTGGCCGCCCTCGAAGTAGTTGTCCGGACTCCACCAGTGGCTATCGTTGGAGTAATAAGGGGTTTGGCGGGCGAGTACGCGCACGGGACGGATGCGCCCGCGAAAGCCGGGCAGTATCTCAATGGCGGAGAGGATGGCCTGCTTGCCGTTCTGGGCTGAAAACTCCAGGTGCAGCAGCCCATCGGCCGCCGGTTGAATGTCGGTGAATACCTTCACGTCCGCAGTGCGGCTGGCTCCCGCATCGGCCACGATGTCGAAGCGCTCCAGCAGCGTCCTGCCACTGGCGCGCACGGTCATCAGGCGGCTTCCTTCTCCGCCCGTCGCGGTTGACTCCGGGTCGTAAACCGTCTCGGCAAAGTGGAGGCGCAGCTCGTAGATCCCCTTTTTCAGAGGGATCGCGTAGCTGAACTGGCCCTGGCGGCTGGTGCGGTAAAAGCCGGGGTTTTGTGTGCGCCAGATGTGCAGTACGTCGCTCTGCACCACCGTGCCGCCGCTGAACCACGCATCGGCATTCCACAGCTTGCCGGCATGATCGACGTAGCTGCGCCCGGAGCCGGCCAGGATGCGGACCTCCTCGCCCATGGGCGGGCCAAGCTGAGATTCCGCAGGCAGAGCGGGCGGCTGATTCGATACCGCTGCCGCCGGAGCTCGCTTGATCGGGTGGAAGATGAGCAATGCGCAGCTGAGAAGCACAACCACGAGCCCGGCGGCAAGCTGCCAGCCCCGGCGGCCTGACAGGCGAAAACGCGGCTTCCCATGCCGGCTCCCGGCGTCCTCGATTTCCCCCTGGCATGGTGCACTGAGATTGCCCTGGTGCGGCAGCGTTTCGCCCTGGGTCGGAGGAGCCAATCCAAATTCCGGAACATATTGTCCCAAAGGAATGGTGATATTGAGCCGGTGCGATGCGCCGGCACCGGCGTAGTACGCAGCCAGGCGCTTGCGCAGGCGGTTGGCCTCGACGCGCACAATCGAGTCGGAATTCTGATCGAAGGAGGCTCCGCGATGAAAGACCTCCACTCCGACGGAGTACTCCTTGATCTGGTGGGCATGGCCTGCAAAGCGTTTTTCGCACAGGTACGACAGTAGATGAGCGAGCGTGGGTGCGCGCGTAAAGTCCTCGGAATGGAGCACTGCCTCCAATTCCGCGCGCTGGGCTTCGAGATTGGCCGACTCTGGTGCTTCCATCGCCACCCTCTGTATCGCCGTCCATTTCCGGACTGATTGTAATGCTATAGCTCCCTTAGCCATGAATTGGGAAGCATTTAACGGTTGAGGCGGGGAAGGGAATTGGCATGTAACGGCGTTTAACCCCCGGGCACGGGCCTGGGCCGAGGCAGTTGGCGACAGAACCTCAAGGGCCGCAAGTGGATGCAGGAGAAAGAGTTAGGTTGCTACAAGCAGAAGTTTAACCGGTGCGGAACGGGCGGGTAGCAGGTATAGCGTTGCGGACCGCCCGCAGGCGATCTTTACTGAGATCGTTGCAATGAGCAAAGTGCTGGAGCCGGCAAGCGCAACCGCTGCCTCCTGCAATAAGCCCTTGCGCAGGAGAGGTGATTCCATGAGAAGACAGGTGATGATGCTGGCGGCAATGAGCCTGCTGATCTGCGCGGCCCCGTACGGAAGGACGGAACCCGGTCCGGACGCTAACAATCCGGGCGTGGTGGATAAGGCCAGGATGGACGAAACAAGGGGAGACCTGGCGCGCATTCGCTCCGATTATACGGCGGCCGTCTCCTACTATTCGGCGGCATTGCGGGTCTCCCGCCAGGATGCCGCGCTTTACAACAAGCTTGGTATTGCGGAGTTGCAACTGGGCGACAAGGGAGCGGCGGGCAAGGACTTTGGAAAGGCGCTCAAGTACAACCCCGACCTCACTGCCGCGTTGAACAATCTGGGCGCAGTAAATCTGATGCAGAAGAAATACAGGCCTGCTGTCGGCTACTTAAAGCGCGCGCTGGCGATGGATGAGTCCGCCGCAGCTACGCACCTGAACCTGGCCGAGGCCTGGTTCGGCCTGGGCGAGGCAGACCGCGCCATGACCGAATACGCCCGCGCCCTGGAACTGGACGCCGACATCCTGAGCAGCGCCCAGGACGGAGTCATTGCCCAGATCGTCACTCCACAGCAGCGCGCCCGCGTCTTTTACATGATTGCGAAATCGTATATGAAGCGCGGCAACCCGGACGGCGCCCTGGACTATTTGCAGCGGGCCAAGGATCTCCATTATGCCGATCTGCACAAGGTGTACGACGACCCGGATTTCTCCGCCTTGTTGACCGATCCGCGGCTGGCCAAGATCGTCAAGCGGTAACGCCAGGCATTGGTGAGGGCGATGCGGCGGGCCGCCGTGGATGAGCACGGCGGCCCGCCGCTTGAGGGAACGAAGGAGTGATCGGAGCGCAGTTCAGGATCAGTTCGACCGCTCCGCTATCAGCATTGACTGAAGTATCTGCTCCGAGACTTCCTTCACGGCGCCGGGCGAGTGAGCGAGAAACAGGGTATTGGTCTTGTCACTCTCGCCAATCGACTTCAGCGTGTCGAAGTACTGCGTCACCATTACCAACTGCATGACGTCCTTCGAGGAAGCGCCATCCACCACCTTCTGGAACTGCTCGATGGAAACCTGCAAACCCTCGATGATCGCTTTGCGCTGATTGGCGATGCCTTGACCTTGCAGAGCCTTGCTTTCGGCCTCGGCCTCGGCTTTCTTGACCACCAGAATCTTCTCCGCCTCGCCCCTGGCGTTGGCGGCCACCTGCTCGCGCTGGGCGGCATTGATGTCGTTCATGGCCGACTTCACCTTGGCATCGGGAACGATGTCGGTTACCAGCACATTGACGATCTCGTATCCGAAGGTAGCCATGTCGGCGTCGAGCTCCTGCTTGACAGCCGCGGCGATTGACGATTGCGAGGCAAAGACCTCGTCCAGCGTCATGCCCGGCACATGGCCCAGAATCACCTGCTCCACATAGCTCTTGATCTGCGCTACCGGATCGGAGAGCTTGTAGTAGGCGTCATAGACCTTTTCCGGACGAACGCGGTTCTGCACGGAGATCGGAATCGTCACGAAGACGTTGTCTTTGGTTTTGGTCTCCATGGTCAGCGTAATCTGGTTGACGCGCAAGCTCACCATGCCGGCCACGGAATCGATATACGGGTACTTCCAGTTCAAGCCGGGCTCGGCTACCCGAAGAAACTTGCCGAAGCGCGTAATGACAGCTACCTGCGCGGTGCTTACCGTAAAGAAGCTTCCCAGAACCAGGGAGAGCAGGAAGATGGCGACAATCGCCAGCAGAATCACAAGAAACGTGCCCATTTGAATCCTCCGTTGCCTGCCTCGGCGAGCAACCCCGAATTATACAGGAGATATGTTTCCGCCATGTTGCAGATTTGGGCCTTCGTCCCGGGGCAATCGCATGAAGGTCTTCTGAAGCAGAAGCCGGCTCCATTTGCCACTTGAACACGTAAAGGACCGCGATCCCTCCCGTAGGGAGGGTTGAAAATAGGAATGCGCCGAAGTTGGAATTCACCGCCCCGTATGGGCAGTGCGAACCCCAATTGCGCTCTCGGTCTCTGTTCCCGCAATCGTCCTGGGGCCCCGGCTGCCGAAACGGCTCTGGCGATTCCCGCTCAACGGAAACCGCCGGATGCGGTCGCCAGCAAGCCATAGCCGAACCGCTACTCCACCTCTCCCACATAAACGCCGAAGGGCAGGAGTTGGAACTGCCCCAGCCAGGCCGGATCGGCAGCTCCGGGCGACTTTAGCAGCGTCCTCGTCTTGCCGCCCGCGCCGGGGACGCTCAGGCTGACCGTCTGCGGCTCGGCGGTAAAGTTCACTGACACCACCACAGCCGGCGCGCCCGGCGTCTGGCGTAGCCAGCTCAGTACCTTGGTGTTGCCTGTGTCGAGCATGACGTTCTCGCCATGGGCCAAAGCGGGGGTGGTCTTCTTGAGGCGAATAAGGCTCCGGTACCAGGCAAGAAGGGAGTTGGGATCGTTCTTCTCAACCTGGACGTTGATATCAGCGAAGCTGGGCGGCACGGGCAGCCAGGGCGCGGCCTTCGAGAAGCCCGCGTTCGCGCTCGCGTCCCACTGCATCGGCGTGCGTTCCCCGTCGCGGCCCTTTTCCTTGGGCCAGCCGGTGATGCCGATGGGGTCTTTCACGTCCTCCTTGCGCGTGGGAGGAGTGGTCTTCATGCCGATTTCGTCGCCGTAATAAAAGAGCGCAGCGCCCCGGCTTGCGAACAGGACCGTTGACAGAACCCGCTGAATCTCCAGGTCATGGACACCGTCGCCGTAACGCTTGCCCAGGCGCGGGTTGTCGTGGTTGTCGAAGAGCAGCAGCGGGGTGTTGCCGCCGATCTGCGTCTCCACTTCGCTCAGCCGGGCGCGGAAGGCCTCCACATCCAGCTTGTCGATCATGCCCACCTGCGTATCCATGGGCAGTTGAAACTCAGGCTTGCCCGCTGACCCGTACATCTTGGCCAGTTCCGCGATGTTGGGCATGTAGGTCTCGCCGATCAGCACCCGCGTCCCCGGAAACTCATCGGAGCCGAAGGCATCCATATGCGCGCGCATCTCCGCGACAACGGGGTGGAGACCGGGCAGGTTGGAGGTCTTTGTGTCGTCCAGTTGCGGGTCGCCGTAGGCGTTGATCACCGGGCTGCCAACCTTATCCTTGACCACTCCCTCGTCGGCCAGGCTGGGATCCTCGAACAGCGTATTGATTGCGTCGAACCGGAAGCCGCCCACCCCGCGCTTCAGCCAGAAGCGGATGATCTCCTTGAAGGCCTCGTGGACCTTGGGGTTGTTCCAGTTCAGGTCCGGCTGCTGAATATAGAACTTGTGATAGTAGTACTGCCGCGTCTTCTCATCCCACTGCCATGCCGAATGACCGAAGTACGATTGCCAGTTGTTGGGCGGCGCGCCCTTGTCTGCGGCTGTCTGGCCCTTGCCATCGTGCCACATATACCAGTCGCGATAGGGATTCTCGCGCGACGACCGCGATTGGAGAAACCACTCATGCTGGTCCGAGGTGTGGTTCATCACCATATCCATGAGGATGCGGATATCGCGTTTCCGCGCCTCGGCCACCAGCCGGTCGAAGTCGGCCAAAGTGCCGTACTGCCGGTCGATGCTCTTGTAATCCGAGATGTCGTAACCGAAGTCCACCTGCGGCGAGGGATAGCAGGGCGTGAGCCAGATGGCGTCCACTCCCAGATCCTTCAGGTAGTCCAGCCGTTCGGTAATGCCGTTCAGGTCTCCAATGCCGTCTCCGTTCGAATCCTGAAAGCTGCGCGGGTAGATCTCGTAGATCACGGCGTTCTTCCACCAGTCGCGCATGGCGGCGGCGGTTGCCGCGCCTGGCTGAGCCGTGAATTGCGCCGGCGCGGATTGCCCGACGGCGAAGCTCTCTGCTGCCGCGAACGAGAGAACCAGCGCACAGCTTGCCAATGTTCCTGCGATAGGTCTTTTACAGCTTCTCCAGTTTGTCCCGCGCACTGCAGTCTCCTCCGTCTGTATGCGCCGCTCACCGGACAGGCAGCGGCGTCATCCAAGCCAAACTATCATATCTGCCAGCCGGAGGGCGCTACGAACATCCGAGTGTTCAGCACAACTGCCGGGACAATCTGATCGGGCTTGCCGCCCGGGCATTCGACGCCGGTTTCCATATCCAGAATCCGGTGAAATGGAGTTGAAGAGGAAGAATTTACAAAAAAATACTTGCGCCGTTAAGAGGCTTGGAGTATGTTCTGCATATTCAAAGGCGTGTGATGCACATCACATTCCATGTCCCCATTGTTCCACTAGCTGCTCCTACGACGTCAGCGGCGGAGACTTGTTCTTCATCGTTCGCGCGGGAGCCTTAACGCAGCGACTCCCCTATCTCAGCGCTCAACAGCCGTCCCCAGGAGGTTTCGATGTCCTCTCTCAAGTGTGTAACAGCACTGGGCCTTTCGCTTATCGCTGGCTCAGCGGCCATGGCCGCGCCCGCGTCGACCGCGATCGCCGCGTGCGTCAACACTACCACCGGCGCTGTCCGCATCGTCAGTTCACTCTCTCTCTGTGTCGCGGGTGAGACGGGCATAACCTGGGCGCTCGCAGGCCCGACAGGTCCCGCCGGCCCCGCCGGACCCGCTGGAGCTGCTGGCGCGCAAGGCCCCGCCGGACCCGCTGGCTCGACCGGACCAGCCGGCGCCGCTGGTCCTGCTGGAGCAACGGGGCCTGCGGGCCCTGCTGGACCAGCGGGCGCAACGGGAGCGACTGGGTCGACTGGTCCCGCCGGACCGGCCGGCTCGCAAGGCCCAATTGGCAACACCGGCCCTGCTGGCGCTCAAGGCCCCGCGGGCCCGCAAGGGCTCATGGGCAATCCCGGTACGAACGGTACGAACGGCGCGACTGGGCCGCCAGGCCCGGCTGGACCGGAAGGTTTTCTCTACACGTCCAATTTCGTGAGTCCGAACAACGCCGCCACCAACTACGCGGCCCCGAACCAGACCTCCTCGCTCCTCACGAACAACCAGACACTCGACTCCGGCGGCATTCTCAACGCCGTTGTTGTGCCCGCAGCCTGCACGGTGCAGTTCTTGAAGGTGGGCGCGTACAACTACTACGGCACCGGGACAGACGATTCCACGTTCACGGTGCTGCATAACCAAAATGCAACCTCAATGACCTGCAGCGTGACAACCACAACGGGCGCGAGAAGCTCTTGTTCCGATACAACCGACACCTTTGCGGTCGCGGCCGGGGATACGCTCACGCTCCAAATCACACAAACGAACGACGCGCCCTACGTGTTGTGGTCAACCGCGCTGGCTTGTTTCTAGAACGCGAGATGGGCGGCGGAAAGATTGGACCGTTGTAAACGAATCGGCAAGCAGCTGCGACGGGACGATCTCGCGGCACGAAAACCAATGCAGCATCACCAAAGGAGAAGAAGAATGTCAGATCCATTCTTGGGCGAAATCAGGATGACAGGTTTCAACTTTGCTCCAGTGGGCTGGGCCTTGTGCAATGGACAGACTCTGTCCATCTCGCAATACTCAGCGCTGTTTGCGCTGCTGGGAACCACCTTCGGCGGCAACGGCACCACAACCTTCAATTTGCCTAACCTGCAAGGCCGCGTGCCGATCCATCAAGGGAGCGGGGCTGGCCTGAGCGTGTATGTAATGGGCGAAGCTGGCGGCGCGGAAAACGTCACGCTGCTGAGCAATCAGATGCCTGTCCACAATCATCTTGTGAACGTGAACAACGTGGCCGGCAACAGCGCCGATCCCACCGGCAAGATACTGGCCGAGACCGCCGACGGTTCACGGCCCCCGGTTCTCACTCAGAGCTACACGTCGAATTCGGCGACCGGCACCCTGGCTCCCACAGCCGTCGCCGCCGCGGGCGGCAATCTGCCCCACGCAAACCTCCAGCCGTTCCTGACGGTGAACTTCATCATCGCGCTGGTAGGCATCTTCCCCTCGCGGAGTTAAGCTGCGCAAGCGGCCATTGAATTTACCAGCATGAGATAGCGCGCATGACACTTGCCATCGAGCGCAATACGGCCAGTTGCTTCCTGAGACCCGCGCAGCCGGAGGACGAGCAATTCCTTTTCCGGCTCTTCGCGGAGTCGCAGGAGCATCTGGCCGCCCTCCGGCCGAATGCCGAGCTTTTCAGGTTGCTGATCGAGATGCAGTATCGGGGGCGCAAGCAGAGCTACTCTGCCGATTTTCCCCGCGCCGCGGATGCGATTCTTTGCGTCGATGACGAAACGCGGAGCGCCGGGCCGGTGGGAAGAATTCTGGTCGATTGCGTGCCCGATCGCTGGCGGATTGTCGATATCGCCGTGCTGGCCGAGCATCGCGGCAAAGGATTGGGGAGTTGGGCACTTCGCCTCTATCAGCGGCAATCGGAGGCAGCGGGCGCCAAGCTGACGCTAGCAGTGAGGCCGGAGCATCGTGCGCGCCGGCTCTATGAACGGCTGGGCTTTCGCGTGATCGAGGAGAGTCCATTGTCTTTGGAGATGGAGTTCAGCGCCATCGGGGCTCTCCATTATTCGCGGACAAAGCCGGAATCGTTGCTTGCGGCTCGCTAGCGATGTGTCCATGAGATTTGGGAATTCGAACAGAAACCCTGGGCGCCCCAAGTCCCTGGCATTTGGGAACCTGGGAAAGCACGAAATCATTAAGACGCGGTATTAGCAATAGGGAATACAAGGAGGCAAGGATGAAGAAACCGTCGTTGGCGTTGCTTGCACTGGCAGCGGCCCTGGTCATTGCTCCATTTGCCAAGGCAGACTCCTCGTTTGACTTTACCTACTCCGCGCCCGGTGGTGTGTATGGATCAGGCACGCTGGCCGGCACAGATCTTGGCTACAGCGCCACTTACGATTCGGAAGCGTGGTTGATATCGAGCGTTACCGGGACATTTGACGATGGGACGAACAGCGGTCCTCTTACTCTGATCCAGAACCCGGACACAATCGGCGGTTCCGTCCAAACGGACCCAGTTTCGGGCTTCACCTATGACGATCTGCTCTATCCGGCGGGAAGTGGAGGCGAAAATCTGGACTACAACGGCCTGCTCTTCAGCTTCGATGGAATGGAACTCAACCTCTGGGAGGGAGGCTTTCCCTATATTGAAGGATGGGCTGAATACGACCCGATTACTGCGAATACGAATTCTGGGGCAGGAACCTTTTCCCTCAGCCCGGAGCCTGGCAGTCTGCTGTTGTTTGGCACTGGCCTGTTTGGCCTGGTTGGCATTCTGTTGCGAAGGCGCGCGCAGGCCGGAGTTGCCATGAAATCGTAGTCAGATCTTCGGCTCCCGGAACGAAGAGCATGGAAGCTGCCCTCTTCTCCGTGCCGCCATTCTTTGAGCGCCGGGCGTTGCGCCGCGACCGCATCGTGGTCCCCGCAGCAATGGTGGACGCCGCAAGTCTCAGCCCTACGGATGAGCAGCCAAACTCATCTTCATCCGGCCGAAATCCACACCGAACTCCGGCTGCTCCCGCGTCCCGTTGATGTGAATCTGAACCTCCGTTCCCGCTCCATTTTTCTCTAAACGCCGGTCCAGCGGCTTGAGCAGCATTCCTTTCCATCCGCCCACCATCTGTGAGACCGTGGCTTCCATCTTCGCGGAGCCCGCAAAATCCAGCGTGCCGCCCTCCACCCCATAAGTGCCCTTCAATTGGATGGTCGCTCCAGGAACCGTATAGGTCAGGCTGGGAAGGGTAATCACTCCGCCTGCCATCTGGAAATCTCCCTCCATACGCGACCGGACGGCAGCCGGGTCGGCGGTCTTTGCGTCCCTGGGGCGGCCCTGCCCGCGTTCACTCAGCTCTTCAATGCGGTCCTGTACCTTTTCGCTGGTGAACTGGGCCTGATCGAGCGCAAAACTCCCTTTCAATTGCATCCGCTCATGGACCGGCGTGCTCCCCTCCGGAGTCCCCGGAGGAATGTGCAAAGCGGCCTTCATGGTCAAGGCGCCGGTCAGCATGGGGGTGTCTCCGCGGCTCGCCAGGTGGAGAAAATCCTCAATGCGAGCCCGGTCAACGTCTACATTCAGCGCAATATCGTGCCCCCCGCTCTGCGGCACGCTGCCAGCTCCCGCAACCGGAACGCGCACGATCTGCCCGTGGACCTCAAAGTGAGAGTGCCCGAGCGTCGCTTCGACGGGCTGTAGGCATGTATCGCCGTTGGTTCCGTCGACCTTGGCGTGAAACTTCGTATGAAGAGGCAGCGGATTGTCGAAGGGCCGCAGCCGGAACTCCGGCGTATCCGTCTCGCCATCGACGACAAGGTCGCGCAGCGTCCCCTCATAATGGCCGGTGGAGGAGAGAATCCCCGCAATCCCCTTGAAGGCGGCCAGATCGGCATGCTCAAATCGATAGTCGCCGCGGATGGGATCTTCGCCCAGGTCAGCCTCATGCGACGCGCCAAGTGTTCCCTTTGTGTGGATGGTTCCCACCGGCCGGGGGTTGGTCAGCTCAGCTTCGAATCCCATCGCGCCGGCCCCGCCCACATTCGTCAACTTGAAGCGGGCGATGGCAATCTCCATCGGCAGCTTTCCCGGCTTGCTGGTCTCCAGCGTCAGGTCCGCCCCGCTGCACTCGACGCTGTCCAGGTCAAATCGCAGCACCCCCCCGCCGCTCTTCGACTGCTCAGCGCCAGCCTGACCGTGTCCAAAGTGCGACTTCGGCGGCAGGTCCACCTTCAGCTCCTTCAACCGCACCAGGGAGATGGGAATCGGCTGGCCCGGCTCGTAGCGCAGCGGCGCGTGAAAGCGAAACTCCGCCAACTCGACCAACGGCTGCGGCGGCTTGACCGTCCCAGGCCCAGTCTGCTCTGCCGCTCCGGAAACAGATACGCCTGCCACCTGCGCCGGCGGCCAGACCCTTAGCCCCTTGCCCTCAGCCCATAACCCCCATTGGCCCTCCAGGCTATTGCCCAGCGTCACATGGAAGCTGTCCAACTCAACCCGCGCATGGAAGCGATCTTGCAACTCCTCGACGATCCGTGCGCGCAGGAACGGCTCAGCCCGGCGCGCTAGCACGGCCACAATCGCAGCCAACCCAACCAACATTGCCAGCAAAGCGCCCGCGACCCATTTGAGCCACCGATGCCTGCGCCAGTAAGATCTTCGAATCGCCACCGAACATGTCTCCAGATCGCTTCTCATTGTCGCAGGATTCTCCGCCTTCATTTTCTCAATAGACGCGAATGCCGTAGACTTCATAACAGGAATGCAAGCGCACATTGAAAACCTCGTGAAATTGCAAAGCTTGGATCTGGAGCGCGCCCGCGTCACCACGGCCGCGCGCGCTCTGCCTGCCGAAGTGGCTCAGGCCGAGGCCGCGCTGGCCGCCGCCGAGCGTCAGGCTGCCGCCACCACGAATGCACTTAATAACGAAGAGTCTCTGCGCACCCGCCTTGACCGTGAGATCGCTTCCCACCGCCAGAAGGCCGCCCGCTTCCGCACCCAGCTCGATACCGTCAAGACCACCGAGCAGGTCGCGGCCATGCAGCACGAGATCAGCTTCGCCGTCGCCGAGGCCGACCGGCTGGAGAACGACGAGTTCGCCAGCCTGGAGCGTTCTGAAGCGCTGGAACCCGCGCTTGCCGCCGCCCGCGCGCTGGTCGAATCCCTCGCAGCCGCGTTTGAGACTACTCGGGCACGCGCCGCCCTGCGGCAGCGGGAACTGGCCGCCGAGCTGGCCGCCCTCAACCTCGAGCGCGAAGCTCTGCGTCCGCTCATCGAGCCCCAGTGGCTTATTCGCTACGATCGTCTCTCCGGCTCGCGCGGCACCGGTTTGGCCCGCGCCGATAATCAGCAGTGCACCGGCTGCCGCATGGGTGTCCGCCCGCAAACCTGGAATCAGCTCCGCGACGGCGAACTACTCGCTTGCGACAGTTGCGGCCGCCTGCTCTATTGGGATCCAGCGATGGCTCCCCCACCGCCGCCAGAGCCGCCCGCCACGCCCAGCGCTGGCCGCGCCATCCGCAAGACCCGCCAGGCCAGCGCTTGACAGGTCTTCCAACGGCTTTACACTGACTGCAAGACTCTATGGGACCAATCGGACATTTCTCAGTGGGAATGGCGGCCAAGCGCTTTGCGCCGCAGGCGCCCCTGGGCATTCTTTTGCTGGCTACCTTCCTCCTCGACCTCCTGGCGGTCGCATTTGGCTATGCAGGCATCGAGTCCGCTGAAAAGGGCATCCCCTGGTCGCACGGTCTTTTCATGTCCGTTTGCTGGTCGGTTGCTGTTGCTTTGCTGGTCCAGCGCATCTTTCGCAGCCTTCGCGCCGGCGTGGTTGCCGGGCTTATGGTCTTCAGCCATTGGATTCTCGACCTGATCTCCCACCCCATTCCCTTCAACACCTTCTCCTTCCGAACCTGGCATTGGGACTACGGTCGTCCAATGCTTCCGGACCTGCCGCTGCTCTTCCACGGCTCGCCTGTCGTGGGATTTGGCTTGTACAACCACATCGGCGCCGTTCAGGCCACCGTGCTGGAAGTCGTAACGTTTCTCCTTGGCACCGCTGTTTATGTCGACTACCGTCTCCGGGTGAGAAGGAAGTGTAGACAGAACCACGACGGACCTGCCGCTGTTTCCGGCGTGTAATGCTGTCCTGCTAGCATTCTTCTGTGGGACTGGCCCGGCTGGTCTACATATACGCCTTTCAGGAGTTTCCCTTGCAGCGCATCTGTGTCGATATGGATGAGGTCATGGCGGATACGCTCGCCGAGCACCTGCGCCGCTACAACCAGACCTTTGACGAAGACGTTACTCCTGAAGACCTGGCCGGCAAGGGCCTCTGGGAGATCGCGCCCCTCGACCGCCAGCAGCAACTGCGCGCCTTTCTCGACGCAGAAGACTTTTTCGAGGATCTGGCCGTCATCCCCGACTCCCAGCAGGTGCTCAAAGACCTCTCCGCGCGTTTCGAGATCTTCATCGCCACGCAGGCCATGACGGTCCCCAACTCGCTTGGCCCAAAGTACCGCTGGCTTCAGCGCCACTTCCCGTTCATCCCGCCCACGCATTACGTCTTCTGCGGCAACAAGTCCATTCTGCGCGCCGACTACCTAGTCGACGACCTGCCCCGGAACCTTTTGCGCTTCGAGGGCCAGGGCCTTCTTTACACCGCACCGCACAACCTGGCCGCAACCGGCTTTGTTCGCGTGGATAACTGGCAGCAGGTTGCCCAATACTTCGCCGCGCAGGCAAACTGATTCTGAGTCTGCTGCATCCCCCGATTCGCTCCGATGGCCGATCGGACGCATCGAGCTGGCGCTAAAGCAGGCTCCGAGGCCTTGACAGTGCCTTCCTCCATGCATCCCGGCACATCGAACGCAGCGGGATTTGCCGCGCCCTGGTCTTTTTGACATCGCCACCTTCGCGAACGATACTTGCAAGTTAACTTACAGACTTTGCTTAGGGATCTGGAGAACCAGTGCTGCTTGCCGTCTTCGCCGTTTCCATGTTTCTCAGCGCCACGTTGCTCTTTTTGGTAGAGCCGATGCTGGCCAAGATGGCCCTGCCCATGCTGGGTGGCACACCGGCGGTCTGGAACACGTGCCTGGTTTTTTTTCAGGCTGTCCTGCTGGCCGGCTACCTGTATGCGCACGCGTCTACAAGGTGGCTGGGACGCAGAACGCAGATTGCCGTGCATATCGGCCTCGCACTGACGTTCCTGGCTGTGCTGCCTTTGCGACTCCCCGCCGGTTGGGAGCCTCCCGCACAGGTCAGTCCGGTGTTCTCGATACTGGGCATGCTGTCGGTTGCGGTGGGGCTGCCCTTTTTCCTGCTCTCGGCCTCGACGCCCATGCTACAGCGATGGTTTGCGCAATCGGGGCACAAACAAGCCAGCGACCCGTACTTCTTATACGCCGCCAGCAACGCGGGCAGCCTGGTGGGATTGCTGGGGTATCCGTTGCTGCTGGAACCGACGCTGCGGCTGAGCCAGCAGAGCCATCTTTGGAGTTATGGCTACGCATTCCTTGTCGCTATGATTGCGGCTTGTGGCGCCCTGGTGTGGCGGGCAAGACCCGCCATCGCTATGGCCGAGGCCGTTCCGCTCCAAGAAATCGGCGGAGATCGGAAGGTCGCATGGAGCCAGCGCTGGCGCTGGATCGCGCTGGCCTTTGTGCCTTCCAGCCTGATGATTGGCGTGACCACCGTGCTGACCACAGATGTTCCTCCCATTCCTCTCTTCTGGGTGTTGCCGCTGGCGATTTACTTGCTCAGCTTCGTGCTGGTTTTCGCCAGCCGGCCGCCCATTTCGCATCTCTGGATGGTACGCAGGTTGCCTGCCGTTCTTCTTCTTGCGCTCTTTCCAACCCTGTGCAAGAGCCAAATTCCGTTGCCGGTCTTGTTTCCGCTTTACCTGTTGGCGCTGTTTGCAGTTGCCATGGTGTGCCATGGCGAGCTGGTCCGAACCCGGCCGCAAGTCGGCCGCTTGACGGAATTCTATCTGTTGATCTCCGTGGGAGGCGTGCTTGGCGGCATCTTCAATGCGTTGCTTGCTCCGGTGATCTTCTCCACCTTGACCGAGTTTCCGCTCGCCCTCGTGTTTGCGGCGGCGCTGCGCCCCGCCATCGATCAAAAGCCCGAGCCGCCGGACAAGGCTGCAAGGGCCAAACGCAACGACCTGCTTTTGCCCCTGGCGCTGGGCATGAGCATGGCTGCGCTCATCGCCGGGTTTTCGCATTTCGGCTTTAAGCCCAACCCCGTCTTTGTCTTTCTTCTCTTCGGTTACTCGATGGTTTGGTGCTTGAGCTTCGCCGCGCGGCCGCTGCGCTTCGCGGCAGGGCTGGCGGCGCTAACCATCGCTTCTTCGCTCTTCGCTGGCCCCTACGGAAGGTTTCTCCATAAGGAGCGGAGCTTCTTCGGCGTCTTGCGCGTAGCTAACGACCAGTCCGGCGCGTTTCGGTATCTTCTTCATGGCGCCATCGTTCATGGAATCCAGAGCCTCGACCCGGCAAGAAGCCGCGAGCCGCTGGCGTACTATGCAAACTCCGGTCCGGCCGGAAGCATCCTCAGAGCCATGCAGGCCAGAACCCTTTATGGAATCCATGGCGATCTCCCCAAGCCGCAGTGGGCCGTCGTGGGCCTGGGAGCTGGCGCGATGGCATGCTATCTGCGGCCCGGCGAGTCGCTGACTTTCTACGAGATCGATCCTGCCGTCGTGCGCATCGCATCGGACCCGCGTTACTTTACCTTCCTCGGCCAGTGCGCCCCCCATGCGGCGATTGTGCTAGGCGATGCGCGGCTCAAGCTGCGCGATGCCCCGAACGGCAGTTACGACCTGATCGTTCTCGATGCCTTCAGCGGAGATACGATTCCAATGCACTTGATCACCAGGGAAGCATTGGCGCTGTATTTGCGCAAGCTCGCGCCGGGAGGCACGCTTGCCTTCCACGTCAGCAACAACCACTTGAAACTGGCGCCCGTCTTCGGCGCACTGGCCCGCGATGCCGGGCTGGTGTGCCTTATTGACGAAGACACCGCCCTTTCCCACGCGCAGTTCGACCAGGGAAAACTCGCTTCGCAGTGGGTCGTGATGGCGCGCACCAAGGCCGACCTGGGTGAATTGGGGACGGATTCTCACTGGGCGCCTTTGGAAGCGCCTTCCGGAACGCAGGTATGGACAGACGATTATTCCAATTTGATCCGCATCGTTAAGTGGAACTGAGTTGAATGCGAACGATGCCCGCGATAAGCGGGTCGGAAAGTGAAGCCTGCATGAGGCAGGGAAGAGTGACCGAGCGGCTGTTCAGCGAACGCTGGGAGGCGTAAAATGGCTCGCAATCCGGTAGGTGACCAGAAATTGCGCCTGAAAGTGCCTCCGGCACGAACCGAAAGCGTCTTGACGGCAAATTTAGGCGAATCAACCCCAAAATGGAGTTATCGATGCGAATGAGTCGGATGTACCTGTTTGGATGGATGCTTTGTGCTTCTTGCGTCGCGGCTTTGAGCCAGGCGCAAACCGATTCGGGAATTCCACACCTGCATAGGCAGGGCAACGCCACGCAACTGGTCGTGGATGGCAAGCCGTTCCTGATCACCTCTGGTGAGCTTTCCAACAACGCGGCCAGCAGCCTGGAGCAATTGGAACCGGTCTGGCCCAAGCTCGTTGCCAGCAACCTGAACACCGTGCTGGTGGCCATTTCCTGGGCGCAAACCGAGCCGGAAGAGGGCAAGTTCAACTTTACCGAGCTCGATGGCGTGATCGCCAAGGCGCGGGAGAACCATCTGCACCTCGTCGTTCTCTGGTTCGGCTGCTGGAAGAACGGCACTTCGAGTTATCCGCCTGTATGGGTGAAGAAGGACTATGCGCGCTTCCCCCGCATTCAGATCGACGAAGGCAAAACAGTTTCCATCGTCGGCCCTGTCGAGACCCTGAGCACCTTCGGCGAAGCCACGGCGGCTGCCGACGCCAAAGCCTTTGCCGCCCTGATGCACCACATCAAGGAAGTGGACGGCGCCGAGCACACCGTGCTGATGATGCAGGTGGAGAACGAAGTCGGCGTTCTGCGCGATTCGCGCGATCGCTCGCCGGCCGCCAACCGCGCCTATGCCGGGCAAGTTCCCGCCGAACTTATGAGTTACCTGGAAGCCCGTAAGGACAATCTGATCCCCGAGTTCCGCGACGTTTGGGCCGCCAACGGCTACAAGAAGTCCGGCACCTGGGAGCAGGTCTTTGGCCCCGGCAAGCCGGCTTCGCTGGAGCTGCCTGTCCAGACCAACATCTCGTATCTGGGGCTGATTCGGCATGACGCCGAATGGCTGAAGCTGACCTGGCCATCGGATGAAATCTTCATGGCCTGGAACTATGCCCGCTTCCTCGAGAAGGTAATCGAGGCGGGCAAGGCCGAATACAACATCCCCATGTTCGTGAACACCTGGCTGCAATCGCGCGACGAGGCCTGGCCGGGGACGTATCCCAGCGGCGGCCCGTTGCCCGAAGTGCACGACATCTGGCGCGCCGGCGCGCCGCAGATGGACATCCTTGCGCCTGACATCCACATCGATTATTTCGACGATGTATGCGAGCGGTATCTGCGCGGCGGCAATCCGCTCTTCATTCCCGAGACCAGCACCGATGCTCCCAATGCCCTGATGGCGGTGGGCAAATACAACACCATCGGGTTCTCTCCCTTTGGCGTTGACAGTGTCAGGCCGATTCCGCCGGAGCTTGCCACCACTTATGGCATTCTCAACCAGTTAGCGCCGATTATTCTGGCTCACCAGGGCACGGACAGCATCACCGCCGTCCGCATGAGAAAGGGAGACGCGCCCAAGAAGGTCAATATAGGCGATTACACGCTGACCCTGACGTACACGGGCCGCAATCTCTTTCTGCCCGTGCAGGAAAAGGGAGGAGTTCAACCATCGTCGCGTTTTGGATCGCAGGAGGCGTCCAACCTGCCGCCTGTTGAAGCGGTGACCCTGATTATCTCCACCGACCGTGATGAGTTCTACTTCGCCGGAGGCGGCGTGCGAGTCGACTTTGCCCCCAACCTCCCCGGACCGCAAAACGTCGGCCTCGCCGACGTGCAGCAGGGCAAGTTTGTCGATGGCAAGTGGGTCATTACTCGCCGAATCGCCGGCGACGATGATGGGCAAGGCGATCTGCTCACCATCAATCCGGAGAAGATTGAGCACGTGACGCTCTACCGCTTCCCATAACGCAATTCCGGAGGCCAAGCGACCTTGGCCGCCGTAATCCAGCCACTGGAGGTTCGTACCCATGCGGTCGCTGAAGTCCTTCACGTTTCCAATGACTTTGCTCTTGGCTTGCGCGGCTTTGCAGGCACAGCCGGAGAAGCCCGTGCAGCCCTACCCGGTCCTGCTCACCGAGCGCGTCGGTACCGCACCCCCTCCGGCGCAGATCTTCAAGGTCTTCCAGTTTCCCGCCGACAAGATCCCCCGCATCGACGGCGACGACAGCGATTGGGCCATGGTGCCGGAGAGTTATTCGATCGGTCTCGACCAGATGCACGACGATGAGCACAAGCATGACAAGCCCGACCCCAAGGATCTGGACGTCCATGTCAAGGTCGGTTGGGTCAAGGGCCTGAACCGCCTCTACTTCCTCTATGAGGCCTACGACAACTTCTGGGACTTCGCCGACCCCGGCCTCCACAACGACACCTTCGAGATCGTCGTCGATGGCGACCGTTCCGGCGGCCCACTGATTCCCCAGTTCCGCAACAACGCCGACCAGGACAACTGGGACGCGCACTTTTCCATGCACGGCGTCCAGGCCCAGAACTACCACATCATGACCCCCTACGAAGGCAAGGACTGGGCCCTTGCCTGGGGCTGCCAGCCGTGGATCAAGGAACTGCCCTGGGCCAACCATGCACAGAAGTACAGCTTCAAGCACGGCGAGAGCGGCAAGTACGTCCTGGAGTTCTACATCACGCCATTCGATTATGCCGGCTGCGAGGGCCCGCAGCGCGCCGTCGAGTCCCTGCTTTACGAGAACAAGATCATCGGCCTCTCCTGGGCCGTCATCGACTACGACGGCAATAAGCAGAACAACGGCTTCTGGAACCTCAGCCCCGAGCACACCATGTACGGCAATGCCACCCTCCTCCGCGAGTTCCGCCTCATGCCGCTGGAGCCCGAGTTTCAAAAACCCATTGAAGCCAGATGGAGCTTCAAGATCCTCGACATGAACCGCCGCCTCGTCGCCTTTCAGGACGAGTCGGTAGGCGCAATCACGAGCTGGAAATGGGACTTCGGTGACGGGACCACTTCCACCGAGCAGCATCCCATCCATCCCTACGCCAAGGCAGGTCAGTTTGTAGTCGTCCTATACATAGAAGGCCCCGCCGGCAAGTCGCGTCTCTCCAAGATATGGGATGTGACGTTGCGCTGAACCGCGCATGGAGCCGGAGTGAATTTGTAGTTTGGAGTACGTCTCTCACCGTTCCAGGGTAGCTGAGCAACGGCGCCCCGTCCTTCGCGCACTTTGCGAAGGGTGAGAAACCGCAACTCTCACTTGACCGCTGTCGCTGTCTTCGTCGCAACCCCCGCCCCCGCCACCCTCAGCGGAATCGCCCCCACCGGCGGCGCCTGAACCATGGTCACAATAACCGCTCGCGCCGCCTTCTTCCCCGCGCAATGGTAGGAGTGCGCCGAGCCGGCGTCGAAGTATACCGCATCGCCCTCCGCGAGCATGCACTCCTGGTCTCCGTGGCGAAGCACCAGTTCTCCCTCCAGCAGATATAGGAACTCAAACCCCGCATGCATGTGCCCCTTCGGCTCCGTGTCCTTGGTCAGCGGCACAAACTCGGCCAGGTATGGGTCCATCTGGCGGTTGGGTACCATGTAGGCCAGGCTCTCGAAGTAGTAATTCGGCGTTCCCACCCCGGTTTGCGGCAGCCGCACCCGCTCCTTTTGGCGGTGAATCCTGAAGATGGGCTGCGGCTCGGTCTCGAAGAAGTAAGACAGATCCTTTGAGAAGACCATTGCAACCCGCGCCAGGTTCCGCAGCGTCGGCACTACCCGTCCCGTCTCCAATTGCGAAAGAAAACTCGCCGAGAGCCCCGCGTGCCTGCCCAGTTCCACCAGTCCCATCGACTTCTTCAGCCGCAGGCGCTTGATCCGCTCGCCGATGCGCTTCTCCTCGATGAAGCGCTCCGCGGTCTCCGTGTCCACCTGGCTCTTCTGCATCTCGTCGCTTTTGGCCCCTGCCAGCTCACCCATGCATTCCTCCGTTGCGCACATGAATAGGATGAGCCTTGACCTGAAAGTTTGTCCAGATGGAAAGAATTTTCAGCACGACTAAATCGACCTGCGCAGCGGCCAGGTTTGCATTCACCGGGGCGAAAGGATTGTCCATCCTGTCGATTCTTTGGTCCGGTTCCGGT
>Ga0181526_10001410_pt1 | contig 22834 bp, 18 predicted proteins | sample PEATcosm2014_Bin_35_FD_119750 | JGI IMG/M metagenome (GOLD analysis project Ga0181526, IMG submission 119750) | Peatland microbial communities from MTU Mesocosm Facility, Houghton, MI, USA - PEATcosm2014_Bin06_30_metaG | ecosystem: Environmental > Terrestrial > Soil > Wetlands > Peat | place...
AGAAGAGGAAGTGCGCCTCGCCAAGCGCGCTTACGGCTGGCCCGAAGACGCTAAATTCCTGGTTCCCGAAGGAGTCCGCGAGCACTTCCGCGCGGGCATGGGCGAGCGGGGCCAGCAGTTGCGCGACGCCTGGATGGCGCGCTTCGGGGAATACAAGGCCGAATATGCGGACCTGGCCGATCAGCTCGACCGCATGCTGCACCGCCAGCTTCCGGAGGCCTGGGACAAGGACTTGCCCACGTTTCCGGCCGATGCCAAGGGCTTGGCGACGCGCGACTCCTCCGGCAGGGTGCTGAACAAGATCGCCTGGAACATTCCGTGGCTGATGGGCGGCGCGGCGGACCTGTTCCCGTCCACCAAAACACGACTGACCTTCGAAGGCGCCGGCGACTTCGAAGCCGACGACCGGGGCGGACGCAACATGCACTTCGGCATCCGCGAGCACGCCATGGGCGCGATTGTGAACGGGTTGTCGCTTTCGAAAATCAGGGCTTACGGCTCCACGTTCCTGATTTTCAGCGATTACATGAAGCCGCCCATCCGGCTGGCGGCCATCATGGATCTGCCGGTGATCCACATCTTCACGCACGATTCCATCGGCGTGGGCGAAGACGGCCCCACGCATCAGCCCATCGAGCAGCTTGCTTCCCTGCGCGCGGTGCCGGGCCTGATCACGCTGCGGCCGGCGGATGCCAACGAAGTGGTGGAGTGCTGGCGGTTCACCCTGAAGCAGCGCCATCAACCGGTGGCGCTGATCCTCACGCGGCAGGCGCTGCCCACGCTCGATCGCACGAAATACGCGGCGGCATCGGGCGTGGAGAAAGGCGCTTACATCCTGGCCGATGCGCCGGACGGCAAGCCCGACGTGCTGCTGCTGGCTACCGGCAGCGAAGTGCAATTGTGCGTGCAGGCCTACGAGCAACTCGAGGCGGAAGGCGTAAGGGCGCGGGTAGTGAGCATGCCCAGTTGGGAGTTGTTCGAGCGGCAGCCGCCGGAGTATCGCGCGACGGTCCTGCCGCCGTCTGTAACGGCGCGAGTTTCCGTGGAGCAGGGCTCCATTCTGGGATGGGACCGATACGTCGGTCCGCAAGGGCGCATGATCGGGATGCACACCTTTGGCGCGTCTGCGCCATTGAAAGAGGTCCAGAAGAAGTTCGGGTTTCTGCCAGCCACCGTGGTAACCGCCGCAAAGGAAGTGTTGGCGGAATCGAAATAGTCCTGCAGCCTGCGGCGGCCTCGAAGGCCGCCTGCCTCGAAGCTCTGCCTCGCTTCTTGCAGGGCTTGGTGGCATAGGCTTTAGCCTGTGGAGGCGAGCTTCGCTCGCCGGGAGGCCGACGTCGACGTCGGCCGCAGGACTGGAGTCCTGCCCCACCTAGCCAGACAGGCTTGGGGCGCCAGCGTCCGATCCGGCACTTTGCGTCTGATAAGCCCCCAGCACCTGCTGCAACATATTGTTGACCAGGGTGGTGGTGGCCGTGCCGCTGTTTATGCCGTCGGCCGGCTGCAACAGCGCGACGGCCATCGAGTTGTCGAAAAACTCTTTAAAATCGCCCTGTTGCCGCAGGGCCTGCAATTCCGCCGTCGCACTAGCGCCCGCGCTCGCGCCCGCCGCACTGGCGGCAGACGACAACGGCGGCAAGCTCTGATAGGCGCTCGCATCCAAATAGCTTAGGGGACTTATCGAACTGGCCATAATGCGCCTCCTGTTTGCCTCATCGGCCCGTTGGCGGGGTTCTTGCTAGTAAAATGTCTCTTACGATGCTGGGATGTCTGCACGATCGGAGACCGGCCGCGTCCGAGCCCGGCGGCGCCACTCCGCACGAAACGGCTCTCCGCCTTATAAACTGGTTGTTATCCGACGAGGTCCAGCTTCCCATTGGTGCGCAGGCAGGCGGCGTCCTGGGCTGGTTCGATGGAGCTTCGACCCGCTTCGTTTACCCCGAAAGCACGGGCTACTATCTAACGATCTTGTCTTTCCTGCACGCACGCGGTTGGCCGGTGGAGGGCATCCCACGCCGCGCGCGCCGGGCGGCCGACTGGCTCGACCGCCAAGGCGGCCGACTGTCGCCGCCAGCCACACGGGTGTATCTTTCCGACCCTCCCACGAAGGACTGGCGCAACAGTTTCTCGTTTTCGTTCGACTTGGCTATGATCTGGCGCGGCATTGCCATGACACGCCAGTTCTTGGGGGCCGCATCCGCGGATCGGGTCCAGGCGGCGGTCGAACGGCGGCTCTTCCCTTTGTGTTCGCCAGACGGCGGATTGCTGGCCAGCGTTCCGATCCAGCCCGGTCCGGCCGCGGAGTCCTGGTCTGTTCATCCGGGACCGTTTCAATTGAAGTCCGCGGCGGCGCTCTTATGTTCCGGTGGAAACCCGCCACCCGAGTTGCGGCGGAATGCCCAAGCCACCTTCGAGCGGTTTCGCGAGTGGACGCCAAACGACTGCCAGCCTGAATTCCTGCATCCCTGCCTCTACTATGTGGAGGGCGCATTGCTAGCGGGCGCCGCACAAAACGACCCATCCCTGTTGCGGCGCGCCGCGCTGGCGCTGGAACGGCTGGCTGCCGGTGCGCTCGGCCCTTGTGGCGAGCCACTGCTCACCCTGCGGTCTGACGCGATGGCGCAAATCCTGCGAAGCGGCTGCCTGTTGGAAGCTGGGGGCTACTTACAGCGCGACCTTTGGAACGTAGCCCTGCCCAGGATAGCCACGGCCCTGTGCCGGTATTGCGGACCGGATGGGCGTATGCATTTTCAACGCGACGCAGCAGGCCGGCCGCGGCACGTGAATGTGTGGAGCGGCTTGTTTGCGGCCCAGGCGCTGCTCTGGTATGGCGACTGGAGCAGGCGGGCACTGGCGATCGAGTCGGCTGCCTGGCTGGTATAACCCGTATGCCGGAAGGCGCCAGCTTCTCCGTACTGCCGATCGACGCGCTCACTTGCCCAACGCCACGCATTCTTTGGATAGAACTGACATCCAAATGTCCGTTCGACTGCATATTCTGCTCCCGAAAAACGTTGCGCGGCGCCGGCGAGCACATGGACTTCGAATTATATCGATCGGTCATTCAAAGCCTCGAAGACCCTGAAATCGTGAGGCTCAATTATTCCGGCGAGTCGGCGCACTACCCGTATCTGATCGAAGCCATCCACCTGGCCCATGCGCGCGGCGCGTTCGTGGAACTAGTCACGGCTTTTGCCTCTTTCCCGCTCGCCAAGATGGATGCTCTGGTCACGAGCGGGCTCGACCGCCTGACCGTCTCCCTGCATACTCTCGATGAAAAACAATTCCAGGATCTGTATCGTTACAGCAGCCTGGCGGATATGAAGCTGCGGCTGACGGCCTTGCGCGACGCGCAGCAGCGGCTGGGACGCCGCCGGCCACTGCTCGACTTTGCGTTTGTCGCTCTGCGGGAGAACCTCCATCAGTTGCGGGGCATAGCCGCGTACGCGCGAGATCTGGGCGTGAAGGATATCGCGATCCATCCGCTCATCCGGCGCGATGAGATTCCGATCCAATTCCCAGCGGAAATCGAAGGCCAACGCCTGCGCCCCGATTTCATTGGTGTCCTGAGCCAGTCCCTGGAGGAGGCGCGCGCGCGCTTTCCCGAGGTCCAATTCAGCCCATCCACGTGCGAGCTCGCGCCCAACCACGAACTGGGCCTCCATCCGCAATATTCGGCGCTGCCGCTGCCGGAAAGGGGGCGCATCTTCTCGTGCGACCAGAGCCCCTGGGATTCCGTACACATTCTGGCGAATGGAGATGTGGTCACGTGCGAGGCGCGGGATAAAGTGGCGATGGGCAACCTGCGCACCATGTCTCTGCCGGAGATCTGGCGTAGTGAAGCATACCAATACTTCCGCCGCGCATTTCAGGAAGGCAAAGACGAGACCTGCCGCGGTTGCCCTTACAAACTGGCTTATGTACCGGGGCCGGTTCGTTCGCAGGTGACACCGCGCGCGGGAAGGGGTGTGGAACTGGTTAGCGGCTGGCATGCCAGTGAAGGGGACCTGGTCTGGAGTAAGCGCCGCAGCCGTGCGCTGCTGAAGATCGAGGCCGGCGCACAGGTCCACGCGCAGGCCACCAGTAAGTGCCTGGAGATCGACGGTCTGCTGCCGCCCGGCCAGGGCCAGGCCAATGAGCTGCGCGTTTCGCATCGTGGACAGGCGATCGGTTCTTTCGTCAATCCTGCGGACAGCACCACCGCGTTCCGTCTCAGCATTCCGTTTCTCGATCCCGCCGAAACAGCGCAGTTCGACTTCGCGGTAACCCAGGTGTGCCGGCCGGCCGACTCGGGATCTCAGGATGTGCGGGAGTTGGGATTCGCCCTGCGCGCCCTGCGTGTGACCGGCGTCGCGCCGGATAAGGCGCCCCGTAAACCGCTGCCGCGCTGGCGCTTTGTTCCGCTTTACCTGGCCCTCGAATGCGGAGCCCGGCTGGCGACGCTGCTGCGGCGGGTGCGGACCGAGCCGCGCAGGCTGCCGGCGTGGCGTCCGGGGGTCAGTATCGTGATTCCCGAGCGCGGCACTCCGGAGCCTCTGGCGCACAGCCTGGCGTCGGCTTACGCAGCCATTCAACAATTGGGCGAAGCGTGCGAAGTGATTGTTGCGGTCAACGGCGCCCCCCTGGATACGTATGCGGAATTGCGGCGGCGCTTTCCGCGGGCGCGCTGGCTGCATAGCGAAAAGCCGCTAGGCTTCAGTGGCGCGGTGGAGTGGGGCGTCTCGAAAGCCAAATTCGATTGGGTGTACCTGCTCAACAGCGATATGACTCTGGCGCCGCGCGCGCTGGTTGAAGCGGCCCGCTGGCGGGCCGATCGCGTGTTTGCGATCGCCTCGCAAATTCACTTTGCCGATTCCACCGTGCGGCGGGAAGAGACGGGCTGGACGGACTTCCGGATGGAGGGAGACAGGGTCGGGATTCTCGACGTCAACCCGGAAGACGCATCCACCGTGCGGGGCCATTTGTACGCCGGCGGCGGATCGTCGTTGTTCCGGCGGCAATTGTTGCGGCGGTTCATGTCGCGAGCGCATCCGTACAACCCGGTGTATTGGGAGGACGTGGAATGGGGCCTGCGGGCGTGGAGAGCCGGATACGAGGTGCTGTTTTGTCCGGCGTCCGAGGCCACCCACATGCATCGGGCGACCGTTTCGCAGTGTTTCCCACCCCAAGAAATCGAGCGCCTGCTGCGGCGCAATCAATTCTTGTTTTCTCTGCGCAACGGCTTTGTCGAACTGCCGCCGCGCGCTCTGGTGAGGGATCTGCGGCGCGTCTGGGACTCCACAACGCTGCGCGAGCTAACTGCATGGCGCCAGGCAGCGTCCTTATTCAAGTCGCTCCTATCGAACGCGCTGGCGCCTGCCCGCACCATCGACCTGGAGCGTTTGCGCGCTAAGTACTATCTACGGCCGGCAGCGCGCCCGGAGCGGCCCAAGGTGATCCTGGTTTCGCCCTTCGCCGTGTATCCTCCGGCGCACGGCGGCGCGCGGCGAATTGCAAATCTCATCCGGCGCCTGGCGGCGGACTTCGATATCGTTTTGCTGAGCGATGAAGAGGCGCTCTACCAGGCGTCGCGCTGTCCGGATTCCGGCGGCCCCGTGGCGCTTCATCTTACCGGCGGCCGCATGGAGAAGGCCGGCGAATCGAGAGACCGCATCGCCAGAATCCGGCTCCATTCGCATGCCCGGATCGGGACGGAAACGGAGCGGCTGGCCAAGGTCTACGATGCCTCGCTGGTGCAAATCGAACACACAGAGCTGGCTGGGCTGATTGAGAATCGGCGCCACCGGATTCCGTGGAGCATCACCTTGCACGATGTGCTCCTCTCGGAAGGCGAACGAACACCGGAAGACCGGTTTGAAGCGGAACTGATCGCCAAATACGATGCGGTCATCGCCTGCTCGGGGGAGGATGCAGCGCTGGTGTCCCACCGGCGGCTGGCAGTCGTGCCGAATGGCGTGGAACCAAGCGGACAGCCTTACACGCCGTCGCGGGGCAGCCGCAAGATCCTCTTTCTGGGCCCTTTTCGCTATGCGCCGAACTTGCGCGGCATCGCGCGCTTTCTGGAGACGGTGTACCCTACGCTGCGCCGGGAAATCCCCGGCATCGAGTTGCAGATCCTGGGTGGGCGCAACGGCCATTCCGTGGCCAAGCAATATGCCTGCTTCGATCAGCCGGGCGTGGAAATCGCGGACCATACCGACGATGTATGGCCCTGGCTGAGAGGATGCGCCTTGACGATCAACCCGCTGCCGGAGATGCGGGGATCCAGTCTGAAGCTTTTGGAATCCATCGCCGCGGGGCGCGTCTGCGTTTCGACCCTGGAGGGCGCCAGGGGTTTCCGGGATCTGCGGTCCGCGGCGCTCGTGAAGGTGGCGCGCATCGAGGATTTCGTTCCTGTGCTAGGCGAGTTGCTGTTGGATGAAGAACGGCGGATCCGCGTGGAAAGACCGTCGGAAAGTGTGCTGGACGCTCTGAGTTGGGAGCGCGCTGCCGGGGTGCAAGCCGGCGTGTGGCGGGGCTGTGGGGCAGACCCCTCTAGTGCGCCGAATACTGCTCCTGGGGCGAGTTCAGCTTAACCGGGATGGTCTTCTCGAGGTCATACACCTCGAAGGTCTGGCCGAAGGTCTGATAGCCGGACGCGATCACCTGGATTAGAATGGTGCCCTGCGGGATTTCCGGCACCTTCGCGATGCCCTCCTGATTCGTGCGCATCTCCCAGCTCGTGCGGATTGCCTTGCCAAGCAAAATCAACGAATGGCCCTTCACAAACTTGACTACCACATCGGCGTGCTCGACGGGCTTGCCGCCCAAAGTAGTGACCTGCACATTGATCTTGGTCATCGCCGAGACCATTTTAATCTCGATAGTCTTCCGGTCATCATGCACCTCGAACGTCTGGCTGAAGGGCTGATAACCCTCGGCGGCGGCCACGACGAGAATGGTGCCCTGCGGGATCTCGTTGGGCGACTTCACGGAGCCCTCCTCATGCGTACGCAGCCTCCACATGGTGCGGGTTTTCTCGCCCTTGACGACTTTAACTTCCACGTCGGCGTGCTCGATTGGCCTGCCCTCCGCCGTGTTGACTTGCACAGTGATCATGGTTGTTGGCGACTTGGCCCCGGCCGCGAACACGCCGGCGAGCACTGCCGTCAGAAGCGCAAAACGGGAACGCATTATTCGATTATGACATGCCCTTTCAAGCGATATCCGGCAGCAGGAAGCGCGCCGACCGGCCGCTGGCGCGGGCCACTTGCTCGGCGGCCAGGTATCCGCTGCGTACCGCGCCTTCCATAGTGGCGGGCCAGCCGGAGCGCGTCCAATCGCCCGCCAGAAAGAGGTCCGGACGGCTGGTTTCCGGAGGCGGACGCACCGCTTCGGTCCCAGGCGCGGCCGAGAAAGTCGCACGCAATTCCTTAATCACGTGCGCCCTTTCGATCCGGGCCTCGCGCGCGCGGGGGAAGAATTCGGCCAGTTCCCGCACCGCCAACGCCACGATATCCGCGCGGCTGGTGGCCGCCAGCTCGCGCGACGCGCTCACCACAAGCTGCAGATAGCGGCCCTCGGATTTATTGAACATCCATTGCACGGTACGGTCGAGCAGTGTGGCGTGCGGCAGATCGGTCACCGGGCGGTCGAACCATAGGTGAATGCCGGTGATCGGGGAATGCTCGAAAGCCGGCGCGGGCAGACCCAGCGCCGGCAGCCGCTCGAAAGGCAACGCGCAGATATAGTAGTCAGCCGTGTGGCGCTCGCCGGCGGCCATGATGCCATCCCGATCGATGCGCTCAACGGGCGCGCGCAGCCGCAGCGAGACATCCCCTGCCGCCCGCCAGAGCTCGGCGCGGTAGAGTTCCCCCAGCGGGATCGCCGGCACCCCCATCTCGTATGCGTCCGCGCGCGCCAGGAAGCCCAGCCAGAAAGTCTGAAAGCCATGGCACGCGGCCATGCGATCCACATCTTCGTTGATGGCGCTTACCAGAACCTGCCGCCAGAACCGCTCGATGGCGCGCGGCGTCTGCCGCTTTTCGCGCAGCCAGTCGAGCATGGTGATGCGGTCCAAATCGTGGCGGCGGGTGCGCTCGCGCCGCAGCGCCAGGAGGCCGCGCGCGATGGCTAGCTTGTCGCCGGCGTCGAGGAACCGCAAGCGCAGGAACGAACCGGTGAAGTGCAGGGGAGCGGGCAACGCACCACGGCGCAGGGTGGAGATGCGGCCGCCGGGTTCGATGAAGTAAAACTCGCGGTAGAAGCGAATCGAGTCCCGTACGCCCAGGCGCGTGTAGAAATCCAGCAGGTTGACGCAGCAGCGCAACAGGACGTGCTGGCAGTTGTCGATCAGCTCGGACGTGCCGTCGGATGGCGCGAGGGGGAACGAAGTCGCCCGGCCGCCCAGAAAAGGGCGCGCTTCGAACACCTGGACCCGGTAGCCGGCGCTCCCGAGCGCCGCGGCCGCCGAGAGACCGGCCAATCCTCCGCCGATGACGATCGCGCTGGGCATCCTTCATCATAGCGGTGGGGCAGCGCCATGCGCTGCCGACTGGAGAGCTTCGCTCCGGACTTTGGCCTTTGTGGTGGGGCGGGCCTCCAGTCCTGTCAGGATGGGCCCGCGGCCCACGAATCGTGATGAAAGCCTTGTGGGGCAGGCGTCTATGCCTGGATAGCATCTGGATAAACCGGCGTGAAGTAGTGAATGAAAGAGTCATACAGGAGGAGGAATAGCGAACCATGCTGGCCCCAACATGCGAGGGCGGCGGTAACGACGCACTTGAGGCGTTGGGCAGGGGCACATGTAGGCTGGGGTATCCCTGAAGTTGATGAGCTCCGAAATAGCCAAAATCAGAGGCGCCGACGGTGTCAGGCTAACCGGAAGGCAATATTGTGGCGCGAGTTACATCGCTTGTGCGTCGCAAGCACTGCGGAGTCGTAGACCCCAAGCATGCATGGAAACTTCACGCGCGAGAACCGAGCGACCCGGTTGCCATCCGTGGCTGGAAGGCGGCGGATCGGTGGGAGAAGGCGATGAGCTATAAGGCCCACAGGCACGGCAATGGGGAGTCGCACAGCGGCATAGTACCAAGGAAGCGGTCGAACGCAGGCGGTTCGCGGGTATTTCCGATATCACGCCGTGCCGCGCAACGAGGAGCGCCTGCGCGCGTTCCGGCACGAAGTGCTGCGCATGTGGTGGTGGCAGATTCGGCGGCGGTCAAAGAACCCGCTGGACCCTGGAACAAATCTTGGGAGCGGCTCGGGTGCCTCATTCCGGACGTCGAAACTCTGCGTCCGTATCCTGACGTTCGCTTTGCGTGGGAACACATCCAAGGTAAGAACCGTGTGCGTTAGGAGTGCTCGCACGGATCTGTGCGGGGGGTGCCGGGCAACCGGCATCCCTACCGCGACCGGCGGGTCTCCAGACCCACCCGAGGGCGAGCTAAGCTCGCCAGCTCACAGGCTGAAGCCTGTGCTACCAGCAGGGCTGAGGCCCGCCGTCCAATTCCAGCTCCAGTAAGTAGAAACTCCAGGGGCGAGCGTAGCTCGCCTGTGTCGGCAGAAGTGCCGACACGGCACGCCGGGGGCGTGCGCCACGAGGGCTACCCACCTGAAATGGCCAATCTCCAGTCACAGGCTAAAGCCTGTGCTACCGGCAGCGCATGGCGCTGCCCTACTTACTCGAAGCGGAGGGCTTCCACGGGCTCGATGGCGGTGGCGCGGCGGGCGGGGATGTAACTGGCCACGAGCGCGGCGGCGGCCAAGACGAGAGAGACCGCGCAGTAAGTGGCGGGGTCCAGCGGACTCACTTCAAACAAGAGGGTCTTCATTAGATGGGTTAGGCCGCCGGCGGCGGCGAGGCCGCAGAGCACTCCCATGGCGGTCAGCAGCAGTCCTTCGCGCAAGAACATGTGGCGCACGGATTGTGGAGGCGCGCCGAGGGCGATACGGATGCCGATTTCGCGGGTGCGCTGGGACACGGTGTAAGATACGACTCCGTAGATGCCCACAATGCCGAGCAGCAGCGCCATGCCGGCAGCGATGCCGATCATCACGAGGGTAAAGGCGGTGCGGGCCATGGAGCCATCGTAGATTTCCCGCATGGTGCGCACGGCGGCGATGGGCAGGTTGGGATTCACGGACCACACGGCTTGGCGGACCTCGTTCAAGAAACCGGCGGAACCGGCGCGGCTGCTGCGTATGGCGAAGGCCTGGCCACGCTGGGTGGTGAGAGGCTGGCTCCACCAATCGCGAAGCATCATGGGCCAATAGACGATGGGGGTGGCTTTCCGGTCCGCGCCGTCGTCGCGCTCATTACCGACCACACCGACGATCTCGCGCCACGGCGCATGGGGGTTCTCGCGAACCCGCTTGCCCAGGGCGGCGGCGGGGCCGCGCCAGAGTTCGCGAGCGAGAGCTTCGGAGACCAGCACGACGGGACGGGTTTCGTAGATATCGGTCCAAGTGAGGTCGCGGCCGGTGAGCAAGGGGTTGCCCATGGCTTTGAAATAGCCGGGAGAGATGAACTTATAGCGGCGCAGGGGCGGGACTTGTCCATCGGCGTAAGCCTTGTCCGCCGCGAAGATGGGGTCGTTGTCGCTTTGGCCATCCATGGTGATGGAGTTGGTGAGGGCGGCCGCGGTGACGCCGGGAATGGCCGCGACCTTATCCAGGATGTTGTTGTAGGTGCGGGTGGCCTGCTCGGCTTTGGGAATTTCAGCCTCGGGGATGGAGACATGCAGGGTGAGGATTTGTTCGGGCTGGGTGAATCCGGGCGGCACCTGCTTGAGGGCGCGGACGGTGCGGATCATGAGGCCGGAACCGATCAGCAGGACCAGGGCGAGGGCGACCTGCACGACCACCAATATGCGGCGCGCGCGGTGGCGTTCGCGGCCATCGCTGGAATTGCGGCCACCCTGGCGGAGGGCGGTATTCAGGCGCGGGCCGGCGTATTTGAAGACGGGGATGAGGCCGAACAGGAGGCCGGCCACGAGCGAGACGGCCAGGGTAAAGAGCAAGACGGGCGGATCGATGGAGATGGCCTCGAGGCGCGGCAGGTTGGCTGGGCCTAGGGATACGAGGGCGCGGAGCGCGGCATAGGCGAGGGCCACGCCGAGGGCTCCGCCGGCCAAGCCCAGGGTGACGCTTTCGAGCAGCAACTCGCGGGCGATACGCGAGCGGCCGGCGCCCAGAGCGGCGCGGATGGCGAGTTCCTGCTGGCGGCCTTCGGCGCGCACCAGCATCAAATTGGCGACATTCGCGCAGGCAATGAAGAGCACGCCGCCGATGGTGGCCATTAAGACCCACAAGACCTTGCCGATGTCGCCGACGACGTCGGCTTTGAGGGGCCGCACGCTGGGTCCGAAGTGCGCCTCCTGGACCATTTGGAGGCTGATGCCGGGGGCCATGGGGAATTTGCCGAGCATCATGGGGAGCATGCGCGCGACATCGGCATTGGCTTGGGCCAGGGTGGCGCCGGGTTTGAGGCGCGCGACGGCCTGGTAGCTGAATTGGCCGACGAAGACCTTGGCGCGGTCGAGCTGCAGGGGTTCGAGGAGGGCGGCCGCGGAGTTCATGAAGCGGAAGCTGGCCGGCAGGATGCCGATGACTTCACTGGCATCGCCATCCACCATAATGCGGCGGCCGATGACGGACGGATCGCCGCCGAATTTGCGCTGCCAGTAGCCGTAGGACAAGACCGCGGTTTTGGGGCTGCCGGGGGAGTCGTCCTTGCGGGTGAACCAGCGGCCGCGGATGGGTTGTACGCCGAGGATGGGAAGCACGCCGCCGGTGACATCGAGGGCAGCGATCTGCTCGGGTTCGCCCGCGCCGGTGATGTTGACCGAATTGTTGCGCCAGACACCGATGTCCTGGAAAGTGCGGCTTTCTTCACGGAAGGTGAAGTAGGTGGAAGGAGAAGCGTTGAGCGTCTCCATGCCCTGCAGGCGGGACGTCTCCCAGACGGCCACGAGGCGACCGGAATCGGGGTAGGGCAGTGGCTTGAGGAGGACTCCGTTCAGGACGCTAAAGATGGCGGTATTGGCGCCGATACCGATGGCCAGGGTGATGAGGGTGATGACGGTGAACATCGGCGAGTGCGCAAGACGGCGGAAGATGGGCTTCATGGAGGGTAATACGACAGAGGGTGGGGGAAAGGTCCAGGGAAGGGCTAGGGGCTAGGGCTAGGGCTGGGGCTGGGGCTGGAGACACTTGGGGCTTGGCTTGGGGCCGAGGTTGGTCGATGAAGGGGGTTTACTACATATTGACTGGGCTTCAGATCTTGGGTCAGGTGGCCGGGGCGGGGGTGGGGGCGGCCGGAGTGGGCTCTTGGGGGACGTCGGAATCGCCGGAAGGTGTTGGGGGGACGGGAGTTACCTTGGATTTTGGCTTCGTTTCGACAATCTCTTTCTGGCGCATTTTTTGCAGTTTTTGGAGGTCCGCGAGGCAGCGGGAATAGTCGCGCTGGACGCGGCTTTCGTAGCGGTTCAGGCGCTCGATGACGTTGTGTTGGGTACAATCGAGCTGAAATGCCCAGACCAGCGGGTCGGTGACGCCATTCCGGTTGTGCAGCTCGGGCACCGGGCAGGCGCGCACGCGATAGTCCAGGTAGCCGGTTTCGATGCGGACGATGCGCTGGATGCGGTAGGTGGCGACGGCCATGCGGACGACGAGGTCGTCCTCGACCTTGCCATCGGGGTGGAGGCCGGCGCGATATTGATCGGTAAGGGCCTGGAGATCGGCGGGATCTTCGCCGGGCAGGATGGGGGATGCGCCGGTGAGTCCGTGGACGGTGCTGTTGCGGGCGGAGCGCGATTTTCCCGTTTCGGTGCGGGGTCCGGTGCTTCGCTGGGCATTTTTGCGATTGGAATTGGTTTGCGATTCTGACGGCATGGTTGCTCTCCTACTACGAAGCTATGCGGGGGGTGGAAGGGAACGTGCGGATGTTTGGGGCTAGGGCGTTGAGGGGAAAGGGGGAAATAAATTGGCGAGATTTGCGAACGAAGAAAAAAGCGCCGGCGCGCTTTGGCGGCCTACGAGGCCGCCGCAGGCTGCGAGCCTGCCCCACGAGGGTTTGGCAATGCGTGTTGTCGCGGTTGTCCTGATATTTGCCTGGACGGGCTGGGCGCAGTTCAAAAGCACCGCTCCGCTAGTGGTAGCGCCCACTACCGTTACGGATTCCAAGGGGCGTTATGTGGACGGGCTTACGCCGGAAGACCTGATTCTGTACGACAACAATGTGCCGCAGAAGATACAGATGGATTGGACGATGTATCCGATCGACCTGGTGGTGGCGGTGGAGACCGGCGCCAATTCCGGGGCGGTGATCGACAAGCTGGGCGGCACCGGCATTCTGTTTACGCAGTTGCTGGCGGCGGACGCCGGGGAGACCGCGGTGATTTCGTTCAGCGACGAGGTGAAGGTGCACCAGGATTTCACGGGCAGCCCGGACCTGGTGATTCACGCGCTGCGCATGCTGCGCAAAGAGGGCGGCGGCGCGCACATGCTGGATGCGTTGCGAGAGGCGCTCGAAATGCTGGAACGGCGGCCGGCGGGACGGCGGCGGATCATCCTGACGATTGCGGAGAAGCGCGACCGCGGGAGCCAGGCGAAGCTGGCCGACGTGATGGAGCGAGTGGAGCGGCTGAACGCGGCGATTTATTGGCTGACGTATTCGCCGATGCTGCAGCCGTTCACGGTGAAGCCCAAGACCGCGGAGGATCTGAAGCCCGAAGAGGAGCGCATCAAGATACGGAAGTGCGATCTTTGCCCGGAGCCGGACGACACGCCGGTGCCTCCCGACTTGGGGCCGGGCGGGTGGATGTATACGATCGGGGAATTAGCGCGGTTGCACAAGCCGGATCTGGCCAGCCTGTTCGCCAGGACCACGGGTGGGCGGACGCTGAATTTCCTGAAGAAGAACGCGTTGGAGGAAGCCATTCAACTGGTGGGCGAGGAGGTGCATCGGCAATACATTTTGAGCTTCGAGCCGCGGGGCGGAGAGGCGGGGAAATTTCATGCGATCCGGGTGGCGGTGAAGGGCAGGCCGGAGCTGCGGGCGAGCACGCGGGAGGGGTATTGGGCGTTGCCGTGAAGGCGCTGAGAAGAAACGGTATGGCAGGAGGCGCCAACGGGGCATGAAAATGCGGCGCGCTTTGGCGGCCTGCGAGGCCGCCGCAGGCTGCGAGCCCGCCCCACACGCTGCGCAAAAAATGGACCCAAAGCCGTCGGCGGCGTAGCGAGCGGCCAGTGTCTACCACGGCCTGCGGGAGGCCGGTCCGCTGGCCGGCCGGTATCTGCCGGCGAACCCGCCGTTGCCCGACCTGGCCGGAACAACTGGCAGCGCATGGCGCTGCCCCACTGAGGGGCGGAACTTACGGTACCCGCTGTCCTATTCCGGCGTGGCCCGATGAACTCAGCGGGAGGCGGCCTACGAGGCCGCCGCAGGCTGCGAGCCTGCCCCACGGCTAGCGGAGTTCTTCCATGATTTCGTCGAGAGCGGCTTGGGGCGGGCGCACCTTGGATTGCGGCAGGGTGGCCAGGGGTTCTTCGGCCATGTGCAGCATTTCGAGGAAATTGGGCTTTTCGGTATTCACGTAGAGCACGCCGGTGAGCACTTCGTGTTTCTTCTCGGCGTCTTCGAGGGCGTGCAGCGCCCCGAGGCGGCTGGTGGGATCGTAGTCGCGATGGAGCTTGCGGATGCGCAGGTGGGATCCGTCGTGCAGTTCGACGTCGCGCACTTCGCCTTCGTCGATCTCGACGGAGATTTCCTCGAAAGAGGGCACGAAGGAGAGATCCTGGAGCATCTCTTCGTGCTCCTTCATATAGCTGTAGCTCTTGGTGGAGCCTTCGTGATCGTTGAAGGTGACGCAGGGCGAAACCACATCGATGACGGAGAGGCCGCTGTGCGCGATGGCGGTCTTGATGAGGGCCTGCAACTGCTTCTTGTCGCCGGAGAAGGAGCGGGCCACAAAGGTGGCGCCCCAGCGCAGCGCGAGGGCGCAGCAATCGAAGGGGGGCAGATCGTTGACGACGCCGGTCTTCAGCTTGGAGCCGAGATCGGCGGTGGCGGAGAATTGTCCCTTGGTGAGCCCGTAGACGCCGTTATCCTCGATGATGTAGATCATGGGCAGATTGCGGCGCACCAGGTGCATGAACTGGCCGATGCCGATGGACGCGGTATCGCCGTCGCCGGTGACGCCCAAGCCGAGCATGGTGCGATTGGCCATAATGGCGCCGGTGGCGATGGCCGGCATGCGGCCGTGCACGGCGTTGAATCCGTGGGAGAGGTTGAGAAAGTACGCCGGGGATTTCGACGAACAGCCGATGCCGGAGAACTTGCCGACGCGCCAAGGCTCGACGCCCATCTCGTAGAAGCATTCGATGACGCGCTCGGAGATGGAGTTGTGGCCGCAACCGGCGCACAGGGTGGTCTTGGCGCCCTTGTAGGGGATGACTTCCAAGCCGATGTGGTTCAACTTTTTGGGCGGCGGCGGGGGTGTGGCGACGGTGCTCATTTGCCCTCCTGGCGGACGATTTCATCGGTGACGGTGCGGGCGTCCAGCGGCAGCCCGCCGTAATACCTTATGCTTCTGAGCTTGGCGATTTGTTCGGGCGTCATTTCCAGACGCATAAGGGAGAGCAACTGCGCGTCGCGATTTTGATCGACGACATAGACGCGCTGGTGGCGCGCGATGAACTCGACCAGCTCGGGCGTGAACGGGTAGGCTTTCAAGCGCAGGTAGCTGGCGGGGATGTCGTATTCGGCGAGCAATTGATCGCAGCTTTCGGTGACGGCGTAGTGCGAAGTGCCGCAGGCGACGAAGCCGATTTCGGCGTCGGGATGGGAGCGCACTTCGGGCGCGGGGAGATGTGTGCGCATGGTCTGGAACTTGTGCGCCAGGCGGTCCATGTTGTGGATGTAATCGTCTTCGCGCTCGGTATACTGGGCGCGGTCGTTATGGCCGCTGCCGCGGGTGAAATAGGCTGCGGCGGGATGGTTGGTGGCGGGGAGGGTGCGATAGCCGATGCCATCGCCGTCCACATCTTTATAGCGCGCGAAGCCGCCGAGTTTGTCGAGGTCGGCGGCGGTGAGGACTTTGCCGCGGTCGAGGGGCTTTTCGGGATAGGGGAAGGGATCGGACATCCAGTTATTCATACCGAGGTCGAGGTCGGTCATGACGAAGACGGGAGTCTGAAAGCGCTCGGCGAAATCGAAGGCGTCGCCGGACATCGTAAAACACTCTTCCGGAGACGACGGGAAGAACATGGGGTGCTGGGTATCGCCATGGGAGAGCAGGGCGGTGGACAGGAGATCGCCTTGCATGGTGCGAGTGGGGAGCCCGGTGGAGGGACCCACGCGCTGCACGTCGAAGATGACGGTGGGGACTTCGGCGTAATAACCGAGGCCCACGAATTCGGACATGAGGGAGACGCCGGGGCCGGCGGTGGAGGTCATGGAGCGGGCGCCGGCCCATCCGGCGCCGAGGGCCATGCCGATGGAGGCCAACTCGTCTTCGGCCTGCACTACGGCGAAGGTAGCGCGGCCGGTTTCGGGGTCGATGCGGAAGCGCTTCAGATAACCGATCAGGGTTTCGACGAGGGAAGAAGACGGCGTGATGGGATACCAGGTGACCACGGTGACGCCGGCGAACATGGCACCGAGCGCGCACGCGGCGTTGCCCTCGACGATGATTTTGCCGGTATTGGCATGCATGCGCTGGACGCGGTAGGCATCGGTCTTGGTGAACGTCCTGGCGGCGTAATCGTAGCCGGCCTGGGCGGCGCCCCAGTTCAACTCGGCGGCCTTGGCTTTGCGCTTGCCGAACTGTTTGACCAAGGCCTGGTGGATCTCCTGCATATCGATGGAGAGCAGCCAGGCGACGATGCCGTCGTAGAGCATGTTGCGCACGAGTTTGCGCAGCTTGGCGTCGGGGCAGACGGGCGCGACCAGCTTATCGAAGGGCGCGGGGTAGAAGTGCAGATCGGAGCGGAGGGCGTTGAGCTTGAGGGGCTCGTCATAGACGACGGAGGCGCCGCTATCGAGCTTCATGACGTCTTCGCGGGCGGTTTCCGGGTTCATGGCGACGAGGAGATCGATTTCCTTTTTGCGGCCGATGTAACCGTGTTTGCTGGCGCGGATGGTGAACCAGGTGGGGAGTCCGGCGATATTGGACGGAAACATATTTTTGCCGGAGACGGGGACGCCCATCTGGAAAATGGACCGCATGAGGACGGTATTGGCGGTCTGGCTGCCGGATCCGTTGACGGTGGCGACTTGAATGGAGAAATCGTTGATTACGGTATGGCCGGGATCGCTCAAGCGAGGCTCCGCCGGCGAGACTTCTAGCGTTGACATCTATAGGAGTCCTTAATTGGGGTGGTGACCCTGTTCACTGCGCTTCTTGTATATTATACGACGATGCGCGGTGGGGCGCGCGGGGCGGGGCGGACGCGGTTGTCCGGGCTCACGCGCGGGGGGGTGCTTAACAGTCTTGGGGAAACCGCCGGACGCCTTCGATATCGAGGAGGAGTTCGCGTACAACTGTACGCCGCGGTTAAGACGAGAGGTGCGCCAGATCATTTTCAGCATTTTGACCAGATTGTGGCGGCCTGGCGGGAACACTTGGGAGATCATGGTGGAGAGTAAAACAAAATTGGGTAGTGGGTCGTTTTGGATTTAGAGGGCGGGCAATTCTGCCGGCAGCCGGCTTTAGCCGGCTCTGGCCGCCTTAAAGGCGGCTGCGGCCAAGATTGGCCGCCCCCCCAATCGGACCCACTACCCAAGACCGTTACTGGCAAGAGCGATCGCCACTACGCCCGACGCACCGCGCCGGTGTGGGAAGTCACCGACGAAGTTTGGCAGCAGATCGTCGCGGTGAACATGACCGGCGTCTTCTACTGCTGCCGCGCGGCGCTGCGGACGCATCGTCAACATCGCATCCATCGCCGGCAAGGAAGGCAATCAGAATATGTGCGCATACTCGGCCACCAAGGCCGCCGTCATCGGTTTCACCGAGTCTGCCGGCAAGGAAGTGGCCACCGAGGAAATCGCCGCGGTGGTGCATTCGTTGGCACGGGTTGCCCGGACCGCGGCGGTGGACGCGACGACTGCTTCGCATTGGGCAATCCAACTATCATGGAAAGCGGACGGAAAAGTAAACCAACTCGGCGAACGGATGCGTCAATACGCGGTAGGCTTCCCTTTTCACATTCGCCGAACGCGCCCGCCCCCCTGGAATGACGCTCTATAATGGAAGCCAGGAACCGATGCCCACTATTCCATATGTGCAGGGCTGGCGGTTCCACTTCTATTCGAATGAGGGCAATGAGCCCATGCACGTGCATGCGGAGAAGGGAGAAGCCGAGTGCAAGTACTGGCTGCACCCGGACACCTTCGATATCGAAGAGGAGTTCGAGTACAACTGTACGCCGCGGTTGAGACGAGAGGTGCGCCAGATCATCTTTCAGCATTTTGACCAGATCGTGGCGGCTTGGCGGGAACACTTGGGAGAGCATCGTGCAGAGTAAAACAAAACCGGTATTAGCAAGCGCGATCGCCACTACGCCGGACGCGCTGATCGTCACCACGGAAGCCGGGCCTGTTTCCATTCCATGGGATGAATGTTCCGAGCGCCTCGCGCGCGCATCTTTCGCCGAACGCAGCCGGGCGGAACTCTCGCCTTCCGGGTATGGTATTCACTGGCCGTTGATTGACGAGGACCTCGCGGTCGGCCCTCTACTTTCGGCTCACGCCTCTCCGCCTCGCCGAACCGAGGGCACCGCATGATGTTTTCATAAAAGGCGGGGCGCATGAATCGCGCAATCGATGGGCGGCCTGGCGTTCCCCCCCCCCCATCGAGATCACGCTTTCCGATTCCGTGCATGCGGACGTGGCCGAGGTGCTCTCACGCACCGGCCGCATCGACATCCTCGTAAACAACGCGGGCATCGCCGGACGGACCGCGCCGGTGTGGGAAGTCACCGACGAAGATTGGCGGCAGATCGTCGCGCAACTCCGCGACCACGCGCTTCCGGACCAGAATGCGGTAGCCAGTGCCGGGGTCCGCTTCAATCTCCCGCAGAAGCGCCGACAGCCGCCTGCGCGCGTCACTTAGGCTGATTTCCTGTAACATCGTCTACTGTACATTTTAGCCTAAAGTGTACAACAGCGCCGCGCCCACACGAGGTATCCGCGTGCGATATCCTCGATCATAAGGAGTCCATATGAACGTCGAAGAAGAGTTCCAGGACGTGCTCCAAAACATCGAGTTCGGCATCATACAAGCGTTCCGCGCCGATGGTTCTTTGCTCGACCTGGACGCCAATGACGCCGTTGCGGCGCTGATTCGCCGCTATCGGGCGGAGCAAGAACAGCGGACTCCGCCTCCTGTGCGCCTGGGCGACAAGGCGCAGCGAATCTTCGACAGCACTCTGCCAATCTGCGAGTGGCGCCTGGGGCGGGAGGGACCATCCTTGCCGCCGGAGATGGGACCGGCGGCAGCCGTTCCAAACACGCCGGATGACATCGTGACCTGCTTGAAGCGCATTCAGAAGTCCATCGATTTCTGGAACAAGCGCAACGGGCGGCAAGGATATCTGTCCTTCGTTGCGCCGTACGTGCCGTGAGATCCGGCAGCCACTTTACGCCGAAACAGGAATAGTGCATAATGTTTTTAATGCCTTAACAGGCGAAGGAGCGTGCGCATGAAGTATCATCCGATCGGCGACATGAAGTGCCCGTTTTGCGGACAATTGAATCTGGTCTACAAGCGCCCTGGGCTCAGCGGCGACGTGTACCGTTGCGCCGCGGAACTGGGCGGCTGCGAGCGCACCATCGTCCACCGCAGGCGCAAGGGAGACACGCGCTGCGGCGTCGTGGCGGTGTTGAATTTCGGGCACGTCGGCCAGTGGAATCCGTGCATGCAGGGGGGCCAGGAGGCCCAGCCGGCAGCCGCCGCGAAGCGCTAAGAAGGGCGGCGGGTTCCGGAGAAGCCGCGCACGGTCGAAACCCACCGCGATCCGCGGGGAATGGGCGGGTCTAGAGACCCGCAGCGGCGCATGGCGCCGCCCCACGTGGGCTTAAGTCACTATTGGTGGACCGCCGGCCCATCCTGACAGGTCCTCCAGCTTTGGTAGAATTGAAATGCAATGACGGTTGACGAGTTAGAACGCCAGTACACCCCGCTCCGCGAACAGGCCCTGGCTGTGCGGAGGTATCTTTGACGCCCCCGCGTTGAAAGCGAAACTCCAACAGACAGAAGAGCAGACCGCCGCGCCCGGCTTCTGGAGCCAGCCCGAGAAGAGCCAGAAGATCATGCAGCAGCGCAAGCGCATCGAGGAGAGCCTGGGCAACGAGCAGCGCATCGCCGCGCTCACCTCCGATCTGGATACGCTCTTCGAACTGGCCCGCGAGGGCGAAAACGTTTCGGGCGACATCGAGCGCGATCTCCAGACCTACGCGCAGTTCGTCGAGCGCGTGGAAACCGCCATGCTGCTCTCCGGCGAAAACGACCAGCGCTGGGCTATCGTGACCATTCATCCCGGCGCGGGCGGCACCGAAAGCCAGGACTGGGCCGAGATGCTGCTGCGCATGTATCTGCGCTGGGCCGAACGCGATGGCTTCTCGACCGTGATCACCGACCGGCTGGAGGGCGAGGGCGCCGGCATCAAGTCCGTCACGTTTGAAGTCAACGGCGACAACGCCTACGGGATGCTGCAATCCGAGATCGGCGTGCACCGCCTGGTGCGCATCTCGCCGTTCGACGCCAACGCCCGCCGGCACACGTCGTTTGCTTCCGTGTTTGTCTACCCGCAAGTGGACGACGAAATCAAGATCGATATCAAGCCCGACGATCTGCGCATCGATACGTTCCGGTCGGGCGGCGCCGGCGGCCAGCACGTCAATATGACGGATTCGGCGGTGCGCATCGTACACCTGCCTACTAATATCGTGGTGCAGTGCCAGAACGAGCGCTCGCAACACAAGAACCGCGACAGCGCCATGAAGCAGCTTCGCGCGCGCTTGTATGAGTTCGAGCTGGAGAAGAAGCGCGTGGAAGCGGCCAAGACCGAGGCCACCAAGCTGGATATCAACTTCGGCAGCCAGATTCGCAGCTACGTACTGGCGCCCTACCGCATGATTAAGGACCACCGCACCAAGCTGGCCATCGGCGACGTGGACCGCGTGCTGGAAGGCGACATCGAGCCGCTGATCCACGCCTACCTGGTCTTCCGGAAGACGGGCAAGACGGCGGGCGACGGGGGCAAGGACGAGCTGCCGGAGTGAAACCCGACACGGCGGCCCCAGATCTCCTCCGCGCGGCGGGGCTGATTCGTTCTGGCGGGATCGTCGCGTTTCCCACTGAAACTGTCTACGGGCTGGGCGCAAACGCGCTCGATCCCGCGGCCGTCGAGCGCATCTTCGCGGTGAAAGGGCGGCCGCGCCAAAGCCCGCTGATCGTCCACGTGGATTCGATCGAGATGGCGCGCGCGCTCGTGCTGGAGTGGCCCGATGCCGCCGACCGCCTGGCGCATCGCTACTGGCCCGGACCCTTGACCCTGGTTTTGCCGAAGCAGCCTTCGATTCCCGATATCGTGACCGCGGGCCTCTCGACAGTCGGACTGCGCGTGCCGGCTCATCCGCTGGCGCTGGCGCTGATCCACGCGGCCGGCGTGCCTATCGCCGCGCCCAGCGCCAATCCGTTCACCGAACTCTCGCCTACGACCGCCGAACACGTGCGCCAATCGCTGGGCGATGCGGTCGACCTGGTGCTGGACGGCGGCCCCGCCACCGTGGGCATCGAGTCCACCGTGCTGTCATTGGCTGGGTTGGAGCCGGTGCTGCTGAGGCCCGGCGTGATCCCGCTGCCGGAGATCGAGTCGCTGATCGGTCCCGTGCGGATTGAGGAAGGCGGTGGGCCCGGCGCGCACGCTTCACCGGGGATGCACGCACAACATTACCGTCCGCGCACGCCGCTGGTGCTGCTGTCGGCCGGCGATCCGCCGCCCACCGGCCGCGGAGAATGGTTGCGGCTGGGCCGCGAGATGCCCGCTGAGCCGGCAGCCTATGCCGCGGCGCTTTATTCCGTTTTGCATCGTTTGGACGCGCGGGGGCTGGACTGGATCGCCGTAGAGCGTCCACCCAATACGCCGGAATGGGCGGGCATTCTCGACCGTCTCACCCACGCGGCGACGCGCTGATTGGGCCGCGCGTTTGGGGTACAATCGGCTAACATGCGGATCCGCTACGCACGCCAGGTTACGGTTACGCTCTGCTGGTTCGCGTGGGCGCTGTCCGCGCCAGCTCAAGAGAGCAAGCCTCTGGCAGCGATCCCTCCCGGAGCCTTTCAGTTCGAGGGCACGTGGGATTGCGCCGGCGCGATGGGGAATGGGAAGACGCACAAGTCGGTCTTCACCGGCAGTGTGATTCTGGGCGGAAAGTGGCTGGAACTCACTGAGCGGGACATTGAGCCGGCAACCGGGTATCTGGCAAAGTATCTGATCGGCTACGATCCGCAGCAGAAACGCCTGGTCGAGTTCGATGCCAACAACTTCGGCGCAGCCACCTACACCAGCGCCGATGGCTGGGTGAACGGCGTGCTCACGATGACTTCGCCCGTGGCGGAAGATCCGAAAGCGCCCATGGCGGCGAACCGCTTTCTTTACTCGATCACGGCGCAGGATTGCTTCACCATGGACTGGCAGATCGGCAAGACGTCGGCGTTGAACTGGATGCCAAGCGATCATTTGGTTTGCAAGCGCGGAAGCCAGGCGTCCCGATGAGCCGGGACGCGGCATGCACAAGTGCGTGCCGTGAGGCGAGCTTCGCGCGCCGAAGAGCGGGCCTGCGAGG
>Ga0181526_10001412_pt1 | contig 22828 bp, 15 predicted proteins | sample PEATcosm2014_Bin_35_FD_119750 | JGI IMG/M metagenome (GOLD analysis project Ga0181526, IMG submission 119750) | Peatland microbial communities from MTU Mesocosm Facility, Houghton, MI, USA - PEATcosm2014_Bin06_30_metaG | ecosystem: Environmental > Terrestrial > Soil > Wetlands > Peat | place...
AAGGCGCTCGGCAAGGGGCTGGATCAATTGTGCGAGGAGGGGGCGACACAGCTCTTCCGGCCGCTGCGCAACAGTGATCTGATCCTCGGCGCGGTCGGGCAGCTGCAGTTCGAGGTGGTCGAGTTCCGGCTGCAGGATGAGTACGGTGTGCAATGCGTGTTCGATAATGTAGCGGTGTACACGGCGCGCTGGGTGAGCGCGCAGGATGCGCGCAAGCTCGAGGAGTTTCGAACGCGGGCCTTCGAGCAGCTCGCGCTCGATCACAACGGGGAGCTGGTGTTCCTGGCCACTTCGCGCGTGAATCTGCAACTCATGACCGAGCGCTGGCCGGACATCGGCTTTCACGAGACGCGCGAGCACCAGGTGGCATAGCGTGACACCGAGACGCGCCTCGCAATGGGCCTGGGCGTTGACGGCATGGGCCAATCACGCCTTCATCACGACCGTGCTGGTCGGGCTGTTTCCGATCTTCTTCGACAAGTACTGGGCAGCCTCGATGCCCGGCACCACCTCGACGTTCTACCTGGGGCTCACCAATTCCAGCGCCAGTCTGCTGGTCATGCTGAGCGCGCCCTGGCTCGGTGCGCTGGCCGATCGGCGCGGCCGCAAGAAGCGCTGGTTCGGCGCCAGCGCGGTCCTCGGCGCAGTTGCCACCGCACTGCTGGCGACGATCGGGGCGGGACGCTGGACCGCGGCGCTGGTGCTGTTCGGCATCGCCTCACTCGGGTTCTGGGCGGGCTCCTCGTTCCAGGACGCACTGATCATGCAGGTGGCCGATCGCGAGGAGAGCAACCGCGTCTCGGCGCTGGGATTCGCGCTCGGTTACCTGGGCGGCGGGGTGCTGTTCCTGTTCAACGTGCAGATGGTGCTGCACCCGAGCTGGTTTCACCTGCCCGATGCCACGGCGGCCACGCGCGTGGCCTTTCTCGACGTGGCGGTGTGGTGGATCGTGTTCACGCTGCCGATGTTCCGCTACGTCGAGGAGGCGCCGCCGACGGATGAGTCGGCCGGTTGGCGCGAGCTCTGGGGGACGATCCGCCAGGTTCTGCGCGACAAGCCGGTGCTGAATTTCCTGCTGGCCTACTGGCTCTATATCGACGGCATTTCCACCGTGCAGATCATGGCGACCGATTTCGGCAGCAAGCTCGGCTTCTCGACCTCGGCGCTGATCCAGGCACTGCTGCTGGTGCAGTTCATCGCCTTCCCGTTCGCACTGCTGTTCGGGCGTCTGGGGGATCGGATCGGCACCCGGCGCGCCATCTACCTGGGACTGGCCGTGTTCGTGCTGATCACCGTGTACGCGTACTTCATGCGATCGGAGTGGCAGTTCTACGTGCTGGCCGCCGCCTTCGGCACCGTCCAGGGCGGGGTGCAGGCACTGTCGCGTTCCTACTTCGCGACACTGATACCGCGCGATCGCGCCGGCGAGTACTTCGGCTTCTACAACATGCTCGCCAAGTTCGCCGCGGTGCTCGGACCGCTGGTCATGGGTGTGGTCGCCATCACGACCGGCAACCAGCGCCTGTCGATCGTGGCGCTGACGCTGTTCTTCGTGGTCGGGGCCTGGCTGCTCTCGCGCGTGCCGGACGACGCCCGCAGCGCGCTCAGCGCGTAATCCGCGCGGCGAAGAGGCGCACGGCGCGCTCGAACCGCTGCAGCGCCGCCGCGCCGGCCGGCGGACCGTAGCGCAGCTGCGCGTATTCGCGCGTCAGGGGCTTGAGCGTGGCGGCAAGCTCCGGGTGCTCGGCGGCGACGCGCTCGCCGTAGGCGACCGGCCCCTCGTGCGCCGCGCGCGCGGGCGCCGCGCGCCGCAGCGCGCGCTCGAGCCGGTGCCAGCTGCGGCTGAGTGCATCGCGCGATCCGCTGCCCGCGCTCTGGCGTCCACGCCACGCCAGCAGCGACAGCCACAGCGTGCCCCCCGCGGCCAGGATTCCCACCAGCACCTCGTAATCGCGATCCTTGAATCCGAGCGAGCCGAGCAGATCGAGCTGCCGATCCATGTTGAAGTTGATGAATTCATCCTGCCACCACGCATTCATGGCCTGCCACGCCTGCACGGTCGATGCAATCCAGGGCGCGGCATGCGTGCGCCGTCCGGAGGCGCTGCCGGCTGTCACGGCATCGTCGAAGTCGCTGTGCAGCCGATCCGGCGCCACCACGGCGGTCGGATCGACCCGTACCCAGCCCGTACCCTCGAGCCAGACTTCGGTCCAGGCGTGGGCATTGGACTGCCGCACGAGCAGGTACTCGCCGAAGCGGTTCCACTCGCCGCCCAGATAGCCCGTCACGACGTGAGCCGGCACGCCGCCCGCGCGCATCAGCATGGCGAAGGCCGACGCGTAATGGCCGCAGAAGCCCTGGCGCGTGTCGAACAGCAGATCATCAATCGAGTTGGCGCCGAGCTTGGGCGGGGTCAGCGTGTACTCGAAGCCGTTGTTCTGCAGGTAGTCGAGCACCGCCTGCACGTAGGTGTGATCGTCGCGCGCGTCCGCGCGCAGCTGCTGTGCAAGCTCAATGCTGCGCGGGTTGCGCGCGCGCGGCAGGGTCAGGTCCAGCGCGCGCATGGCCGCCGGCAGCGCATCGAGGTTGCGATGGCGCGGGAAGGACTCGAGGTGATAGCTGATGACGTTGTCGCTGGGCTTGGAATCGGTCAGCTGCTCATCGAAGCTGCGGAATGCGGTGTAGAGGTCCGGCGGCAGGCCGCGCGGCAGGTCGAGCCCGACGAGCACGCCGTGCGTGCCCGGCTCGAGCGTGACCTCGTAGCGGTAGCCTGGACCTGCGTACTCGATCGCGGGCGGCTCGCCGAGGTCGCGCTGGGCGCGGCGCCAAGTGGTGCCGTCGAAGCGATGCAGCACCGGCCCGCGCCAGTAGCGTTCCTCGCGCCGCGGGATCGAGCCGCTGAAGCGCACCCGCAGCGCAGGCTCATCGGACTCGACCAGCTTTGCGATGCTGCCCGGATCCAATTGATCGCCGAGCCCCGTGACCGCCTCGTCCTCCTTCGGCACCGTCCAGAGCGAGCCCGGCAGGCGGGGGAAGAACAGGAACAGCAGGACGGCCAGCGGCAGTGCCAGCAGCAGGCTCCGCCCCGCGGCGCACAGCAGCGGCGTCGCCCCCGGCGCGCTCTCGCCCGCGCCCAGCGCGTAGAGAGCCGTGCTCAGCAGCCACAGCTCGGCCGCGTACAGCGGCACGAGCCACAGCGATTGCGCGCCCAGGCAGGCTGCGAGCAGCAGGAACAGTGCCGCACCGAGCACGATGAGCCAGTCGCGCACGCGCTGGGTTTCCATGAGCTTGAGCGCCGCCATGGCCACGAGCAGGCTCGCGCCGGCATCGAGGCCGTTGAGCGTGCGGAAGCTGATCAACACGGCCAGGGTCAGCACGACCACCACGGCGATGCGCGGCCAGCGGCCGAGCAGCCGCGTGGGCTGCTGCGCAGCCCAGATCCGCCAGGCGGCCGCGCCCGAGGCGAGCGGCAGGCACCAGGGCGCGACATGACCCACGTTGAGCAGCACCGCACCCAGCAGCCCCGCCAGCACCCAGCGTTGTGCGCTGATCGGAATGCCGCGCGGCGCGGCCGGCGGCGGCTCGGCGCCCTTCGGCGCGACGCCGAGCGGGACGGGGGGCGGGGCGGCGGTTGCCTTGCGTACGTCCGCTTCCATCAGCCCTCGTAGAGCGCGAGCGCTTCCAGGCAATGGCGGCGCTGAGCGAGTCCGTGTCCGGCCGCCACCGCGCGGCCCTCGAGATCGAGCGCATAGCTCTCACCGCGTCGCTCGCACTCGAGCACCCAGTCGGCGAGCTGCGAGAGCGCACGCTCGAGCGGCAGATCATGCAGCGCCGTCAGTGCGAGCACACGCTGGGCACCGGCGGGGGCATCGTAATGCGCGACCATCAGCGGCGCGCCGCGGGCGTAGGCCTTCCACGCCACGCGCCGCAGCGGATCGCCTTCGCGAAACGACCGCAGCCAGGCAAATTCCTCATCGCCGCTGAGCCGGCGCTCACGCTCACTGCGCTGCGGCAGTCCCACCGGCGGCGGCCGCGGACGCAAGCGCAGTGGGGCGGGATAGATCAGCGCCTCGAGCGGCAGATGCAGCCAGGTCCAGGCGCGAAACAATCCCAGGGGTGCATCGCTCGAGATCTGCAGCCGGTCGATGCGCTGCCGGCCGCGATGCAGCGCCTGGTAGCGCACACTCACCAGGCAGGCGCTGTGCGGCGCGACCTCGAAGAACTTCGGCGCCACGTCGGTTGCCCGCACCCGCAGCGATCGGCGGGTCTTGGCACCCGCGTTGTAGAAGCCCAGCAGCAGCTCCCCGTGCCCGTTGGCGAAGGCCGACTCGGCATGCGCGCTGCTGATGGTCAGCCCGTTGAGCGATCCGTGGCACTCGTACATCGACACCAGCGCGAAGCCGACCAGCTGGAAGCACAGCAGCAGCGCGAGGCTGTTCTGGTAGTTGAGTCCGGCCAGAAACATCAGGAACAGCAGCAGCGCCGCCACCAGGCCGGCGCGCGTGGGCAGGATGTAGATACGTTTCGACTGCAGCGTGAGCGGGGCACGGTCCTCGCCCTGGCGCGAGCGCGCCCAGGCCGAGACCGCGCGCTCGAGCCGCGCGCGCGGCTTAAATGCGGACCGGGACGGCGCGGATGAGCTCATCGGCGATCTCGCTGCCGCGCTCGGTCGCCTCGCCTTCGAGCCCCACCAGCCGATGGGCTGCGACCGCAGGGAAGACGGTCTGGATATGCTCGGGCAACACCGACGCATCGCCCGAGATCAGCGCCCATGCCTGCGCGGCACGCAACAGGCCCTGCGCTGCGCGCGGGGACAGCCCGAGCGGCAGCTGCGCGCGCGTGCGCGCCACCAGCGCCTGCAGGTAGTCCAGCAGCGCCGAGGAGACGTGAATCGCGCGTGCCTCGCGCTGCAGGGCGATCACCTCGGTGGGTCCGAGCACGCGCGCGGTGTCCTGCAGCAGCTCGCGTCGCTCGCCCTGCAGCAGCACGCGCCGCTCGGCCGCCGGATCCGGATAGCCCAGGCTCACGCGCATCAGGAACCGGTCCAGCTGCGACTCGGGCAGACCGTAGGTGCCGATCTGCTCGTGCGGATTTTGCGTCGCGACCACGAAGAACGGATCGGGCAGGGCGTAGGTGGTGCCATCGACGCTGACCTGGCGTTCCTCCATGGCCTCGAGCAGCGCGCTCTGCGCCTTGGGACTGGCACGATTGATTTCATCGGCCAGCAGCAGCTGCGTGAACACCGGTCCGCGCCGGAACTGGAACTTGTTGGTGCTGCGATCGAAGATCGACACGCCGACGATGTCGGCGGGCAGCATGTCGCTCGTGAACTGCAGCCGCGACCACTCGAGGCCGAGCACGCGCGCCAGGGTCTGCGCGAGCGTGGTCTTGCCGACGCCCGGCACGTCCTCGATCAGCAGATGGCCGCGCGCGATCAGGCAGGCGAGACACAGACGCACCTGCGGGCCCTTGCCGATGATGACGCGCTCGATGGCCGCGATCGTGGAGCTGAGGCTGCTCATGTGACCGCCAGGGCGCGAACCTGCTCGATGTGACGCGTCAGCCCGTGGCGCGTGCGCTCGAATTCCGCCAGTCGCTGCCGCTCCTGGGCCACCACTTCCGGCGGCGCGTTCTGCACGAAGCTGTCGTTGGCGAGCTTGCCTCGCGCCCGGTTGAGCTCCTGCTCGAGCTTCTGCACGCGCCGCTCGAGCCGCTGCAGCTCGCTCGCGGGCTCGATCAGGCCCTGCATCGGCACCAGCAGCGACAGCTCGCCCACCACCGCGGCCGCTGCGGGCGGCGGTGTCTCATGCGCCGCGAGCGCGCGCACGCTCTCGAGGCCGGCCAGATGCGTGAGCAGCGCGCGATGCTGCTGCACCAGATCCAGCTCGAGCGCGCCGGCGTGCTGCAGCAGCAATGGCACGCGGCGCGAGGGTGCGATGTCCATTTCGCCGCGAATCTGCCGGATGCCGAGCACGACCTGCATGATCCAGCCCAGCTCCTGCTCGGCGACGGCGTCGGCCGGAAAATCCGCAGCCGCCGGCCAGGGCGCGATCACGATGCTCGGGCCGGGGATGCCGGCGAGCGGAGCAACCCGCTGCCAGATCTCCTCGGTGATGAAGGGCATCAGCGGATGCAGCAGCCGCAGCAGCGTCTCGAGCACGCGCGCGAGCGTATCGCGCGCGACTGCGGCGGCCGCGGGGTCCTGCGATCGCAGCACGGGTTTGACGATCTCGAGGTACCAGTCGCAGAACTCGTACCAGGCGAACTCATACAGCGCGCTGGCCGCGTAGTCGAAGCGATAGTCGCGGAAGGCGGTATCGACGGCCCGGATCGTGGCGCCCAGGCGCGAGCGGATCCAGCGATCGCCGATCGTGGCCGCCGCGGCGTTACCACCGGCGGCGGGACTGGCGGTGCCGGCGGCCGCGCGCTCGCTCCCCTCCCAGGCCATGAGCACGAAGCGCGCCGCGTTCCAGAGTTTGTTGCAGAAGTTGCGATTGCCGCCCACGCGCGCGAGATCGAAGCGCACGTCGCGGCTGTGCGTGGCGAGGGAGGCGAAGGTGAAGCGCAGCGCATCGGTACCGTAGGCCGGAATGCCATCCGGGTAGTGCTTGCGCGTCGAGCGCTCGATGCTCGACGCCAGATGCGGCTGCATCAGGCCGCTGGTGCGCTTGGCGATCAGCGACGGCAGTTCGATGCCATCGATGATGTCGAGCGGATCGATGACGTTGCCCTTGGACTTGGACATCTTCTGGCCTTCCGCGTCGCGCACCAGCCCGTGCACGTAGACCTCCCGGAACGGCACATCGCCCATGAACTTGAGACCCAGCATGATCATGCGGGCGACCCAGAAGAAGATGATGTCGAAACCGGTCACCAGCACATCGGTCGGGTAGAAGCGCGCGAGCTCGGGTGTGTGCGCAGGCCAGCCGAGCGTCGAGCAGGGCCACAGAGCCGAGGAGAACCAGGTATCGAGCACGTCCTCTTCCTGACGCAGCGGCACCGCGCGCCCGTGCTGCGCGCGCGCGGCTGCCTCCGCCGCAGCTGCGCTGCGCGCGACGAAGATGTTGCCCTGCTCGTCATACCAGGCTGGGATGCGATGACCCCACCAGAGCTGCCGGCTGATGCACCAGTCCTGAATGTTGCGCATCCACTGGAAATAGGTCTTGTCCCAATTCGCGGGCACGAAGCGCACGCGGCCGGATTCGACGGCCGCCGTGGCCTCGGCGGCCAGCGGCGCAACGCGCACGTACCACTGCGGCGTCAGGTAGGGCTCGATGACCGCGCCGGTCCGATCGCCGCGCGGCGTCATGAGTTTGTGCGGCTCGATGCGCTCGATCAGTCCCTCGCGCTGCAGCTCCTCGACCATGCGTGTGCGCGCTTCGAAGCGATCGAGGCCGCGGAAGCGCTCGGGCGCCAGCGCGTTCAGGTGCGCATCGGGCGTCAGGATGTTGATGAGCGGCAGGCCGTGACGTTGTCCGACCGCATAGTCGTTGAAATCGTGCGCCGGGGTGATCTTGACGCAACCGGTGCCGAATGCCGGATCGACGAAGCTGTCGGCGATGATTGGGATCTCCCGCTCCGCCAGTGGCAGCCGGACGCGACGCCCGATGAGATGCCGGTAACGCTCATCCTGCGGGTTCACGGCCACCGCGCTGTCCCCGAGCATGGTCTCGGGCCGCGTGGTCGCCACCACGACATAGGCGCCGCCATTGCCGCCGTCGGCGGCCCCGATCAGCGGATAGCGCAGATACCAGAGACTCCCGGTCTCCTCCTCGGACAGCACTTCCAGGTCCGACAGCGCAGTGCCCAGCACGGGGTCCCAGTTCACGAGCCGCTCGCCGCGGTAGATCAGGCCCTCCTCGTGCAGGCGCACGAACGCCTCGGTGACCGCCTGCGACAGCTCCGGATCGAGCGTGAAACGCTCGCGCGACCAGTCCACCGAGGCGCCGAGCCGGCGCATCTGGCGTGTGATCGTGTCCCCCGACTGCTGCTTCCAGGCCCAGACGCGCTCGACGAAGGCCTCGCGCGTGAGATCCGTGCGGCGCTTGCCCTCGGCGTTGAGCAGGCGCTCGACCACCATCTGCGTGGCGATGCCGGCATGATCGGTTCCCGGCTGCCAGAGCGTCTCGGCGCCCTGCATGCGGTGCATGCGTGTCAGGGCATCCATGATCGTGTCCTGGAAGGCGTGCCCCATGTGCAGCGTCCCGGTCACGTTCGGCGGCGGGATCATGATGCAGTAGCTGCGGGGGGCAGGCCGTGGGGAGAAATAGCCGGCCTGTTCCCATTGCCGATACAGTCGCTGCTCGATTTCGCCAGGCGAGTAGTCTTTATCCATCCGAGGGCTGTGACGTTTACTTAAGGACCGCCATTATAAAGCCGAGTCCTCCGCCGTGAGGTTGTGCGTCTCGGGCGACAGGCCGCGGTCGCGGTACTGGCGAAAACGCGTGCGACCGGCGCGTCGGCGCTCCTCATGCGCATCGATGACCTCGGCGATCCGCGCCGCGTGGGCGGCGGCGGTCGGGATCGTGCTGCCGAGGTTCACCAGCACGCCGAAGGGCTGCTGCGGCTGCGCAGCGCAGCCCAGCAGCACGGGGGTGTCCTGCCACTGCCCCGCATCCGCATAGAGCTCGTGGGGCACGAAGCTGCGATCCGCAAACGTCCAGAGCAGCTCATCGAGGCGCTCGAGCTCCTGCGGCTCATCGAGCCAGATGAAGACACGCTCGCCGGCGAGATAGGCCTTCTCGGCGATGCGGCAGCCGAGCTTGAGGCGGGGCCGCTCCTCGGTACCGGACAGCACATAGAAGTCGATGCGCTGCGCGGCGCTCACGGAGAGGTGCGCCGCTCAGCCGCCCGCGCGGCGGGTCAGAAAGTCACCAACCAGCGAGAGTGGACGGCCACTGGCACCCTTGGCCGCGCCGCCCATCCAGGCAGTGCCGGCGATGTCCATGTGCGCCCATTTCAGGCCCTGCGTGAACTTGCCGAGAAACGCGGCTGCCGTGATGGCGCCGCCCTCGCGGCCCGCCACGTTGGCCATGTCGGCGAAATTGCTGCGCAGCTGATCGCCGTAATCCTCGGTCAGCGGCAGCTGCCAGGCGCGATCGTCGGTGCGCACTCCGGCCTCGACGAGCTCGCGCGCCAACGCATCATCATTGGCCATGACGCCGCTGTGGTGGTTGCCGAGCGCGATCACGCACGCCCCCGTGAGCGTCGCGAAATCCACCACCACTTCGGGGTCGTAGCGGCGCGCGTAGTTCAGCGCGTCGCACAGAATCAGCCGCCCCTCGGCATCGGTATTGAGGATCTCGACGGTCTGTCCCGACGCGCTGGTGACGATGTCGCCCGGTTTGATCGCGCGACCGTCGGGCATGTTCTCGCACGCCGGTATCAGCCCGACCAGGTTGAGCTTCAGGCCGCTGCGCGCCGCGAAGTCGATGGCGGCCAGCACCGTGGCCGCGCCGCACATGTCGAACTTCATCTCGTCCATGTTCGGTGGATCCTTGAGCGAGATGCCACCGGTGTCGAACGTGACGCCCTTGCCGACGAGCACGATGGGCGCGCGATTGCGCGCAGCGCCGTGGTATTCGAGCACGATGAAGCGCGGCGGTTGCTCGCTGCCACGCGTCACGGCCAGAAAGCAGCCCATCTTCAGCCGACGGATGCCGGCCTCATCGAAGATGCGCACGCGCAGGCGGCGCCGGTAGGTGCTCTCGAGCTCACGTGCCTGCGCGGCCAGATAGCGCGGCGTGCACACATTGGCGGGCAGGTTGCCGAGATTGCGCAGCAGGCGGGCGCTTTCAGCCAGCGCGGCACCGGCCGCAAGACCGCGTCGCACCGCGCTCAAGGCGCCCGCGTCGAACGGCCCGCACAGCACGCGCGCGAGTGCAGGCGGACGCGGTTTGCGCGTGGATTTCAGATCGTTGATGCGATAGAGGCTCGCGCCGGTACACTCGGCAATCGTGCGGCCGACGTAATAGTCATCCAGCTCCCGGCCGGGCGGCCGCTCCAGCGCCAGCGCCGCCGAGACCACGCGCGTGCGTGCCAGCGCGGTGATCGCATCCCGCAGGGCACGCCGCCAGGCGCGGCGGCTGTATTGCAGCCTGCTGCCCAGGCCCACGAGCAGCAGCCGTGTCGCGCGCACCGCCACGGTCTCAGTCAGCAGCAGCGTCTCGCCCGCGCGGCCGGAAAAATCGCCGCGCGCAAGCAGCGCGCGCACGCGGCCGCGCATCGCGCGATCCACGGCCTGCGCTTCACTGCCGAGCTCGCCCCGCTCGAAGACGCCGATCACCAGGCAATCGCAGCGCTGGTCGGCTGCTCTGCGGCTGAAAGCTTCGAATCGCATCTGCATAATCCCTTGTTTGCCTGCGAAATATTTGTATAACTTAGCTGCCGCCCCGGCGCGCGGCGTGATTCGTGCTGAAGTGTAGCCGAAGCCAGCTTGAGGAAAAGGCCCTTTGCGAATTCTGCAGCGCTACTTGCTCCGGGAAATGACCGTGAATTTCCTCGGCGTCACGGTTGTCCTGTTTGCGATCCTGTTCGTCAATCAGGTCGGCACGGTGCTGGCACGGGCCGCGCAGCTGCAGTATCAGAGCGGTTTCGTGCTCGAGCTGATCGGCCTGGGCGCCGCCCAGAATTTCGCGCTGTTATTGCCGATTGGCCTGCTGCTCGGCATCGTGCTGGCATTCGGCCGCCTCTATCACGACAGCGAGATGGCCGCGGCTCAAGCCTGCGGCGTCGGGGTCGGGCGGGTGGCCGCCGCGGTCTGGCTGCTCGCGCTGCCGGTCACGGCAGTGATCGTGCTGGTCAACCTCGAACTGGCCCCGCGGGCGGCCGCGGCCGAAGCGGCCATGCGCGATGAAGCGCTGCGGGCGAGCGTGACCGCACCGCTGGCGCCCGGCAAGTTCCGCAGCTTCGGCGGTGGACGCATCGTGGTCTATGCGCGCGCAACCGACCCGAACGGCGATCTGGCCGGGGTGTTCGTCAAGCGCAGCGACGGTCCAATCATCGAGACCACCGTGGCCAGCCGCGCGCATTACGCGCTCTCGAGCGATGGCCAGAGCGAGACCATCACGCTCTACGACGGTCAGCGCCTCGAGGGCGTTCCCGGCAGTACGCGCTATCGCATCATGCGCTTCGATGAGCAGCTGATCCCGATCCGGACGCCCGAAAGCGGCCGGCGCGCCCAGCGGGTGGATGAGATGAGCACCGCGCAACTGCTCGAGAGCAGCGATCCGAAGCTGCGCGCCGAGCTGCAATGGCGCATCGGGCTGCCGATCATGACCGTGGTGCTGACCGCGCTGGCAGTACCGCTCGGAAGGCTCAAGCCGCGGCAGGGCCGCTACGCGCACGTCTGGATCGCCGTGCTGGTCTTTGCGCTGTATGCGAACCTCGCGCTGGCGGGTCGGACCTGGCTGGCGCACGGCAAGACCCCGCCGGAGCTCGGCCTGTGGTGGGTGCATGCGCTGTTCGTATTCGGCACCATCGCGGGCTTCGTGCTGCCGGTGCTGAACCGCACCTGGCGTGCGCGGCGCCGCAGCTCGTGACGCTGCTCGATCGCTACATCGCGCGCACGCTGCTGTCGGCCGTTGCACTGGTGATGGCGGTGCTCGCCGTGCTGGGCACGCTGTTCGTCTTCATCGGCGAGCAGGGCGATGTCGGCGTCGGCCATTACGGCATGCTCGACGCGCTCGCCTATGCTGCGATGTCGGTGCCGCAGTTCGCGCTCGAGTCTTTTCCGGCCGGCGCGCTCGTCGGCGCGCTGCTCGGGATCGGCGTGCTCGCGCGCAGCAACGAGCTCACGGTCATGCGCGCGTCGGGCATGTCGAAGCTGCGACTGAGCGTGGCATCGCTGATCAGCGCGGGACTGCTGATCGGCACGGCGCTGCTGCTCGGTGAGTTTCTGGCGCAGCCGCTCGGTCAGCTCGCCGATGAGCGCAAGGCGTTCGCGAAGTACTCGAACATCAGCTTCGCGGGCGCCGGCGGCGCCTGGATTCGCGACGGCGATACGATTCTGAACGTCGAGGGACGCTCGAGCGTTGCGGAATTCGGCGGCATGCTCATCTTCGATCTGGCCGCCGACAATCGCCTCGAGGCCATCGGTCACGCCGATCACGCGCGCGCGGTCGGTGGCCAATCCTGGCAGCTGCAGGGATACTCCGAATCCCGATTCACCGATCACTCGGTGACGAGCCTGACATCCTCGCAGCGCGACCTGCACACGGCCGCCGGCGCCGAGCTGCTGCAACTGGCCGTCAGCGACCCCTCCGAGCTCGCGCTGCACACGCTCTATTCGGCCATTCGGCATCTGCGCGACAACAATCTGGATGCCAAGCAGTACGTGTTTGCTTTCTGGTCGCGCCTGGCGCGCACTGCCGGCATCCTGGCCGCGCTGCTGTTTGCGCTGCCTTTCGGCTTCGGCGCGCTGCGATCCACCTCGTTGAGCGCGCGCACGACGCTCGGTCTGGCGCTCGGGCTGATCTACTTCTTTCTGCAACGCCTGGTCGAAAGCGGCACGCTGGTATTCAATCTCAATCCGCTGCTGCTCGCCTGGGTGCCGACATCGCTGCTGGCGATCGCCGCGCTGCTGATGCTCTGGCGCGTGCGTTAGGTGCGCCCACCGGCCGGCCCTGCCGGTTGCCAGTGCCGCCTGCTAATGCCAGCCGCCGCGTCGCGCCCGGGCCTCCGCGGTGACATCGAGCGGCTCCCCGGTGGTGCGCTCATTGACGGCCTCGAGCAGCGGCGGGGGCAGCCCGCTGCTCGGGAGGCGCAAAGTCGTGCCGCCGCCGCCGCCGGGGCTGGGCACATCGGTCGCAATCAGCGTCAGAATGCGCCAGCGCTGCTGATCGCGGCAGGCGAGGCCTGCCAAAGCGTGGCCATTCTCGAGCGTGAACGTGCGGCAGAAGCCGCCGGATTTAGCGTGGTAGCTCAGCCCCAAGCGCACCGCAGTGCCGCCGGGCGCCGCGCTTGCAAGCTGCTCGCTGAGAGCGTGATTGAGCAGGCCGCTGGCCAGCAGCGCGCCGTCGCGAAATTCGGTGGGCGCGGCACTCGCGAACAGTCGCTGGATCAGCAGCCCCGCACCGACACCGGCGATCAGGCTGGCGGCGATCGCGGTGGTGGCTCGACGCGGGATCGAGAATCGACGCCGCTCGGGACGCCGCGCGCGCTCGGCGCGCACGCGCGCCAGATCGATGACCTGCGCGGGGCCCGCGGGGGACTCGAGTCGAGCGGCGTTGACACGGCGCTGCGGCAGCGATTCGCGCAGCGCGCCATCGAAGACATTGCGCAATCGTCCGCGCAGCGCGCGTTGTTGCGCCACGCGCTGCGCGAGGCGCGCATCCTCGGCGATGGCCTGCTCGACGCGAACCCGTTCAGCCTCGCTCAGCCGGCCATCGACGTAAGCCGTCAAGAGCTCATCGGGTATGTCGGTGCTCATGCAGCGTCTCCGGACAGGGGGCACTGCAATGATCCGCGCGGCCCCCCCTGACGGCAAGTCCTCGGCGCGAGCTTCGAGGGTGCCCGGCACGGATGCTGCGATGCGCAAAAAATCGGACTTACGGCTCCCGCGCTGCCAGATCGGAACGCAGCGCGACCTGTAGGACAAGAACGCGTTCAGGTATCAGAAGGTCCTACCGGCGCCGGGCCGCGGGCGGCGCCTGACTAGCGTTGCGTTCTGCCGTTCGTGGGCGCCTCCGACACCTTGGTGGCGGCCTCGCTCGTGAGCTGCGCGCAGTCCGCATTCTTGGCGAGCCCGGGATCGATGAAGGCGAGCAGGGCCGCAAAGGGCGTGGCGACCGCACCGAGCACTGCGGCCGCGGCACCTTGTTTGGCGAGCGCCGGCGTCGAGAGGCTGAAGGAGGGGTGTCGCAGAGTTCCGCGGATGTTGATCGGCGCGCGCAGCCGGTCGAATCGCGGCTTCTTCGGGTCACCCTTGAGATTCAGATCGAGCTTTTCATCCGCCAGCGCGATCTTGCCATCGCCCGTGACGAGCACATCGGGTGTGTCTACGAGCAGTTGCTGCGCCTGCGCATCGCCGTTCTGCAGCTGGAACTCCGCCACGCCGCAGCGGATCGGCACGGTCTGATTCTTCTTCGTCAGCAGCAGCCCCAGGCCGCGCACGACATCGATGCCTGCGAGCTCGGCGAAGGCTTCGCGTATCTGGGCCTGCGAGATGACCGCGCTGACCGTGCCATTGGCAGAGGCTGCGATCGCGTGCACCGAATTGCCGCTGCCGTCGATGCGCAACCGCCCCTGCATGACGCCCTTGAGAGGCGCATCATCGGAATTCTTCGGCTTGAACTGATCCAGGCGCACGTCGCTCAGGCGCAGATCCATCTGGGCCCGCGGCGTGCCCTTCGTGCTCAGGTGGATCGTTCCGGCGAGCTTGCCTTCGGGCAGCTGGAAGTCGAGTGGGTCGATACGCAGCTCGCCGTGATCCAGCGTCAGTCGGAACTGGACGTTCTTGATCGGCACCTTTTGCGCCTGAACCGAGTCGGCCAGGAAATCCACCGTCGCATCCATCGCCTGCAGACGATCGAATTGGAACTGGAAGGTCGGCAGCAGCAGCGGCGAGATGGGCGACTGCTTCGGGGCCTCGATCGGCGCCGGCGTCTTGACCGACTGGCCGGGCTGCGGCACGCGCGCGCCAACGGCGACGCCGAGATCGCTCAGGCTCAGGGAGTGCGAAATGATGCTGGCCGTGAGCCTGGGGCGAGCGTCTGCGTCGGCGAGCTCGACGCTACCCTTGCCGCGTATGTCGCTGTTGCCGATCTTGCCGGCGATGCTCTCAAATGCAAAATGATTGCCGTCGCGGTGTACGTGCACCGCAACCCGGTAGGGCGGCGTCAGCGGCAGCGCGAGGCGCGTCAGGTCGTACAGGTTGGCGAGATTCTGGCCTTGCAGCTCGACGTCGGCGTCGATGTGGGCAAGATCGAAGGGCCTGGCGAGCGATCCTTTGACCTTGACCCTGGACGCACCCGCATCGACCGTGCTGTCGAACTCATAAGGCTCATCGAGCCGGATCGCCCGCAGTGCGCTGCCCTGGAAGACAAGCTTGAAGGGCTCCGCGTTGAGCGTGCCCTGGCCCTCGAGCCGAAATGGCTCGTTCTGTTCGCTGTCTCGCTTTCGTTCGGAGGCGCTGACGGTTCCCGCGAACGAGAGCTTGCGGATCGCGTCGTGAATCTCGAGCGAGCCGCCGCGCATCGCGAAATGCCTGACCGGCGGCAGCTGCATGCGTTGCTGGCTTTTCGGGGTGCGCTCGCCGCTGCCGAAGTCCCAGTTGGCGCGCCCACTGGGGTTGCGCAGCAGCGCGACCTTGGGAGTGTCGAGATCGAGCGTCTGCAAGACCAGGCGGCCGAGCAGCAGGTCCGCGAGCACGGCTGCGACCTGCAGGTGCGGCAGCTCGATCATGTTGCCACCGCCGGTCCACTCGGGATTGCCGATCGTGAGGTCGGTGAGCTCTACGCTGGGCGAGAAGGAAAACAGATGAACGCTCAGGTGACCGATCGCGACGGGGCGCTGAATGTGCCGCGAGAGCATCCGACTCAAGGGCCCCCGAGCCGCATTCCAGTCCATGAGTGCCAGGCACGCGGTCAGCAGCGCCAGCACGGCGATCACGCCGAGCAGCCAGCGCAGAGACCGTGGAATCCTGGAGAAGCGCGAAGCCGTCATGGCATTCACCCAAGAGCAATGTCCGCACCAGCGCGGGTTACGGGACGCTAGCCGGGCGCGGCGACGCGAACAGTCAGACGCCGCCGATACGCGCGGCGCGCGCGGCTTGCCGCTTCGCCGCGCCCGTCTGACGGGCGCTGCGGCGGCTGATTGCGGTGTCGGCGGAGGCGCCGCCTGCGTTAAGTGCTTGATTCATCCGCAGCGCCTATCCAAGCGGGCATTTATCGTCGAGTCGGCGTGGCCTCGCTTGAGCTCTCGAGCAGCCTTGACAATAAGCGCCAAGTCCCGAAATTCGCGCACCGACTTCAAATTTTTGCTTCAAAGTTTTGCCGGACTGTACAGAGTGACGCGAGATCGAATTACACTGTGAGTCGAGAACCGCCGGACAGGGGCGGGCGGAACAACCAAAAGAATTTGGGTAGACGATCGAATCGCAGGACTGTGATTCTGCCAGCGCTGGCTCTGCTGCTGACCAGCTTGACCACGCCCTCCACCGCAGCGCAACCCGTGCTTCAGCGCGGCTACGATGCCAACGTCTCGGGCGCGGATCTGAGCGAAACCACGCTCAACACGTCGAACGTCGCATCGGGCAACTTCGGCATGGTGTTCACCTTGTCCGTGGACGATTCCATCTTCGCCCAGCCGCTGTACGTGCCGAACGTCGCTATTGTCGGCCAGGGCAACCATAACGTCCTCTACGTGGCGACGATGAGCGACTCGCTCTACGCCTTCGATGCCGACGTCGGTGGGTCGCCGCTGTGGTCGACGAATTTCGCCTACCCCCTCGGGGACAGGCCGGTGCCGAGCGCGCAGTTCCAGTTCTCCGGCAGCGGCACCTTCGTCGGCAACATGGGTATCGTGAGCACCCCGGTCATCGATCCCTCGACCAACATCCTCTATCTGGTGGCGCTCACGCTCGAGAACGGCAACATGGTGTATCGGTTGCACGCCGTGGACATCACGAGCGGCAATGAGATCAATGCCCCCGGAACGGTGATCGCGGGCAGCAACAACGGCGTGACCTTCAACGCGCGCTTTGTCTCGCAGCGCGTGTCGCTGGCGCTCGCGGACGACCAGGTCGTGTTCGGATTCGGCGCCATACAGAATGAGTATGCCGGTGAAGGCGTCGGCTGGGTGATGGCCTACGACAAGCAGTCGCTGCATCAGAGCGGCATCTTCGCAACGCAGAACGTCCCCGGCAACGGTGCCGGAGTGTGGCAATCCGGGCGCCCGCCCGCAGTCGACAGCGCAGGCTATGTCTACGTCATCAGCGGTAACGCCTGGGGCAACGGCTACGACGGCGTACACAATTTCAGCGAGAGCTTCCTGAAGCTCGATCCCACCCACGGCTTGAATCTGGTCGACTGGTTCACCCCCGATCAATGGCGTTCGCTGGACACCAATGATGATGACCTCACGAGTTCCGGGCCGATGCTGGTGCCCGGTACGAACCTCGTGGCCGGCGGCGGCAAGGAAGGGGTGCTGTACGTGCTCAACACGGACAACCTCGGAAAATTCAATTCGAGCGACAGCCAGATCGTACAGGAGCAATACATCGCCCCGTTCGAGCTCCATGGCGGGCTGGTGTACTGGCAGCGATCGAGCGCGAACGGCGGCCCATTGATGTACGACTGGGCCGCCTCGGACTCGCTGAAGGCGTACCCGTTCAACGGCAGCACATTCGCGAGCTCGCCGAGCGCGCAGTTCGGCAGCCAGCAGAACTGGCCCGGCGGCATCCTCACGCTGTCGGCGAACGGCGATCAGCCGGGCAGCGGCGTGCTGTGGGTCACGCTCTGCATCAGCGGCGACGTGCAGGACTATCCGCCAGCTCCGGGCGCGCTGTATGCGTTCGATGCCGCCAATATCAGCCACGAGTTGTGGGACTCGACCATGAACGCGGCGCGCGATGGCTTCGGCAATGTCGGCAAGTTCGTGCCGCCGGTCGTCGCCAACGGCAAAGTCTACGTCGGCACCTGGTCCAATCAGGTGGCCGTCTATGGACTGCTCTCAACCTACACGCTGATGCCGACCTCGCTCGCGTTCGGTAGCCAGGCGACGAATACCGCCAGCGCGCCGATGACGGTGCGGGTCACCAACGGCGGTGTCGTGGCGCTCTCGATCTCGGGCATCACGATCTCGACCCCAGGCACGCAGCCGTTCTCGCAGACCAACAACTGCGGCTCATCGCTCGCAGTCGGCGCGAGCTGCACCATCAGTGTGGTCTTCAAACCCGGTGCGACGGGCCCCACCGCCGCCACGCTGAGTGTCAACACCAGCGCCGGGGCCGGCACGCAAACCGTGGCGCTGAGCGGTACGGGCGTGACGCCGAGCGATTCGGTGTCGCCCGGGTCGCTGTCCTTTGGCAGCCAGATGATCAACGTGGCCAGTGCGTCGATGCCGGTCACCGTCACCAATACCGCTTCGGTGACGCTGCCGATCACGAGCATCACGCTGTCGACCCCGGGCTCGCAGCCGTTCTCGCAGACCAACAACTGCGGCTCATCGGTGGCGGTCGGTGGCCGCTGCACGATCAACGTCGTGTTCAATCCGGCCTCGATCGGGCTGACAACTGCGACGCTGAGCATCGCTGCCGGCGCAGGGGCCGGCACCCAGACTGTGGCCTTGAATGGAACCGGCGTCGGGCCGACCGACTCGGTGTCGCCTGGATCGCTGTCCTTTGGCAGTCAGATGATCAACGTGGCCAGTGCTTCCCAGTCGGTCACCGTCAGCAATACCGGTACCGTGGCCCTGCCCGTCACGAGCATCACGCTCTCGACCGCGGGCTCACAGCCGTTCTCGCAGACCAACAATTGCGGCTCATCGGTCGCGGTCGGCGGCAGCTGCACCATCAACGTCGTGTTCAACCCGGCCACGGCTGGATCTTCCGGCGCCATGCTGAGCATCAACACCGGCGCCGGGGCCGCGACCGTGAGCCTCTCGGGCAGCGGCAGCTTCCAGGTCGCGCTGACGGCCAGCGCCAATAGCGCCACTGCCGGCGTGCCGGTGACGTTGACCTGGGTCAGTGCCCCGGGCGCCGCCTGCACGCCCTCGGGCGGCAGCAGCGGGGATGGCTGGAGCGGCACATTGGCCGCAAACGGAAATCAGGCGGTCACCGAGGCCGCGGCCGGCAGCTACAAATTCGGCCTGAGTTGTACGCTGCAGGCAGTCAGTGCGAGTGCGTCGGTGACGGTCGCGTACACGCTGCCGACCGTCACGCTGACCGCGTCACCGACGGCGATCACGCTCGGCAAGCCGGTCACGCTGACCTGGGCCTCGCAGAACGCGACCTCCTGCGTCCCAGGAGGCGGGCAGAGCGGTGACAACTGGGCCACGACGGCGAGCGCCGCACAGGGCACGGCGACCGTGACGCCCACTGCCGCGGGCACGGTCAGCTATGACATGACGTGCTCGGCCGGATCCAAATCCGCCGAAGCGACGGCGACCGTGACTGTCACGGCGCCCGATCCACCGGCTCCGGCCAGCAGTGGCAGTGGTGGCGGCGCATTCGATGCAATTTCGTTGCTGTCCCTGCTGACGATGCTCGGCTGGCGAACTGCCGGAGGGCTGCCCTCGCGAGGCCGCCGATTCTCGCGCGGCTAGAATAAAAGCGTGCTTTCCGGCGCGGCGGAGGGTCGAGCGGGCGGGTGGGAATGGCGCAGACGCCGGGCGGGGATTCGACCTGCGGGGAGCCCCGCGCGCAATCACAGCCGGCTACGAACTAATAAGCCATTGAAATCCATGGCGCTCCCTACGAGATTCGAACTCGTGTTCCAGCCTTGAGAGGGCCGTGTCCTGGGCCTCTAGACGAAGGGAGCGGTCTTGAAGGGAGGCATTGGAAAGGCGCGGTATTATAGGGGACTACTCTGATTGCTCAAGCGGGACTCTTGATTTGAACGAAACCCTTCCGGCCACGGCGCCGACACTGTCCGGTGTGCAGCCACGCATCATCCCCCGCGCCGAGCACAACATTTCCCGCTCCAATCTCTCCGGCAATGCAGTGCGCGTGCTCTATCGGCTCAAGGAGGCTGGGTTTCAGGCGTTCCTGGTCGGCGGCTGCGTGCGCGACGTGATGCTCGGGCGACATCCGAAGGACTTCGATGTCGCGACGAATGCCCTGCCCGATCAGGTGCGCGCGCTGTTTCGCAATTGCCGTCTCGTCGGGCGGCGCTTCCGGCTGGCGCACGTAGTGTTCGGCCGCGAGGTCATCGAGGTTGCCACCTTTCGCGCCGCGAGTGCGCCCCTGCCGAGCGAGGAGCCGGTGCCGCAGGCCGACCCGGAGGAGGGCGAGGCCCCGGAGCTCGATGAGGAGTCGGAGCTCGACGATGAGGCCGAGCTCAACGGCATCGATCACGAGCGCGTACTGGACACGCACGGGCGGCTGCTGCGCGACAACGTCTACGGCAGCATCGATGAGGATGTCTGGCGGCGAGACTTCACGGTCAATTCCCTCTATTACAACATTGCCGACTTCTCGCTCTGGGACTATGTCGGCGGCGCGGAGGATATCGCGGCGCATCGCCTGCGGCTGATCGGCGATCCTGAGACGCGCTATCGGGAGGATCCGGTGCGCATGCTGCGCGCCGCCCGCTTCGAGGCCAAGCTCGGATTCGTGCTCGATCCGGCCACTGCAGCGCCGATGCCGCGACTGCGATCGTTGCTGGCCGGCGTGCCGGCGGCGCGGCTGTTCGATGAGACCCTCAAGCTGTTTCTGACCGGCCATGGCGAGCGCAGTCTCGAAGTGCTGCGTCAACGCCAGCTGCTCGGGGAGCTGTTCCCGGCGGTCGAGCGCTATCTGGCCGCGCACCCGGGGAGCCTGGTCGAGAAGCTGCTGCAGCAGGGGCTGCGCAACACCGATCAGCGGGTCGCGGAAGACAAGCCCGTGACTCCCACCTTCCTGGTTTCGCTGCTGCTTTACGGGCCGATCGCGCAGGCCATCGAGTCGCTGCCGCCGCAGCGCTGGCACGAGCTTGGCGCGATCGTCGAGGCCTGCGATCGAACGCTGCGCGCGGCGTCGGTACGCGTGACCATCCCGCGCCGCGTGGCACTTGGCGTGCGGGAGATGTATGCGCTGCAGCCGCGGCTCGAGCACCCGCGCGGCAAGCGCGCACTGCGGCTGCTCGAGCAACCGCGCTTCCGCTCGGCCTTCGATCTGCTGATGCTGCGCGCGGAGATGGGTCTGGCACCGGCCGAGATCGCAGGCTGGTGGACGAAGCTGCAGGAGAGCGAACCCGAGCAACGCCCGGCGATGGTCGATGCGTTGGCCAGACAACGCAGCGTCCGGCCCGTCTCGTCGGAGGGCGCGCCCGCGGGGGCGGCGAGCGGTGACGCCGACACCGCGATCGATGGGAATGCGGCCGATGCCCCGCAACGCTCGACGCATCGGCGCCGACGGCGCCGGCGGTTTCGCGGCGCGGGTTGAATGCTCTGGCATCCCGCCTATGTGGGCCTGGGGAGCAATCTCGATGGGCCCGCCGGGCAGGTACGCAGGGCCCTGTCGGCTCTGGCGCAGATTCCCGCAACTCGGCTGGTGCGTTACTCATCGCTCTACGGCTCGCGGCCCATGGGGCCGGTGGCGCAGCCCGACTTCGTCAATGCCGTGGCGGGGCTGCTGACGCAGCTCGAAGTCGTGGATTTCTTCGAGCGGCTGCGCGCACTGGAGCGTCAGCTCGGACGCGCGCCGCCGCGCGAACGCTGGGGACCGCGACGGATCGACCTGGATCTGCTGGTGTTCGCGCAGCTGCGGCTCGATGAGGCAGGGCTGCAGCTGCCGCATCCCGGGATAGTGGAGCGCAATTTCGTTCTGTATCCTTTGGCCGAGGTGGCTCCCGAGCTGCCGGTGCCGGGCTGCGGACGAGTCGCAGAACTCCTCGCACGAGTCAACTCCGAGGGTCTCTGGCGTCTCGACAGCGAACCGGCATCACCATGACGCAAGAGCATCCGCCAGCAGCGCCGCATCCGGCGCCGCAGTCCAGCCCGCCGCCGCCGACGCATCGGTTCATAGTGCTGGAAGGGCCGATCGGCGTCGGCAAGACCACGCTCGCCACCAAGCTGGCGGGGACGCTCGGGGCGGAGCTGGTGCTCGAGCGCGCCGACAGCAACCCCTTCCTCGAGCGCTTCTACCGCAATCCCCGCGCCGGCGCGCTGGCGGCGCAGCTTTATTTTCTGTTTCAGCGCACGCAGCAGCTCGCGGGCCTGCAGCAGCACGACCTGTTCGCGCCCATGCGCGTCGCCGACTACCTGATCGACAAGGACCGGCTGTTCGCGCGCACCACGCTCGACGATGAGGAGTACCGCCTGTACGAGCAGGTCTATGCGCGGCTCGCCATCGAGGCGCCCAAGCCCGATCTGGTGATCTACCTGCAGGCGCCCGTGGACGTGCTGCTCGGTCGCATCAGCCGGCGCGCCATCGCCTATGAGCAGTTCATCGACCGGCGCTATCTCGAGCGGCTCAACGACGCCTACGCTCGCTTCTTCCATGAGTACGAGGCCTCGCCGCTGCTGATCGTGAACGCCGCGGCCATCGATCCGGTGGGCAGCGAGGCGGACTTCGCCGAGCTGCTCACGGCCATCCAGCGCATGCGCCGCGGCCGTCTCTACTACAACCCTCTGCGCCATGCCGCGCTCTAGTGAGTTGCGCGGTGCGCACAACTGCTTCATCGTAAGCGGCGATGTACACGCAATTGCAGCTACGTGACTCGGATCGCCCGCCGGTCACGCTCGGCACGCTCGATCAGATGAAGCAGCGTGGTGAGAAGATCGCGTGCCTCACCTGCTACGACGCGAGCTTTGCGGTGCTGCTCGATGCCGCGGGCGTGGATGTGGTGCTGGTCGGGGATTCGCTCGGCATGGTCATCCAGGGCCACGACACGACCGTGCCCGTGACCATGGATCAGATGGTCTATCACTGCAAGGCGGTCGCCCGCGGACTGCATCGTCCCTTCCTGATCGCCGATCTGCCCTTCATGAGCTATCCCTCGCGCGAGCTGGCGCTGTCGAATTCGGTGCGTCTGATGCAGGAGGGCGGCGCCCGCATGATCAAGCTCGAGAGCGGCAAGGGGCAAACCGACATCGTCGAGTTTCTGGCGCGGCACGACATTGCCGTGTGCGCGCATCTCGGTCTCAAGCCCCAGTCGGTGCACAAGACCGGCGGCTTTCGCGTGCAGGG
>Ga0181526_10001413_pt1 | contig 22812 bp, 14 predicted proteins | sample PEATcosm2014_Bin_35_FD_119750 | JGI IMG/M metagenome (GOLD analysis project Ga0181526, IMG submission 119750) | Peatland microbial communities from MTU Mesocosm Facility, Houghton, MI, USA - PEATcosm2014_Bin06_30_metaG | ecosystem: Environmental > Terrestrial > Soil > Wetlands > Peat | place...
AAAAAGCAAACCAGCGCCAGCCAGCGGAATTCGTCCGCGAAGCCTTGCATGTTGGATTGAAGCAGCACTGATTTGTAAATCACACCCAATGTGCCGGGAGCCGCTTGTGCTCCCATCGCAGGTGTCAGCGCGGCTTGTCCCATTTGCACCGCGTTCTGATAAGGCAAATCATACGGCGTCAGATGAGCTGTGAGATAGGCTTGATGCCGCAGTGCGCCGCGCGAGACCATGGCGATCGCCACGGCAATGCCGATGCTGCCCGCCAGGTTGCGCGCCAATGCGAAAAGCCCGGTGGCGTTGCCCATTTGCTCGTTGCGAATGGTTGACATGGCGACGGTCATCAGCGGAATCGTTGTCAGCGCCATGCCCATGCCTTGAATGAAGTTGGGCCAGAAAAAGTCGTGGCTGCAAATGGCGAGGTTGAAATCCCCCATCATCATGGAGGCGGCTGCTATCAATATCATTCCGGGGCCAATCAGGAGACGGCTGTCCATTTTCCCCGTCAGAATCCCCACCAGCGGCGTCAGGACCATCATGCCCAGCCCGCGCGGCGCTTGCGCGATTCCGCTGAGAAAGGCCGTATAGCCCATGAGATTGCCAGCCATGAGCGGCTGCAGGTTCATGATGCCATACAAGAGGAGAAAGACCATGGAGATTAGAATGGTGCTGACCAGAAAATTCCGGTCGGCGAACACACGCAAATCCGCGAGCGGTTCACGCGCCCGAAATTCCCGCACGACAAAAGCGACAAACGCGATGACGGAAATCACCGAAAGCGTGCAAATAAAATTAGAGTTGAACCAATCTTCATCCTGCCCCTTGTTCAGGACCGTTTGCAGCGTGCCCAGCCAGATCGCCAGGACGAGGAAGCCCAAGGCGTCAATGCGGCCGCGTTTGGCGTTGCGGATGTATTCCGGGTCGAAGACGAATTGTTGGATCATCCAAAGGGCGACAAAACCGCAGGGGATGTTGATGTAAAAGATCCAGCGCCAGGAATAATTGTCGGTGAGCCAGCCGCCAAGCACTGGACCGACCACGGGTGCCAGCACGACGCCCACCACGTAGGCCGCCATGGCCAAGCCTCGCTTGGCGGGCGGAAAACTCTCCATCAAAATGGCCTGCGAGATGGGCTGCAACGCCCCCCCGCCAGCGCCCTGCACAATGGAAGCGACGATCAGAAAGGTAAGATTTGGAGCTTCGCCGCAAGCGAAGGAAGCCAGCGTAAAGATGCCGATGCAGATCATGAGAAAGCGCTTGCGTCCATACAAGGCGGAAAACCACGCGGTGGCGGGCAGGACGACGGCATTCGAAATCAGATAACCCGTCTGGATCCACGTCGCCTGCGATATCGTGGCCGAGAGATTGCCCGCGATATTTTCCAGCGCGACGCTGACGACGGTGGTATCGAGCATTTCGATGAAGGTCGGCAGAATCACCGCCACCGCAATGAGCCACGGATTTATTTTAGGCTGGTTCGAATCGCGATTCATAAGTTGTGGGCAACAGATTGTTTGGTTACTTCACGCGCACTTTGGGAACCACGGACATTCCGGGGCCAAGCGCGAGGTCGTCTGCGGGCAGGTCATCCAGAAGGATTTTTACAGGCACGCGCTGCACCACCTTGATATAGTTGCCGGTGGCGTTCTCCGGCGGGAACAGGCTGAATCGGGCGCCGGCGCCGCTTTGAATGCTCTCCACATGGCCCTTGAGTTTCAGTTGAGGGTAAGCATCCACGCTGACCTCGACCGGCTGCCCGACGCGCATGTGAGTCAGTTCTATTTCCTTAAAGTTGGCAATGACCCAATACTGGCGCGGCACAATCGCCATAAGCGCCTGGCCGGGCTGAATGTAGGCCCCTTTTTCCAAGACGCGGCGCGTGACCCGGCCGTCTTCGGGCGCGATGACTTGTGTGTAGGAAAGATTCAATTCGGCCTGCTGGAGCCTGGCTTCGGCCTGTTGCACTGCGGCACTCGCTGTTTCAACCCCCGCTTCGCTCAAAGCCACTTCCGCCTCGGCGGCTTTGGCCTGACTGCGCTCCGCTTCCAGATTGGCGCCGGCCGCGCGCGCTTGGGCCTGCGCGAGGTCAAAAGCGCTCTTGGAAACCGCACGGCTTTCCACAGATTCGTAACGCTTAAGATCATCCGCCGCGCGCTGATTTTCCGCATCGGCGGCAATCACTGTGGCCTGCGCCTGCGCAACTTTGGCTTCGCTTGCCTTCACCTGCGCCTTCGCTTGCTCCACCCGGCTGCGTGCCGCCGCCAGGTCGGCGCGCGCTTGTGCCAGACTTGCCTCGTAATCTCGTGGATCAATTTTCAGGATCACATCACCTGCTTTGACCGCCTGGTTGTCTTTCACCAGCAATTCTGCAACTCGTCCCGGCACTTGGGATGCCATCGGTATGACGTAACCTTCAATAAACGCGTTGTCGGTGGATTCGTACGGCGCGACGAACTGGAAGTAATACACTGCGGAGGCCGCGCCGGCCAGCAGCACGAACGCCAGCAAAGCAATTCGCGTTTTGGTCTTGGAGCGGGCCGGGACTGCCATCGTGTCCAGGTCGTTTTTGCCATCGCCATTGGATTTGTCCTGCGGGTCAACTCCGCTACGGTGCTGCTGAGTGCCGGTCTGCGGCAGTTCCTCGATCGTCGTCTTTTCGTTACGGTCTATAGATTTCATGTTGCGTTGTGTTTTTTCAGTTATTGCTGGAATAATCGGTATTAGCGTCGGTGCGCTTGCAGATGCCGCAAAGATGCGTTTCGTGAAAATCAGCCTCGGCGAACAACTCACAGGCGAGCTTGAGGGCGCGTTCACGGACCGCCAGCGAGTACCCTTTCGGGCTAGTTGGCCAATCTGCTTCTTTGCTCTGCTTGATTCGCATACAAAGCTGACTTTAGCAGCGGCTGTGCCAACTGCCGGCGCAATGCAGAAGGCGCTGCGGTACAAGTATTAACAGCTTAGAGGCGACTCACAGGGGAGGCTCGGAATTTCGAAGACTCGAAAAACAGACCATGGTTCGCCCGATTCCTCGTGTACGCAGGAAGGGCCTATTTCCGGACGCAAAGTGAAACGCTCGCTGCGGTCATCTTATCAGAAATTAAATAAAGAAGTGGAAAGAACCCTGTTTTTCGAACCTTCGAAGTTTCGAGCCTCAGCCCACGAGCGAATTCTAAACGGTTGTAATTGAAGGTCAGGGCTTTCTGCATTTCGGAGGTAGTTGGCACGCTACCTGCAAAAACCCGGTTTGTATGCGAATCGCATTCAACAATATGAACAAGAGCCGGGTTTCAAGTGCCAAAGCGGCCCTTATGAATATGGGCCGAGAATTTTGGCGAACCTCGAGAGCTATCTGTCGCATTACGGAGGGAATCGACACCGGCTTGATCATTTGAACGACCATAGAAAATCCACAACATGAAAATTCTTATTCATTCTCAGGGAGGTTCGGTTGAGACTTTTTCCCAGGACAATCCAGCCTTGGCAGCTCGTATATTGAAGGGTATCCAGCCCACAAAAGTCTTCACCGGCGATATCATTACAATTGCCGGCGATCACTCCCTGACGACTTTCGTCGCTTCGCGGGTCAACCGCGTTGACCTCATCGCCGAAGATCTTCCTCTGTGGGAACAACCCAGCGACATCTTGGAAGTGGTCGAGCTGCCCGAGGACGATTTCCGAGAACGAAGCCATGTGAATGACCCGGCGCGGTTGGAGCGACGCCAGAGCCCGAAACGGACTGGCGAGTTCGCCGTCGTCTTCGTGGAAGTGGAAATGACTGGCGGCAGTCGAATATTTCTGGCGGCTGAGATCCAAGTGGCATTGGAAGCGGAACGGTTGCAACGGCTGCACATGCTGTTCACCGCGCCTGCGGCCCACTTCCGGTTGTTGCAGGGAGGCATCTCGATTCTGAACCTCAAAAACCTCGTTCGATTCACAGTCTATCCCGGCCCCGATGTCACGCCCCTGGGCGCCTGGCCCGCACATCACCTTTCCCAGCGGGGTGACTTGGTTTCTCTCGAAAAATGAAAATCGGCGTTTGCAACTCCGGATCCAGCAGTCTCAAGTTCAGCCTATTCGAGGCGGACCAGGAGCTGCTTCTAGCCGACGGCAGCATTGATTGGACGACCAAGCCAACGCAGCTCAGGCTCCACTATCCCGGCCAACCTGAGATACGGGAGGAATTGCATCTGCGGGAGCATGGCGAGGCCTTTTCGCGAATCCTTTCAGACCTCCGCACTGGCCCCCTCGCGCCCTTGCTGCGCAAAGACGAACCTGCGGCGGTTGGGCACAGGATCGTGCATGGGGGAACGCGGTTCACAGCAGCCGTGTGCATTACCGCGGAGGTCCAAGACGCTATTCATGAACTCTGTGAACTGGCGCCTTTGCATAACCTGGCCGGGCTCGTGGGGATACGCGCTATTGAAAGAGCTTTGCCCTCAGTACCGCAGGTAGCGGTGTTCGACACGGCCTTTCACGCGACTTTGCCGACGGCGGCGCGAACCTACGCCATACCCCGGACTTGGACAACTAAGTGGGGAATCTATCGTTACGGCTTTCACGGTTTGAGCCACGCTTATTGCTCCAGGCGCGCGGCTGCGATGCTGGGTCACAGGAGCGCTCGGATTGTGATTGCTCATCTGGGCAATGGCGCCTCCGTCTCAGCGGTCCGCAACGGCGTTTGCGTCGATACGTCCATGGGCTTCACCCCGCTTGAAGGGGTCGTCATGGGCACTCGCAGCGGAAGTGTCGATCCCGGCGTGCTCCTCTATCTCATGCAGCACAAAGGGCTGACAGTTGAACAGCTCCTGCATGTTTTGAATTACGAATCCGGCCTGCTCGGCCTTTCCGAGATCTCTTCGGACATGCGGGAAATTTTGCAAAAGGCGCCTGACCATCATGCGGCTGGCCTGGCGTTGGACGTCTATGTCCACCGCCTGGTTCAAACCATAGGAGGCATGGCGGCGGTCCTTGGCGGTGTTGATGCTTTGGCCTTCACCGCGGGCGTGGGTGAGAATTCGGCTCAAGTCCGGGAGTTAGTGTGCCAGAACCTTGGGCATCTTGGGCTGAGACTCGATGGCACCGCCAACTCCCACTGCAAGCCGGACGCTGATGTCGCCCAGAGTGATTCTCCGGCGCGGATACTGGTCATTTCAAGCAGGGAGGATTTGACCATCCTGCGAGAGACACGGCGTGTGATTCATTCGGACGCACGATGCACATCTCCGCCCAGAGAATTGGAACTAACAACTGAAACCGTTTAATAAGAAAGTATCATTATGAGTGAAACCGCAACAGTAATCGATGATGTAAAAAGAACTCGGCGCGTCGAGGCACGTCCGGCGCCACCACCAGTAATGTCCGGAGAGGAACTCAGCAAGATAAATGCCTACTGGCGGGCATGCAATTACCTGGCCGCTGGGATGATCTATTTGCGGGCCAATCCGCTGCTGCGCGAGCCGCTCAAAGTGGATCATATCAAGAAGCGGTTGCTCGGGCACTGGGGTACCAGTCCAGGTTTGAGCTTCATCTACATCCACCTCAACCGACTGATTAAAAAGTTCGATCTGAACACTATCTTCATGGCCGGACCCGGCCACGGCGCGCCTGGCGTGCTCGCGCCAGCCTACCTTGAAGGCACCTATTCTGAGGTTTACCCCAACAAGGGCGAGGATGAGGTGGGAATGCGCGAATTCTTCAAGGAGTTTTCCTTCCCCGGCGGTATTGGCAGTCACTGCACTCCGGAAACACCCGGGTCGATTCATGAGGGCGGCGAGTTGGGCTACAGCGTTTCACATGCATTTGGCGCGGCCTACGATAACCCTGACCTGCTGGTCGCCGTAGTCGTTGGCGATGGGGAATCCGAAACCGGCCCTCTGGCAGCCGCGTGGCATTCCGACAAGTTCCTGAACCCGATCCGGGACGGCGCGGTGCTGCCGATCCTGCACCTCAACGGCTATAAGATTAACAATCCCACCGTGCTCTCCCGCATATCCCACGACGAATTGGAATGCCTGTTTGTGGGCTATGGCTGGACGCCTTACTTCGTGGAAGGAAGTGACCCGGAAGACATGCACCAAAAGATGGCCGCGACCCTCGAAAACTGCGTGCTCGAAATCCGGCGCATCCAGCAAGAAGCCCGCGCGAGCGGCAAAGCGACCCGCGCCAGGTGGCCCATGATCGTTCTGCGCAGCCCCAAGGGCTGGACAGGCCCCAAAGAAGTGGACGGCCATAAGGTCGAAGGCTTTTGGCGGGCGCACCAGGTTCCGCTGGCAGGCGTACTGGAAAACCCGGCCCACTTGAAGCAGTTGGAGGATTGGCTGCGCGGTTACCGGCCCGAGGAGCTGTTCGATAAATCTGGCCGGTTAATCCCGGAACTTAAGAACCTTGCGCCCAAAGGTGCTCGGCGCATGAGCGCCAATCCCCAAGCCAACGGCGGGTTGCTACGCAAGCCGCTGCGCCTCCCAGATTTCCGTGACTATGCGGTCAAGGTGGATGCGCCAGGCCAGACTACGGCGGAGAACACGCGGCCCTTGGGGCGCTTCTTGCGGGATATCATGCGCAACAACATGCAGAGCTTCCGCGTCTTCGGTCCCGACGAAACTGCTTCCAACAAGCTGGATGCCATTTATGAAGCCAGCAAGAAACTGTGGCTGGCCGGCTACCTTCCCGAAGATGCTGACGGTGGCGAACTGGCGCCCGATGGTCGTGTCATGGAACTGCTTTCAGAGCACACGCTCGAAGGGTGGCTCGAAGGTTACCTCCTCACAGGACGCCACGGATTTTTCTCCACCTACGAGTCGTTCGTCCATGTGATTGACTCGATGTTCAATCAGCACGCCAAATGGTTGGAGAGCTGCCGCGGGTTGTCCTGGCGGGCGCCGATCTCCTCGCTCAACCTGCTGATCACCTCGACGGTATGGCGCCAAGACCACAACGGCTTCACCCATCAGGATCCGGGCTTCCTGGACCTTGTGGTGAACAAGAGTCCAGACGTCTGCCGCATCTACCTGCCGCCCGACGCCAACTCGCTCCTCTGCGTCGCGGATCACTGCCTCAAGAGCACGAATTATATCAACGTGATCGTTTCGGACAAACAAAAGCATCTCCAATACATGAACATGGACCAGGCCATTGCTCATTGCACCAAAGGGCTTGGCATTTGGCCTCAGGCGAGCAACGACGAGGGAACGGAGCCGGATCTGGTCATCGCCTCCGCCGGAGACATCCCCACGAAGGAATCGCTCGCGGCCGTCATGCTATTGCGCGAGCACTTCCCCAACCTCAAGATCCGGTTCATTAATGTGGTTGATCTCTTCCGGCTTACCCCGTCAAGCGAGCATCCGCACGGTCTATCTGACCGGGACTTCGATACACTGTTCACCGAGGACAAACCCATCATCTTCAACTTCCACGGTTATCCCTGGTTGATTCACCGGCTCACCTACCGGCGCACAAACCACAAGAACCTGCACGTCCGCGGCTATAAAGAGAAGGGCAATATCAACACTCCACTCGACTTGGCCATTCGGAACCAAATCGATCGCTTCACCATAGCGATGGACGCAATTGACCGGGTGCCGGCCCTGCGCGCCTCCGGCGCTCACGCCAAGGAAAAGCTGCGCGTCATGCAACTCGAATGCCAGGCCTACGCCTATGAGAACGGCATAGACAAGCCGGAGATGGATGGGTGGACCTGGCCAGGAAACCGGTGATACGGCAGTCCATTCCACACGCATGGCACGAGTCGCCATTTTCCACCGAAAAAACAAACTGAAGAGGACGATATGGATAACACAAAACTGAAACCGATCTCTCCAAGAAATCAGATCGATCAATCATTGCCCAAACCTAAACGATCACAGGCAAAAGCGCCGCGCTCGTCAGGCGAGGTCCGCCCGCTTGACAATGGGGCTGATCGAATGACGGAGGCGGAACTCCTAGAGCAGTATGGCTGCGGCCCCATCCAGTTCTCGGGCTCGCACAATGCTTTCTATGAGCGGCACCTGATTTTTGACAATGTCATGGCGCTTGGAGCCGCCGGGTCTCGCGAACGTTTCGAGGCGCTGGCGCGTTCAGTGCGCGATCTCCTGTCGCAACGCTGGGTCCGCAGCGAAGAACACTACGCCCGGAAAAACCCAAAGCGCGTTTACTACCTCTCGATGGAGTACCTGGTTGGGCGCTCGCTCGCCAATAACATTACCACTCTCTTGCTCGACCCGTTGGTAAGGCAAGCGGCGAAGCAGGAGCATATTGACTTGGTGGAACTCCTGGAACAGGAGTTCGACGCTGGCCTGGGCAACGGCGGGCTAGGACGTTTGGCAGCATGCTTCCTGGATTCTATGGCCACCATGGCTCTCCCGGCAATGGGCTATGGGTTGCGCTATGAGTACGGCATGTTTCGACAGAAGATCCAAAATGGCTGGCAAATTGAGCAACCCGATCACTGGCTGGCCCGGCCCAGTCCATGGGAAGTCGCCCGCCTTAACGAAGCCGTCGAGGTCAAGCTCAACTGTTCCTTTGAGATTCGCGGCGGCGAGTTGCGTCCCGTTCCGGGCCGCCCCTTTAACTTGATGGGTATTCCCTATGATCGTCCGGTAGTCGGATATGGCGGGAAGACCATAAATACCCTTCGCCTGTGGGCCGCGCGCGCTCCCCACGTCTTTGATTTCGCGCAGTTCAGCAGTGGAGATTTCATCGGGGCGCTGGCTGAGTCGCTCACTGCCGAGACCCTCACCCGGGTTTTGTATCCGGATGACAGCACAGCCAACGGCAAGGGCTTGCGGTTTATTCAGGAATACTTCCTGGTCGCTTGTTCACTGGGGGACCTGGTGCGGCGCTTCCGGCAGACTAACGACGACTGGAACCAATTGCCGGAGAAGGTGGCGATCCAACTCAATGACACCCATCCCTCCATGGCGGTGCCGGAGTTAATGAGGATACTGCTGGATGAGGCGCATCTCGGCTGGGATCAGGCCTGGGAGTTAACCAGGAAAGTACTGGCTTACACCAACCATACCCTGCTTCCCGAGGCGCTTGAGAAATGGCCGGTCCAATGGTTTCAGGACATGCTGCCGCGCCATCTGGAGATTATCTTCGAGATCAACCGCCGTTTCCTGGAAGACGTTCGGTCGCGCTACCCTGGGGATGAAACGCGGGTGGCAAATGTCAGCCTGATCGAAGAAGGGCCAATTCAGAAAGTCCGCATGGCTAATCTCGCCATTGTCGGCTCCCACAGCACCAACGGCGTTGCGGCAATTCATTCGGGCTTGCTGCGAACGGTTACGGTAAAGGATTTGGCCGAAATCTTTCCTGAACGCTTCAACAACAAGACCAACGGAGTCACACCCCGGCGTTGGTTGTTGCTGGCCAACCCGACGCTCGCGCGGGTCATCACCGAGGCCATCGGCGATCGCTGGACTGTCGATCTCGAGGAGTTGAGACGGCTCAAACCATTGGCCACCGATTCTGGGTTTCAAAAGTCCTTCCTTAACGCCAAGCGCCATGCCAAGGTGAAATTCGCCGCCTGGCTGAAAACAACCACCGGGCAGGCCGTTGATCCTGACACCATCTTCGATTGCCAGATCAAGCGCATCCACGAATACAAGCGGCAATTGCTCAATGCGCTGCGCGTGGTCATTCTCTACAACCGCCTGCGCGCGAATCCAAAGCTCGGACAACAGCCACGCACGTTCTTCTTCGCCGGCAAGGCGGCTCCCGCCTATCACCTGGCCAAGCTCATCATCAAGTTCATTAACAACCTCTCCGCTGTCATTGACGCAGACCCGGCCGTGCGAGGCAGGCTCAAGGTGGTGTTCTTGCCGGAGTACTGCGTGAGTTTGGCCGAGCGGCTCATCCCGGCCAGCGATGTGTCAAATCAAATTTCGACCGCCGGTTACGAGGCCAGCGGCACCAGCAACATGAAATTCATGATGAACGGCGCCCTGACTATCGGTACCCGGGATGGGGCCACCATCGAAATGGTCCAGGAGGCCGGCGAGGAAAACTTTTTCCTTTTCGGATTGACGGCGGAACAGGTGGCCAATACCCGTAGCTGGTACGATCCGCGGTGGCACTTTGAAAACGAACCGGAAACGCGGCTGGCCTTGGATTTGATCGCGTCGAACCATTTCAGCCCAAAAGAGCAGGGCATTTTCTCCCCCATCCTGGATGCGCTCCTAGCCCACGGTGACTACTACATGCATCTGGCCGACTTGAAATCCTACCTCGAGGCCGACCAGCGTCTGGTGGGTTTGTACGGCGAACCCGACGCATGGGCAACCAAGGCAATCTTGAATGTGGCCGGTTCAGGGAAGTTTTCCAGCGACCGCACCATCGCCCAGTACGCAACCGAAATCTGGAAGGTGCAACCCTGCCCAGTATCATGAACAGCGCCCTCTTAGAACATCAAGTCGCGCTTCCGCCATTCAGGGCCGGCTGTCGTACCTCCGGCGTGTTGGTGCATGTGACCTCGCTGCCGTCGCCTTACGGCATTGGAGACTTGGGGCCGGCCGCATTTGAGTGGGTGGACCGGCTCCACGATGCCGGCCAGAGGTGGTGGCAAGCGCTGCCGTTGGGCCCCACCGGGTATGGCAACTCGCCTTACTCATGCCTGTCCTCTTTCGCAGGAAACTCGCTGCTGGTCAGCCCGGACCTCCTGATCAAAGACGGATTGCTCAGCCCAACCGATTGTGAACCAGGCCGGTCCCTCCCAAAGAGCGCGGTTGATTTTGACGCGGTAATCGCTTTCAAGCACCGGTTGCTCGACCAGGCTTGGCGCAATTTCGATTTGTCCGCGCGCCCAGCGTTACGGGCGGACTTTGAGCAATTCTGTTCGGAAGAGGCTCATTGGCTGGACGACTATGCTCTGTTCCGCGCGTTGAAGGCGCGCTTGGGAGGTGCGAACGTCCTCAACTGGCCGGACGACTTGCGCAGGCGCAGTCCTTCGGCCATGGCACGCGCGCGCCGCGACCTGACCGACAGGATCAACGAAAGCCGGTTTGGGCAGTTCTTGCTGTCCCGCCAAGGAAACTGCTTGAAAGAATACGCCCACAAACGCGGCGTGCTCCTTATCGGGGATCTGCCTTTCTTCGTGTCGCTCGATTCGAGCGATGTTTGGGCCAACCCCCAGTGGTTCCAGCTCGATGCCGATTCCCGGCCGCAATTCGTGGCCGGCGTGCCCCCGGATTATTTCAGCGCCAAAGGGCAGCTCTGGGGCAACCCGGTATATGACTGGAGAGCCCTTCGCTGCTCGAGCTATCGCTGGTGCATTGACCGCCTGAAGTCGTTGTTGGCCCACGTGGACCTGATTCGGCTCGACCACTTCCGAGCATTTTGCGCGGCATGGCACGTTCCCGCGAAGGCTGAAACCGCTGAAACCGGGCATTGGGTCACCGGGCCCGGCGCTGCTTTCTTCGAGGCCGTCCGGGCGGAATTGGGCCATCTGCCGTTCATTGCGGAGGACCTCGGCATTATCACGCCCGATGTGGTTGCGCTTCGCGATAAATTCGAGTTGCCGGGAATCCGAGTGTTCCAGTTCGGCTTCGATGGCCGTCCCGATAATCCGCATCTCCCCCACAATTACGTCCCGAACACCGTCTCGTACACGGGGACCCACGACAACACCACCACTCGGTCCTGGTTTGAATCGCTGCCAGCAAATGTTCGGCAAGCCGCCAAGAGTTATGCGGGAAAGGCCGGCGCAGAGACGGGTGAAGTCGCCTGGGATTTCATCCAGTTGGTATGGTCATCGAAGTCCGGCCTCGCCATCGCTCCATTGCAGGACCTGTTGAATTTGGGTGTGGAGGGCCGCATGAACGTGCCAGGGATCGCCGCCGGCAATTGGCGCTGGCGCTGCACGGAAGAGATGCTCACGCCCTCAATTTTCGAGCGGCTGCGTGAACTGACGACTTCCGCTGGGCGGATGGCCGCTGTCAAGTCCGAGATTCACATCCACGAAGTTCTGCATTGAAAAACGAATAAATATGAAAGCGACCAAACTATTACACAACCTCGGCCAGAGCCTCTGGCTCGATAACATCACCCGTGACTTGCTCAACGCCGGAACGCTCAAACGCTACATTGATGAGCTTTCCGTCACCGGTCTTACCTCTAATCCAACCATTTTCGACCACGCCATCAAGAACAGCAGGGCCTACGATACGGCGATTCGGGATCGGCTTGCACAAGGGAAATCCGGTGAACCGCTGTTTTTCGAGCTGGCGCTCGAGGACATCAGTCGGGCGGCGGATCTTTTCCGCCCAACCTTCAACCGGACCAACGGAATGGATGGCTGGGTTTCCCTGGAAGTGTCACCAGTCCTGGCCTATGACGCCGCCAGCACACTGGCCGCCGCCAAGGAATTGCGCGCCCGCGCAGCACGGCCCAACGTTTTCATCAAGATTCCTGGGACAAAAGAGAGCTTGCCAGCCATTGAAGAAGCGATCTTCGCTGGCGTACCCGTCAACGTGACGCTCTTGTTTTCGCGGGAGCAATATCTTGCGGCGGCCGATGCGTTCATGCGCGGCATCGAGCGGCGCATCGCTGCGGGGCTCAACCCGGACGTCGGTTCGGTCGCATCGCTCTTCATCAGCCGTTGGGATGGCGCGGTGGCCGGCAAAGTCCCTGCGGAATTAAACAACCAGCTTGGGATCGCAATGGCCAACCGCACTTACAAAGCCTACCGGGAGCTTCTGGACTCGCCTCGTTGGCAGAGCGCATTTAACGCCGGCGCCCGGCCACAACGCTTGCTGTGGGCCAGCACCGGCACCAAGGATCCCAAAGCCTCGGATGTGCTCTATATCAAAGCGCTGGCGGCCCCGTTCACTGTCAACACCATGCCGGAAGCCACGTTACTGGCCCTGGCCGATCATGGCGAACTCAGCTCGATCATGTCCGCCGATGGAGGCGATTGGGAGACGGTGCTGGCGCAGTTCAGCGAGGCTGGCGTCAAGTTTGGCGCCTTGGCAACTCAGCTTCAGATCGAAGGCGCCAAAGCCTTCGTGAAGTCCTGGGACGAATTGCTCGACGTGATGGCCTCAAAAAGCAACGCGCTCAAGCGGGCCGCTTAGATTATGAAAGTAGGAATTACTACCGACCACGGAGGCTTTGGTCTAAAAGAAGAGTTGGTTGCCCAGCTTCGCGGCGCGGGCCACGAGGTGGTTGATTTCGGGGCCCACGAACTTAAGCCCGACGACGATTACCCCGACTATGTGACTCCGCTCGCGAAGTCCGTGGCGGCAGGACAGGTGACGCGCGGTATCGCCATTTGCGGCAGTGGCGTAGGGGCTTCGGTTTGCGCGAACAAAATTCCAGGCATCCGTGCCTCCCTAATCCACGACCACTTTTCCGCCCGGCAAGGAGTTGAAGACGACCACATGAACGTCCTGTGCATGGGTGGCAGGACGGTCGGCCCAGCCGTCGCGTGGGACCTGGTTCAAACGTTCCTCGCGGCAGAGTACAGCCAGGCTGAAAGACACCTGCGGCGACTCGGCAAAGTCACCTCTCTGGAGAAGGCGAGATAACCAAATGGCGAATCCAATGACAGACGAGAACACAATTCAACTGGCGATCAACACGATCCGCACGGAGAAACAAGAATCGCAGGAGGGCTAGACGATGGGACTCCGATCCAAAATTTCCGATCTAGAGCGGCTGCACGAAATCATCAAAGCATTCAGTATCGCCGGCTTCGGCGATCTCTTCAAACGCATGGGTCTTGAGGCCGCGGCTGAGCGCACCGCCAAAATTCTAGGGTGGAAGTATGCAGAAGACATCGCCCACCTTGACCGTCCGCAGCGTTTGCGCCGGCTCTTTGAAATTCTCGGTCCGACCTTTGTCAAACTCGGCCAGATTCTTGCCACCCGCCCGGACTTGTTCGGACCGGAGTGGATCAGTGAATTCGAAAAGCTCCAATCGCAAGCGCCACACCTGGACTTCAAAGAGCTTCGTCCTCAGATCGAAGAAGATTTGGGAGCCCCCCTTGAAGAAATCTTCGAAGAGGTCGATCCCAATCCACTGGCTGCCGGTTCGTTGGCCCAGGTTCACCGGGCCACGTTGAAAGACGGGACCAAAGTGATACTCAAGATTCAACGCCCAGGAATCCGGGCAAGCATTGAATCCGATATGCATCTGTTAACTTATTTGGCGTCATTGGCTGAAAAGAAAATCCCGGAGCTGGCCACCTATCATCCCCAAAAGGTCGTCCAGCAATTTGTGACGTCTTTACGGAATGAACTCAACTTCATGACGGAGGGGCACAATGCCGAACAAGTGGCGGCCAACTTCGAAGATAATGATCGCATCGTGATTCCCAAAGTGTATTGGGAATTTACGAGAGAACGCATTATTGTCCAGGAATTTGTGGGCGGGATCCCGGGGGTGAATATTCAAGCCATCGATGAAGCAGGCATGGACCGCAAACGCCTCGCCCAAATAGGGGCGGATGCAGTGCTCAAGATGATTATGGTGCATGGAATGTTCCACGCGGATCCGCACCCCGGAAATTTCTTCATTTTGCCGGGGGAACGCATTGCCTTCATCGACTTTGGCATGATTGGACGCGTCTCTGAGGTCAGGCGGCACCAGATTATGAAACTGCTGCAGGCCTTGATGCAAAATGATGCCGAGGGCCTCTGCACGATCCTTTTACAATGGTCCGGGAGGGCGGGAGAAGAACCGGGCGATCTGTTGGAAGCCGTTGACGAATTTCTGAGCAGGTATTCCGGCAAATCCATGGGACGCACGGATCTGTCGGCCATGGTCGGAGACTTGTTAGGTTTGGTCCGAAACAACCATCTGTCTATGCCCCCGGATCAGGCCATGCTGCTCAAAGTGATGGTGTCGCTGGAGGGGGCATTTAAGAAACTTGACCCGGCATTTGACATGATGGTGGCTATACATCCCACCATTCAGGAAGCGGTCATTAAACAGTTCTCCCCGCGAGCCTTAGGGGAACGCGGGCTTAAAGTTCTCACACAGTACTTGGAGTTATTTGCTGACCTGCCCAAAGAGATACGCCACGGAATCCAAACGGTTAAAACCGGCAACCTGAGGGTTCGAATCGACCTCAACCAGCTTGATAACCTCCAAAAGCACCTGACTCGAGCCTCAAACCGGCTGGCAGTGTCGGCGATCACCTCAGCGTTAATCGTTGGGACTTCTATTATCGTCGCTTTCGGAAAAGGCCCGACCCTTGGAGGGGTCGATCTATACAAGGGCTTTGTCATCGGAGCCATCATAGGAGGCGCCTTGATGCTCTTTTCCATCTGGCGTGAAAAATCGTAACAATTCAACCCCGGCCGCGTAAGCGAAATAATCAAAGGCCAATCCAATGAACAACGAAAACATAATTCAACCGGCGATCAACACGATCCGCACGCTCTCCATTGACGCCGTGCAGCAGGCCAAGTCCGGTCATCCGGGCACGCCGATGGCGCTGGCGCCGTTAATCTACACGATTTGGAACAGGGTGTTGCAGTACGACCCGCAGGACCCCATCTGGCCCAACCGCGACCGGTTTGTTCTTTCCAACGGTCACGCCTCCATGCTGCTCTGGTCCATTCTTCACCTCACCGGGGTGAATGCGGTGGATGCTGATTATGAGCGGTTCGGCCAACCGGCAGTGACTCTGGACGATATTCGCCGGTTCCGCCAACTCGGCAGCAAAGCCCCTGGCCATCCTGAGTACCGCTGGGTTTCCGGAGTGGAGACCACCACCGGCCCACTCGGCCAAGGCGTTGCCACCGCCGTCGGGATGGCAATCGCCCAGAAATGGCTCGCCAACCGTTACAACCGGCCCGGGTTCGACCTGTTCAATTACAACGTGTATGCCGTTTGCGGCGACGGCTGCATGATGGAGGGCATTTCTTCAGAGGCCGCCTCGCTCGCGGGCCATCTGGGCCTCGACAATCTCTGCTGGATTTTTGACAACAACCACATCACCATTGAAGGTAATACCAACATTGCCTTCACCGAGGATGTGGCTGCCCGTTTCCTCGCTTACGGCTGGAACGTGTTGCGCGTCGGTGATGCCAATGACGTGGATCGCATCGAACGAGCGCTCCAGATTTTCCGCGAGACCAAAGGCCGGCCTACGTTCATCGTTCTGGACAGTCACATCGGTTACGGCGCTCCACACAAGCAGGACACGGCCGAAGCCCATGGAGAACCTTTGGGCGAGGAGGAAGTCAGACTCACCAAGCGCAGTTACAGCTGGCCCGAAGATGCGAAGTTTCTCGTGCCGGACGGAGTCTATGCTCATTTTGCGGCGGGAATTGGTGCCCGCGGCAATGCGCTCCGTCGTGAGTGGCTGGCACTCTTCTCAGCTTATCAAAACAAGTTCCCGGAGCTGGCGGCCGAGATCGAGTTGATGCAACGGCGCGAGTTGCCCAAGGGGTGGGATCGAAACCTCCCTGTCTTCCCTGCCGATCCGAAGGGAATGGCGGGCCGTGAGGCCTCCGGCAAGGTCCTTAACATCCTGGCGCAAAACATCCCTTGGCTCATCGGCGGCTCTGCGGACCTTGGGCCATCGAACAGAACGACGTTGACCTTCGAAGGTGCGGGTCACTTCCAGGCCGGTAATCCCGGCGGCCGGAACATGCACTTCGGAATCCGCGAGCATGCGATGGGCGCCATCGTCAATGGTCTGTCGCTGTCGAAATTACGCGGCTTTGGCGCTAGCTTCTTCGTCTTCATTGATTATGCGCGCCCGGCCGTCCGGCTCTCGGCCCTGATGGAGCTCCCCACCCTTTTCATCTTCTCGCACGACGCCATGGGCGATGGCGAAGACGGCCCAACCCACCAACCCGTCGAGCATTTGGCCTCCCTTCGTGCCATCCCCGGGTTGGTCACTCTGCGACCCGGTGACGCCAATGAGGTGGTGGAAGCGTACCGGTATGTCATGGAGCTTAGACACAAACCGGTTGTCCTGGCCCTGTCTCGCCAGCCCCTGCCCACCCTGGATCGAAGCAAATATGCTCCGGCCTCCGGGGTGTCTCATGGTGCTTATGTTCTGGCCGACGCGCTGGACGGGAAACCCGAGGTCATTCTGATCGCGTCCGGGAGCGAGCTGATTCTCGCTGTCCAGGCACACGAGAAACTGCTCACTGAAGGCATTCGGTCACGGGTGGTTTCAATGCCCTCTTGGGAAATTTTCGAGCACCAGAGTAGGGATTACCAGAACAGTGTCCTGCCCCCCGAAGTCGAAGCTCGGGTGGCGGTGGAACAGGCCTCGACCTTCGGCTGGGAACGATATGTTGGCGTGAAGGGCCGGGTCATCGGTATGCACACCTTTGGAGCCTCAGCGCCGCTCAAAGAACTTCAAAAAAAGTTCGGCTTCGAACCGGACCAGATCGTGGCGGTTGCTAAAGAAGTGCTGCCGGAAAGGGGCTTGAGACATCCGCGGAAAATTTGCGCAGACAATACGTCCGTGCCGAGCGCCGGAAACCAGTCAGGAATGACTCCGGCACAATAGCCGTATCGCCAGTTATGAAAGGAAATTATGAAAGGAAATACAGTTCTTAAATCCCTTGATGATATTTCTCATGAAGTGGTTGAGCCGGAGCCGGACAGGCCCGCGCCGGACTATCTGGAATCCATTTCAGCGGGCCTACGGGAGCCACGGCATGTTCCTTTGCCTATTTGCGTATCGGAGCACTCCGACTCTGCGGCGTATCGGTATTGGGGGATAAATGAATAGCCCGGCGGAGGCGTTGGCACTTCGCGCAAACAAATCCAGATGGCTCACACCGCGATACATAACACCGTGACCCCTGGACGAAGTTGGCCTCTTGGCGCTACGATCGTCGATGGCGGTGTTAACTTCAGCGTGTTCTCACGCAACGCCGCGGCGATAGAATTATTGATCTTCGAACGGGAGGACGATCTGCAGCCATCCCACTTAATACCGCTGGATCCAGTGATTAGCCGAAGCTATCACTACTGGCACGCCTTCGTCCCGGAAATACAGCCGGGCCAGCTTTATGGCTACCGGGCGCGCGGGCAGCTCGAGCCCGCCAGCGGCGCGCGCTTCGATGCCAACAAGGTCCTGCTCGATCCCTATGGACGCGGCGTGGTTGTTCCGCGGAATTATTCCCGCGAGGCCGCCCGCCATCCGGGAGACAACTGTGCCACTGCCATGAAAAGCGTAGTGGTGGATCCTTCCACCTATAATTGGGAAGGAGACACTCCACTAAAAAGACCATCTTCCCAGACCATCATCTACGAGATGCATGTCCGCGGGTTCACCCGGCATCCGAGCTCCGGCCTAAAAGAACACCTGCGGGGAACGTATGCCGGCCTGATCGAGAAGATTCCCTATTTGAAACAACTCGGCATTACGGCGGTCGAGTTGCTGCCGGTTTTCCAGTTCGACTGCCAGGACTGTCCGCCGGGCAAGGTTAATTATTGGGGCTATGCGCCGGTTTCGTTCTTCGCGCCTCACCAAGCCTACAGCTCGCGGCGGGACGCGCTCGGTCCGCTAGATGAGTTTCGGGACATGGTCAAGGCCCTTCACCGGGCAGGCCTTGAAGTCATTCTCGACGTGGTTTTCAACCACACCGCCGAGGGGGACCACACGGGGCCTACCACAAGCCTGCGCGGACTGGATAATTCCATTTATTACCTTCTCGAAGCCGACCGGTCCCGTTACGCGAATTTCAGCGGCACGGGCAACACCCTCAACGCCAACCACCCCATCGTTCGGCGTCTTATCCTGGATAGCCTCCGCTACTGGGTGGAAACGATGCATGTGGATGGCTTTCGCTTCGATCTCGCCTCGATCCTCGCCCGCGACCCTTCAGGCCAGGTCTTACCCAACCCTCCCGTACTCTGGGACATCGAGTCCGATCCGGCTTTGGCGGGAACCAAACTGATCGCGGAGGCTTGGGATGCCGCTGGCCTTTACCAAGTCGGCAGTTTTATTGGCGACAGTTGGAAGGAATGGAACGGCCGTTTTCGCGACGATGTGCGCAGTTTCTTTCTGGGGGAAGATGGCTCAGTCGGGCGGTTGGCCGACCGGTTCCTTGGCAGTCCCGAGATCTACGGACACAAAGAGCGGGAAGCCGAGCAAAGCGTCAACTTCGTCACCTGCCACGACGGCTTCACCCTGAATGACCTGGTGTCCTATAACCAGAAGCACAACGAGCTGAACGGCGAGGATAATCGTGACGGCGCCAGTGACAACCGAAGTTGGAATTGCGGTGTGGAAGGCCCAACTGACGACCCCGCCATCGAAAAGCTGCGGGATCGTCAGATTAAGAACCTTCTAGCCGTGACCCTCCTGTCGCTGGGCGTGCCCATGCTCTTGATGGGCGACGAAGCGCGACGCAGCCAGAGCGGAAACAACAACGCCTACTGCCAGGATAATGAAACCAGTTGGTTCGACTGGAACCTGGTGCGGCAGCAGACGGGTCTCTACCGGTTTGTCGAACTCCTGGCGGCGCGCCGCGCCTTGCGCAAAATGGACAGTGAGCGCCAAAGACGGAGTTTGAACCAGCTCCTGCGAGGCGCTAACAAGGCCTGGCATGGCGTCAAGCTTCACCAACCTGACTGGAGCGAGCAATCGCACAGCCTGGCGTTCAGTGCGCAATTGCCCGAAGAAAACCTGTCTTTCCATCTCATCTTCAACGCTTATTGGGAACCGCTCGAATTCGAGTTGCCGGCAGGAATGCACGCCGCCGGCCACCCATGGCGCCGGTGGATTGATACGTCACTCGAATCGCCCAACGATATCCAGGATTGGCCGACCGCATCTGTGGTTACGGAGCGAACCTATCGCGTCGGAGCTAGATCGCTGGTTGTGCTTATTGCTCAGGCAAGTGAAGCAAAGGGTTTCAAAACGAGTGAATCGTGAAACGGGTTGGTTAATTCAAGGAAGGCCGTGTTCGGGTTTCTTCAGCCCCCACTTTGTCATCCTTGAAAGTAAAGTCGTAGGTTTCAGGCCCAATAGTTCCGCTGCGCTATCGCGTCCGCTGATCTTCCAGTTGGCCGCTTCCAATGCCTCCACGAGGTTGTCGCGTTCGAAGCGTTGAACCTCGACATCAGTGAGGAACTTGGGTTGCGCCGAATTTCCAGCGGCTCTAGGAATCGGTAACGCTGGAGGCACCGCTTGGTTGCTGATGGGCAGGTCAAACTCCAAAGCCCCGCCGCGGGCCAGTATCACGGCGCGCTCGATCACATTGCGCAATTCCCGGACATTGCCCGGCCAATCGTGACTCTGGAGTTGCGTGACCGCGGCCCGCGTCAGCCGGGGCTTGGCGCACTTCATTTCCTTGGCCGAGATCTCGACAAAATGTTTGGCTAATAACGGGATGTCATCCATTCGCTCTCGCAGCGGCGGAACTTGAACCGGAAACACATTCAGCCGGTAGTAGAGATCCTCGCGGAAACGGCCGGCGGCGGCGGCTTTCTTCAAATCCCGGTTGGTCGCGGCCACAATGCGCACATCGGCGCGGCGTGTCCTGTCATCGCCGACCCGTTCATACCGCTTCTCCTGGAGCACGCGCAGCAGCTTGTTCTGGATGTCCAACGGAATTTCCCCCACCTCATCCAGGAAAATGGTTCCGCCCTCGGCGGTTTCAAAGCGTCCTGCGCGATCTTTCACGGCTCCTGTAAAAGAGCCTCGCACATGACCAAAAAACTCGCTTTCGAATAGCTCCCGGGGAATGGAGGCGCAATTGACACGAACCGACGGGCCGTCTTTGCGCGCACTACGCCGGTGGATTTCGTGGGCCACTAGTTCTTTGCCAGTTCCGGTCTCGCCCAGAATGAGCACCGAAGCTTCCGTGGGGGCGACAATGTCAATCTGGTTGACAATTCGTCGCAAGGCCGCGCTTTGGCCGACCAAGCTGCCAAAGGTTTCGGCCTTGATCGCCGCCACATGCTGATCCGTATTCTGCAGTTCCTGCCGTGGCTCGACGTGCGGCTCAATTTCTGTGAAGTCCCGCACAAGCGTGTCGCGGAATTCGCCTGCTGGCGGAATGCAATCTTCGATCACGGCCCCCTGCCATGCGACCGACTGGTCTCCGGACCGCAGGCTGTTTACTTCAAGAACTGGAGAACATGTGTCCATTCATCCCGTAATGCGCCGGAACCTTCCAATGTTCGCCAAAGTTATGTTTCAAATGGACAACACCAGTCCATCCGGCTGTGTCATGATGCAAATCAAAAACCCAAAATTACCCATGAAGAAAAACAAAACGGCAAAGGCACGGCTCGGAGGCGCAAGACCGGTCTGCTTCGATGGCTGGTTCATCGGAGACACGGAAAAAACATGGCCACGCGGCGCCGCCGGCCATCTGTCAACCGAATAGAGATAAAATTAAAAAATGCCAAAAAGACCAAAATCCGTGCAATTCACCCGAATCACGAGCGACGCTTGGCCAGCGCGACTGTCTCGGTCGCACCCGTCGGCGTCTCGCCCGGAGGAATTATCTTGGAGTCCGGCCTTTTGCGGGTGTATAACGCAATAGTCATGGCTGAAACTGCTGAAATTACGCAGGTTCTGCATGCAATGGGCCGGAGTGAAGAAGGCGCGTCCGAAAAGCTGCTTCCGTTGGTCTATGCCGAATTGAGGCGGTTGGCGGCCGCGCGAATGGCGCATGAGATGTCTGGCCAAACGCTTCAACCGACAGCATTGGTGCATGAGGCCTGGTTGCGGCTGGTTGCCGACGGAGACCGAACGTGGCAAAACCGCGCCCATTTTTTTGGCGCCGCCGCCGAGGCAATGCGCCGCATCTTGATCGAGCGGGCACGCCACAAATCCCGGCTCAAACATGGGGGCGGTCAGGCGCGGCTGAACATCGAGGACTTGGAACTGGCTCAGACGACCCCTGACGACAAGGTTTTGCTGGTTGACGAAGCGTTGGTGCGCCTCAAGGAAGAAGATCCCGAACTGGAGCGCATTGTCGTGCTGAAATTCTTCGGGGGCTTGAGCAATGAGGAAATCGCTGAAACTCTGGGGCTTGCGCCCCGTACGCTGGACCGGGAGTGGGCGTACGCCAGGGCCTGGCTGTTTCGCTACATTAGCGACCACATATGAACGCCGAAAATTCTGCAACTTTTTGGCGAAAGTGGCCCGCGTTTGTCGCATAAGAGATAAATGGACATATGAGTACCCGAGTCCCACGCGAAAAGGCGGTGTTTTGCCAGGCGCTTGAATTCACGGACCCGCAGCAACGCAGCCAGTTCCTCGACCAGGCTTGCGGCGCCGACAAGGCATTGCGCGAACGAGTCGAGAGTTTGCTGGCGCTTTCCCAACCCGCAGTCGATTTCTTCACTGAGTGTTCCCCCGCTCTGGCAGCGGCAGCGGCTGAAACGGATCCGGCCCAAGTGCTTTCGGCGGCTGAATCGGCGGTGGAGGCTGAACCCCTCGAAAGCAGCCGCATTGGCCCTTACAAGTTACTCCAGAAGCTTGGGGAAGGAGGTTGCGGGGTGGTCTATATGGCGGAGCAGGAACAGCCGATTCGCCGCCGGGTGGCCCTGAAGATTATCAAGCTGGGGATGGATACCAAGAATGTGATTGCCCGGTTCGAGGCCGAGCGTCAGGCACTGGCCCTAATGGATCATCCCAATATTGCCCGGGTTTTGGATGCCGGAGCCACTGAAACCGGTCGGCCGTACTTTGTGATGGAGTTGGTGTATGGGGTCAAGATCACCGAGTACTGTGACGAGAACCGCGTAAGCATGGCAGAACGATTGGAGTTGTTCCTTCAGGTCTGCAACGCGGTTCAGCATGCGCACCAAAAGGGAATCATCCATCGAGACCTCAAGCCGTCGAATATCATGGTCACCATGCGTGACGGGGTCCCGATTCCCAAA
>Ga0181526_10001417_pt1 | contig 22782 bp, 11 predicted proteins | sample PEATcosm2014_Bin_35_FD_119750 | JGI IMG/M metagenome (GOLD analysis project Ga0181526, IMG submission 119750) | Peatland microbial communities from MTU Mesocosm Facility, Houghton, MI, USA - PEATcosm2014_Bin06_30_metaG | ecosystem: Environmental > Terrestrial > Soil > Wetlands > Peat | place...
AGGTCGCCCGCGCGGCCGGGAGCGGGAGTCGTAGCGCCCTCGAAGTACCAGCCAGCCATTTCTTCACTGAACGTCATGCCCAGCCCGTCGGGAAGATAAACGTCGAGGAACGGGCGCAGAACGGTGGTCGTGGCGAGTGCCGGCTTATCCGTCTTCGTCAACATGTAATAGAAGCCAAACTGGCCGCCGGCGGCGGTGTGGAAGATTCCCAGCGATAGATCGTCGTTCAGCGAGGCCAGGGCGGGTGGAATGCTGGTAATGTATTTCCCCACCAGGAAGTTATCCGTGACCTTGCGGATCTCGTCGTGGAATGGCGTAAAGTCGTTCAGTTGGAAGTGGTCCTTGAGAAAACCGGGCGTCACCAACCCCTCCATCAAACCCATCAGGAGATACCGCGCTTCGAACGTGCCATCGGGCTTGGAATCAAAGTAAAGGTAGGCCATGCCGGTGGCGTGGTTGGCGTTCGAGATGCAGTCCATTCTCCACACACCTTGAACGTCCTGGGCCGTGGGCACGGAACCGCCCGCATAAAGCGCCGCATGATCGTCCACCGTCATCTGGTCAAAGCTGTGGACGCGCGTCATGGGAAAGGTGATTTGCCGGATGCCGTTCGGGTACTCGCCTAGGTAGACGCGGCCAATAATTAGGTCCTGGTTGATGATCTTGAAGATGTCGTAGAAACCCTGCCAGGGCGGGTCCAGGTATTTGAGGAGAATGTATTTCCCTGCCTCAAGGGTTCCTTGGGGCTTGTCGAGGTTAATTTCCTCCAGGCTGTTTCGCGCGTGAATGCGATCATCCGTGTCACTAGTGACGCCGGTGTAGTGGCCGTCCTGCTTCTGAAACTCTTTTTTGAAACCCGTGAATAGCGCGGAGGACATCGAATTCAGGATGTTGTCGTGCGGGAAGAACCCTTTCCAGTATTGGTCGTTGCGAATGGTGCGGGTTGCTACGTCGATCTGAGGCGTGCCGCCTTGATTGACCAGCGTGTCGATGCCCATCGATACACAACGACGGAAGAGAGGCTCCAACTGGTCCTCGCTGTAGGTTGAAACTGTAATCGGGTTGATCGTTGAGAGGCTGACGGATTTATTGGGCTGGGGATAGGTATCTCCCTGCTCCACTTTGATTCTCTTTTCAACAATTCGCTCCGTCAGGGCGGAGATGGTCAGCAAAGGATTCACATTGAGCGCCGAGGGAATCAGAGAGCCGTCGGTGACGAAGAGGCCGTCGTGGACGCTGCCGTCTCCGGCAAAGAGCCTGCCGTATTCATCCACCGCGCCGTGGAGATAATCTTCTCCGAGCGTGCATCCGCCTAACGGATGCGCGGTGATCAGGTGCCGGGTTTTGAAGATATTCCAGAGAGGATTGGAGATAAAGTTGGCCTGGAGAGCGCGCGCGTGGCGGCGCAGTTCCTCATTGATGCGCGTGAAAATAATCTCCCGGCCTGCCCCGTCCCATTGAATGCTCATGCGACCGTCGGACTCGTACCAGGGGGCATCGAAAACCATCGTGCCGCGCGAGTCATCGTGAGCCATCACCAGGTAGAACATGGTGGAATTCAGAGCGCCGTCGATTCGATAGGGATTCAGGAGGTCGCTATCGTTAAGCGAGCGCTGCTTCTGCGCGGCCTCGTTACCGGCGTAAGTTGGGTCGCCCTGCAACAACGCAAAGCCGGCCTTGGCGCCCATGACGTAAGCGCTGGGAAAGGATAGATCTTCCACCGTGATGCGATCTTCGACAGGCCTCGTTCCGTCGTAGGAAATTGCGCTCACGATAGTAGGACCCGGCGGCACAGCACCTCCGGGCACGGGAGGCTTCAAGCCATAACCGAGGACGTTCGTGACATACGAGCCGTTGTAGGCAAGTCCGAAGAAATCCCCGTTGCCGCTGAACCCCGTCCCCAGAACCGGCGACACGGAGAGTCCGTGCATTTCGGATCGCAGAAGGATCTCAGGCGAATTGATGGCCCCGGCGGAGAGCACCACGTTTCGGGCGTCCAATGTAAACGATTTGCTCGATTTGTCGTCGGCAACATGCGACCCGTGAATCCTCCAGCCTCCGCTCGCGAGCTTTTCCACCCATTCGACCTTGGTCTGGGTGTAAATCTCCGCCCCGGCGCTGCGGGCCATGGGCAGGAAATTCATGTAAAGGGTATTCTTCGCACCCACGTTGCAACCCGTGACGCAGTCGCCGCAGTCCGTGCAAGGCTTCTGCTCGACTCCGTAAGGGTTCTTTCCATCAATGGTGAAGTTCACGTTGATGTTGAGAGCATAAGCGTCCAACCCGATTTCGGCGGCGCGGCGCTCCATGGCCTGCACTTTCGCCAGATTCATCGCCTTCGGATGTGGGGTTGAAGCCAGCACCTGGCGGGCCCGCAGGTAGTAGGGCATCAAGACATCGCGCGTAATCGTGCGCGGCCAACTCGATTCCCCGAAAACCTCGGGATCCGGGATGATCGCGACATTGGCGTTCACGAGCGACGTCCCACCCAGGCCCGACCCCTTGATGACGGAAATGTCCGGATAGTTCAGAAACTCATAAAGTCCTAAAGGGTTGCCGTCACCACGCGTGGCCGCCAGAAAGTCTCCGATTTCGCTGGGAAAAGTCCCCACCGGCCATTCGCGGCCGCGCTCGAGTAAGCAGACGGAGGGCTTGGGATTGAGATTCGCGGAAGCCAGGCGCGCGGCGAAGATGGAACCACCGTATCCGGAACCCACGATGATGTAGTCGTAAGAACTCTTTATGCTGCCAAAATCGAGTCCTAACATTTTCGACCTCCCGCGGCGCAGAGAAGATTTACCACGGAGGACACTGAGGTTGCACAGAGAAGAGCTTTGTCTTCTCTCCGTGAGCTCTGTGCTCTCCGTGGTGAGCCGGTTTTCACCAAAGCACCGCCACCCAGGCGAGATTCAAGATCGCGCCTCTTCAACAACGTGAATTAAAGGAATCGCCCTTAGGCTTCGACTACCGAAGCCACTGTATGGTACATAACCAGCTAATAAGAGTCAACAGGATTGTGAAGGTTGCAACCGTGCCCTTAGAAACGGTGTCCGGCCTGGGCGTTCCACCGGTAGGTCACATGGTCGATTGAAGGGCTATCTATAACGGGTCGCCATCAACTGGACGGAGCGGTAGCGCAGAGACCCTTGGGTGGGACCCTGCGGCTTTCCTTGAATGTCATATACGAGCGGAAACGTTAACAACAATGAAATCATTTAACATCAAAAGCCGCGGATTTTGAACGGCACAAACTCTGCACTGCCTGCTCCCGGCTATGGGGACGACTGCGCCGCTTGTACGCCATTAATCGTAGGTCCAGCGCCGCCGGTGCAGCCGCTGCTGGTTTGGGTGGTACCCGTAGGACCGCCCGCGGCAGCGCCATTGAGACTAACGAAGTAAATCTGGGAAGCGCCGGTGGTGGTGGCCGAGTTGTCGATCACCAGCCCGCCCGTGGCCCAGCAGCCACTACTGCTTGGATCTGTCACGGCCAGGCCAGTACCGCTTTGGGTGACCGAAGTCGGCACGTTGACGTTATAGGAGAAAATGCAGCCCCACCCAGCACCGGACACGGCGGTGCCGCTACTGTTTTTGCAGAGGCCGGAAGCCGGACTGTTGACGCTGAAGAAAACATAATCGGCGCCCGAGGTAGTTTGTCCGCCCAGAATTGAAAGCGCCTCGCTGGACACGGCGGTAGTTGGCGCAGCGGAGAGGTTGGCCGTGGTAGAGCTCAGTACGCTAGTGATCGTAGCACCAAAGGGTATGTCCGTTCCCGACACAACGGCCCCGAGGTCCGCGCTAGTGAAAGTTCCCGACCCATTCAGGATGGTTATCTCGGGACTGCTCTTACTCACTTTTCCCGTAACACTCCGTTGTGAAGTGATAGCACAGGCGCTCGTACCATTATTGCAGAATTCGGTAAGGGGTGATGGCCACGGGTGCTCGCTGCTGTTGAGGCCGGTGGCAACGGCATTGACGGTTCCCGTCATCGAACTGTACGCGATGTCGACTTGATAAAGCGTGGCGCCTCCCGCCGTGCCGGTGTTTCCCACCACATAAAGGTGGCCGTAAGCGGGATTTCCCGACTGGTAGTACACGTTGTCGAAGTTGCCGGCATAAAGGTAATATCCGGTGCCCCCTGTCCCTACAGGAACAACCCCCGGAGTGCCGAGGGTGGTGAAGCTGCTCACGAACTGCCACACGGCATTGTCGCCCGTCTCGCTGTAGCTGCCGTTCGTGGTCACAAAGACGAACGCTTCTCCCTCCGATGAATCGACCAGGGGAGCGTCGGCGATGGCATCCCCAAGGCTGCCGGTGTTGCCGTGTATTTGCCCGTTGGTGGTCCCCCCATAGCCGGTGCCCACGGAGTAGAAAACGCCTCCCATGTCGCCCACAAAGACGTACCCACCCTGGAACCCGGCTTCGGAGTCGTAGACCGGGGATGAGAGTTTGTTCGACCCCAGGTGTACGGGCCAGGGGCTCGTCGTGTTCTCGGCTGGGTTCCCCTCAAAAGCCCCGGAGAACTGATGGAGGTTGCCGCTGTCGTCGCCAACGTAGAGCAGATCGTTGTGGTAATCGTAAAACGGCGCGGACAGAGTGTCGTTGGGGGAGCCCGACAAGGCCACGCTATACATGCAGGGAGCCGTACACGACCGATAGCTGGAAGCCGACTGGCTCGTCAGGGTGGTGGGCGAGGAGATTGACCCGCCCGAAGCCGACCACTTGAGCAGCACCAGGCTCGCCGTCGTGCCGCTGACCTGAATGAACGCCACCTGTGCGCCATTGTCCCAAGAAGAGAGTATGGGAGACGTTGTAACCGTGCCGCCCGTGTTATAGGCCCAATAGACCGACGGGCCCCCGCTGCAAGGCGCGCCGGTACCCGTAGCGTATAGGTTGTCGTAAGCAATGATATCTGCCGCGCCTGCCGCGCCCGCCTGGCCGGTGGGGTAAACAGCAAAATCGGAGCAACTGGCCGCGGTCAGGCTAACCCCATATTTGGCGGGGTAGGTGTTCGGCTGCACCGTGGCCGTTGTGCCGCCGCTGAGGTTCCCGCTAGTAGGGGTGAAAGCCGAAAGACCAGATTCCAACACCGCATAACTGTTTCCGGCCGACCCGGGAGCCTTGGCGGTCAAGAGCACGTTCCCGCTGGCAGGCGAGTTGGCAGTGGCCGTGAGGACCGCATTCACGGTCGCGTTGGCGTTGATGGCCGTCGCGATATTGGTGGCCACTTGGGATGAGGCGGCATAATTGTTGACGGACCAGTAAGCAAACGTCGGCGGGCTTGCCGTGCCCGAGGTCGTGCCGTCGGAGCCGGCAGTACCTGTTGCCCCAAACGTGGTGCTGGTAACGTTGGAACTGGTGCTTGTGGTGTCCAGGCTAACTTGGCTTAGACCTTCTCCTGAACAACCGTTCACACATCCCGTGTCGGACAAAACAGTGCTGTTGCCGCCGGTACCCGCAGTTGCTGCTGTCAACGTTAAGGGGTTCGCGGCGGCACCTGGGGTTACGGTTGAGTTCGCGGCTGACACATTCTTGAAACAGGCTGTAGGCGCGTGGCTGCAGTCGGATGAAACGTTCAGCATGGCCGCACGCAGGTTGGTCGTAGTGGCCAAATGGCCGGATGTGCCGGACCCGCCATCAAGCACTGCGTTGGCTGGGGTGCTACCGCTGGGCAAGGAAGTGACAATCGCGTAGGTCGTGCCGCCAATGGTTAGTGTATAAGTGCCGCAAGTGCCGGTAGTGCAGTTCACCTGGACGGTCCCTGCGGCCGCACTTGGCGCGCTGGCATCGAAGGCCACGCCGTCTACTGTTAGCGTTGAACTGCCGGTGATGCTGGACGAGTTGAGGGTCCCGACGAGGCCCGTCAAGCTGGCTGCGACGCCGCTTCCCAAGCTCGTGCTCCAGTCTTTACGAACTGGGTCCCGCCCCACCGGTCTCTCGTCTTTCAATGGCCTGAAGACGTCTTCCAGTTGGTCGGCGGGCAGTTCCAGACTTGCAGAATCCGCTGTGTCGCGGGCCGCCTCATTCATGCGGTCGACATATTCGGCATACGGTCCCTGCGCCGGCGCGCGCCTTCTCAACTGTTGCATGATGTAGCGCGGATCGTTGACGACCTTGAGCCACCGTTCATGCGTGCCGTTCCGGATCGCCTCTTCCTCAGTGCCGGGATTGGAAAAGACCAGGTGGTGGTAAGTCCAATCGTCCGGCAGGCCCTGGATGTCCTCCAGGCTCTCTTGGTGCCCGTGCGACAGGATGGGAACCTTCAGACCGTGCGTCGGGTTGGTCAATTGGCCGGCCTGCTGGCCGGATATCAGAACGGTGAAGCCAGCGACCACGACCAAAATGATTGCGGCAATCCATGGCCGCCTGGACCAACGATCCCTAGGGCTCATCGCGTACACCTCCGATTTGCGAATCATAGATAGTTGTGTATTACCACCGGCCACCTACACAGCCAACCGTACAGTAGTCACAGGACCGGACCAGCCCGGTACTTGGCTCCAACCGCAGTGCTTGCACTGCAGCTCGGAATTGCGCCAACTAAAACCAGACGCCAAAGCTACGAGAGAGTTCTTGCCAACCTCCGCGAGACGAAGCCTGGAGGTAGTACAACATGCTCGGGGCTTGCCGACAAGTACAGATCGAACTATTGACTACAAGATCAGAGGCTATCGGCGAGGCCTGGGTCCGGCTCATTTGGGCCTGTCGATTGAGGCATGTCTATTCTATCTAAGACAACTATCAGTGATTCGAATTTAGTCCGCCAATTTAAATGCATACAGCTATCGCGATTACGCGGGGGGCGCAGACGTGCCGTTCTCTGGCATGTCTGCGGTTCGTCGATTCGGGGCGCATACATCCCGGCAAGAACCGCCCGGACGATTGCGCCACCCGCGCCAGCCGCGTTTGCTCCCTGGACTTGCCTGCTTCTTTCCGCCAGAATGGCTGCATGTCAAACTCTCCTGATCGCAACCTCTGGACTGAGCCCGAGCACGCCCGTGAATATCTCCAGAGGGCCGACTCGCTTCCCCACCGCACGGAGGGGGAATCGACTCTGCTGGAACTTGTCCCCAAAGAGGCCGAGCGAATTCTCGACCTGGGAAGCGGCAGCGGGCGACTGCTGAAACTGGTGAGAGAGGACCGTCCACAGGCGGAGTTCGTGGCGCTCGACTTCTCTTCCCACATGCTGGAGGCTCTGCACCAGCAGTTCGATGGCGAACCCAAGGTGACGGTGGTCGCGCACGACTTCTCGCTACCGCTGCCGCTCCTGGGAACTTTCGACGCCGTCATCTCCAGCTTTGCCATACATCACGTCACGGATGAGCGCAAGCGCAGCCTTTATGCGGAGATTTTTGACCGGTTGCGCCCAGGCGGCGTGTTTTGTAATCTCGAGCACGTCTCCTCTCCCACCGAGCGGCTCCACCTGGAGTTTCTCCGCCATATCGGCACGACCCCGGCCCAGGAGGACGCCGCGAACAAGCTGCTCGACCTCGAAACACAACTCACCTGGCTGCGTGAAATCGGATTTCGAGATGTGGACTGCCTCTGGAAATGGCGCGAACTAGCGCTGTTTGCGGGGAGCAAATAAGCGGAAAGGGAGCCATGAAGCTGTGAAAAAATCGTCCACCTGTCATCCTGAGCGAAGCGAAGGATCCCCGCAGTTTCTTATGCTTCAGAGGCTTACGAACAACTGCAGAGATCCTTCGCTGCGCTCAGGATGACACATTCCGAAATTGTTCACACGTTCCAAGTGCCGTTTTTCCGGTCGAAACCGACTTGGCGGTGCAGCCCGCTAGTCGCGAAGCAGGCAGCGACTTGCCAAAGGTAGTAATGGAACGGGGCTCATCGCCGCCTATCCTTCGCGTTCTGCCAGCCGGGAGAGAGTGGGCGGATGCCGGCGTGACCGAGCATAGGCTTCGACCCAGGTGGGTGACATGACCGGGCGCCGCAGCGGCTGCCGGGCGGGAGGCTTGAAGTGGCCGCACAGCGCACAGAACACCCGCAACTCCTGTCCCATGCTGTCCATTGGCTTGGGGAGGGTTTTTCTCCCCAGGTTGAGACCGAAGGTGCGATCGATGGCTCCCGCAACGGCGCAGGGATAATATCCATAGGGCGTGACTCCCAGCCCGCACAGGCGTGTGATGGGACAGCCGTTGGCAAAATCCGCGGTTGCGTATTCCTTAAGATCAAGGGGCGCGATATTGAAGCTGTGAAACGCCGGTTGTACCTTGGCCGTCTTCGTGGTGTTATCAATCTCGACGCCACGCGGCAGGCAAGACAGCACTCTGCTGACCGTCTCACCGTGACCGTTCGTGGTCAGCTCGATCGAGGTCGAGTGAGAGTATTTGTCGCGGTACTCCACAATCAGATTGATGATCTCCAGGAATTGAGGATGAAGAGTCGGCTCTCCTCCAAGCACCCGGATGCGCTTCCATGGGTTCCCTGCCGTGCGGCTCTCCTCCAGGAACTGGCGCACCTGACCGATGGACATGTGGTCGTTGCTCGGGTCCTGTTCGCAGGAACGGTCGCAGTTAAAGCATTGCAGGTTGCATGAGTAGGTGATGTCGATTTCTGCCAGCTCGCGTGCCCGCCGCCACAGCGGCCCGAGAAGGCGCGTCGGCGTGGGATGGGTACGCCAGAGGAAATACCGTGTACGCAGCAGTTCGAAAGCCCGTGCGACCCGAAGGTAGACCCATTGGGGCGCGTATCGTGAGAGGTAGCCCAAGGGCTGCAGACGCCTCCACGCCCGCAGGGCGAGCTTGTGAATCGACTTCGGTATTCGCGGTTTGACGTAGAGGTCGTAAACGTCGCCGGCCGTCATGTGGCGCTCGGGATGATATGGAGCGGCGCCGCCTCTGCCAGCCTCCGCAGGCCGAATCCACCTGCTGACGGGGATTCCCGTTTTCATTCTAGCCTCGTCCCAAGCGACCTCGAAATTGTAGCATAACCACTGGCCCGGTTTTTGCGTCACCTCCGAGCGAATAGCGCAGATCTGCTTTTCAAGGTCTGCGGCTCTTTCGGTTCTAACATGTGCGTGTTCTCATCGGCGGCCGGGCGCGCCCGGTCCAGGCTCAGGCAGGACATGGCGATTATATGCCCGCTGTCGTCGCGGCGTGCAATGCTCTCCGAAAAACCGCAGAACTTCGAAAGCAGGGGAAGCAAGGGTGTCAGGAAGCTGTGAAAAAATCGTAGCGGCGGGTTTATCCCGCCATCGCGGTTCTGACAATGCTGGAGATATGGCGGGGTAAACCCGCCGCTACTTCTCGGCCGGCGATTTTTTCACAGCTTCCAGGTACCCTTCTCCTCTGCATGTCGACGGTGCTCATTGAGGCAAGCCCAACCGGCGGAGGTTTGCTTTGGCAGTCTCATTCCCCAAATCGGCTGATTTCCTGTACCATTCTGCGGCAGTCTTCAGGTTCTTTGGCACACCTCTGCCGTTCTTGTACATAAATCCCAGGCCCAGCATTCCCGTGGAGTTGCCCGCTGCAGCAGCCTTCCGGTTCCACTCCACAGCAACCGCATCATTTCGCTGCACGCCCTCGCCCATCGCGTACATCAACCCCAGAGTGGCCATAACGCTCGTCTCACCAGCGGTAGCCGCTTTTTCGAACCATTTGGCTGCCTGCAGGTAGTCCTTTTCGACACCCCAGCCGTTGTAGTAGAAGTAGCCCAAGCTAGCCATAGACTCCGAGTCGCCGCCATCGGCAAGTTGCTGGTACAGTGGGAATGCCTTCATGTAATTGCCGCGTCTTTCGAACCCATCCGCCTCCATTTTCATAGTTTGCATCTGGAGTCGCCTCCGAGAGTCGGGAGCCGACCCGGGTTTAGAGCTGCCCCCCGCAGATATACTCCGCAGCGTTGCCGCTTGCATACGCAGAGACGACGCGAGTGCTGGATTGGAAAGCCTGGCGGCGGCCTCCTCCATCGCGGCAGGGTCACTCGAAAGTAACGCTTTCTGATACAGTTCTAGGTCCGAGGACGCGGAACCCGGTCCCGTGGCGCCGCCCGTCGAGTTGGCCTGTGGAATCCCGGCGGCCTTGACCTGGGGCATGCTGAAGGGAACAGCTTTCGGAACCGCATAGTCGAGCGCTTGCAAAGTCTGGAGCGCAGAATCGATTTTTATGGCCACCGCAAAGCGCGGCTCATCACCAGTCAGCGCATCGTGCATACCAATGATATTTCCCAATTGATCGAAGACAGGTCCGCCGGAAAAGCCAACCCCAACTGACACATCGGTGTACTCGAACCGCTGCACGTCCCCTTCGTGGCTAAGGTGTGAGATCGTATTCGGCACGAGACTCCATTGCCCGTTGACAGTGTAGACCTGCTCTGCTAGCTGCAGCTCTCCATTCTGAAGGAAATGATACTCCGGGAAGATGGTCGGAAGCTTCGGATTGCCCTGTGGGATCACTTGCAGCAGCGCAAGATCCAGCGCCTCACTGCGGCGGGGCAAGATGGTTGCCTGATAGTGCGTCGGGCGGCTGGAGTAGAAAGTAATGTCTACGACGTGCGCCTGCTGAATCACGTGGAGAGCCGTCAAAATCCAAATCTTCTCCGGAGACGCAGAAAGAACTATTCCGGTTCCTAGTTCGGGATTGTTGCGATCTTCGCCCCGGTATGCCTCCACTCGAACAATCCCCTGAGACATGGCCTCAACGGCCGCGGTCCGAGCCTGTTGAGACTGCCTGAGGATGTCCTCGACGGATTTCTGGGCGTATCCCACTGAGGTCAAATACGCTGCCAAAGCTGTTGCTACGAGAATAGCGCGCCTCATTCCTTTCCACTCCCCTTTTGATTTCGTTCCCAGTGCCGGTGGTACTCCTCCAGCAGAACTGTCAGAATGGCGAGCAGCACTACAAGTCCTTGGGCCGAATTGAGCGAACTGAGCACGCTTCGCGCCCAAGTCCGCAGGCTTCGCTTCAAAATAGGATCGCAGGGAACACGAGGTACATCCTGAACACAGATGTCGTGTGTGACTCCGCTGATTCGGAGGGAGAGGAAATCGACTTGAAACGGCGGCGCCCCGTCCGATTCGGCGCGGTGTTTCTGACCCGTACTGTCCGTAGTCCAACCAGAAGCGCCGTTCAGCTTCGGCTTTACGACCAATTCCTCGACGGCGCTACTTGCGAGATGCTCGAGTGCAATCCCCGAATCCCCAGAACGCTTGATGTTCCGCTCGCGAAGAAGCAACACCGCAGTTCTCGGGAGCAGTTGCGAAACGGTTTCCTTCTGGAAGGATATGTCACTGCCGGCCTGGATTGGGATATTCAGTTGGGGTTCCGGACTGTCTTGGAAGCGAAGGGAGAACTCCACGAATCGCGTTTTGGGGTCGACAGGGTTCAGTTCCAACTGCTCGTTTGGCGGGCGGTGTGCCGGCAAATCGGGAGAACCATTCGTGAACTCGAACTGCAAAGGGCTCCAATGCTGAGGTGAAGCCGGCCGTTCCAGATTGAAGATCAGAATGCCATCTTCCACGTCTATCTGCATGCGAACACCGCGGGAATCGTCCATCGACATCAAGACGATCTGGCGGAAAGTCTGGCCGCGGTGAGTCTTCACAACCGATTCTTTCGTTGATGCGCTCAGGAGATCGCAGGGAGTTTGGACCGTCAGGTCTACAGGCATCCGCTCTTGCACGAACAGGCCTGCCGAGTCGGGCCAGTCGCCAACCGTAAAGGCGATACTCCTAGTATCCACAGATGCAGTGAAATGGGCCTCGTCCGACTTATGCAAATAGCTTCGCAGGTAGATTGCGCCCGCGACGGCGAAGACGGCGCCGGCTAACAACGGCCACCAGCGGCGGACCGATTTGTACAACGACGTGTCTCTCACCGAGTGCATTGAAAGTCCGGCTGATGAAAGAATCTGCAGGTGAGGTCCAGGCCTTCACTGCTGTCCTTGTACCGCCCTTTAATACTTAGCGTTACGGGTCCTGCGGGAGCACTGACAGAGATGCGTAGCTGTACGACGGTGCCCACCTCAATGCCAGTGCCCTCTTTCGGCGGTTGCGATGCGCAAGAGTCAGAAAAAGTGAAATAACAGTTCTTGGTAATAGCTGGGGTGCCGCCGGACTCAGGAAAGCGCACTCTATAGGTGAGGTCCGCCAAGCTATATCGCCGGATCTTTAGCATGAACTCGTAGTTAGAAATCTGCTCGTTCTTGCAATCTTGGGATTCGGACAAAACCACCGGTAAGATGTCGTCTTGGACGCTTCCGAATTCGTCGCGGTCGTTTTCGTCGCGGTCAGTCGTCGCGAGCCGGGCAAGGACGGCCAGGTTATTCGGATCGATTTGATAGCGCGAGATAAATGGGCCCGTTTTCCAGGAGAAAGGGGTCCATATATCCTTACGTAAGGAGACGTCTATAGGCTTGGATTTCAGCAGGTAGTTGGTGCGACTTGCAATTTGCTTGGCCCGAAGTGTCACGTAATCGGGGGTTGGGTTCCCTGGTCCTGTTTCGGTACGTAAAACCACGCCTTTAGCGAGGAGTTTTCTTTGGGAGGGGCATCTAGGGTTGGTTTGGAACCGGCATACGCAAAAAGACCAAGGATCGCATACGCGCTTTTCGCGTTCGGCTCGTCGAGAAGCCCTTCCCAATACGGGCCCTCTTTGCTGGCGTGCGCAGTGAACCAGCGTGCGTCCTGGCCCGAAGCTGAGTACGCAAACCATGAACAGGCGAGCTCGGCAGAGATCGCTGTAATAAGGCCAATGGGGATCAGTTTCCGCATATAGTGTTTGGCCAATTATACAACAATTTGTCTGATACGGTTGCGGCAAGAAATGGTGCGGAGACACCGTGTCAGGGATCTTTCCCCCCTCGCCCGCCGTTTCCCCGGCACACTCCCTCATCAACTGCCCTGCTCCCTTTGACCGCACGTGATCTGGCTTGGGCTTGCTGCACCGGCAAGGCGTTTCGCATCACGAGGGAAAAGGGTTGCCGGCGGAACGCAAGCGGGCCGCCCTGCTGGCGCTTGCCCGGGAAGCACATGCGCGGGAGGATCGGCTGCGCTGGGCCGAGGCGCAACTGCGACGGTCTTCGGGAGAGTCGGCCCGCTTTTCTTGCATTTTCTGCATTTTTCGCTTGACAAACTCAGGGACATATGCTAGCCTATAGCTGTGGTTATTTTGTGGACACATTGTCGTAGGCGGGGGCCACGGCGCGCCGAGGCGCAAGGGAAGCGGAGGGGTCCCGGCTATGGGGGAATGTAGGGAACTACAAAAAATGAAAAATAGTGGGAACGAAGCTAAGAAGTACCTGAAAACAAAGAACGTCACTTTCTTGAATGTCGCAAATTATGCGCGTCTTGCGTGCAAATCAGCACAGATTATGGGCTGAATGGAGCAAAAGCAGCACGTTTTGAGCAAACGAACCGAACATCCTGAGGGGTCAGCCGAGCCCGTAAAGTGACACACTGTCGGCTACGAACGCCTGATGGGTTTATCCAAGCCTGCCTGTTCGCCAACAACCGCACAATTGACAAAGTGTCGCAAGCCGTATTAGAGTGCATGTGCGAGCATTACCTCTTCGCTAACACGACAATCTGACTGGGAGTTTCGACATGCCAACTCTTAATATTGCCGATGGCTTCGGGCTGGACCTCGAAGCCGCTCTGAACCCGAATTCGGCATTTGCCAAGTATTTCCAAAAACTTCCGAGTCTCTCCGTCGTCCAACAGGACCTTGCTTCGCTCCAGAATGTCCCTCTCACTTCGTTTCCGCTGAAATCCACGCAAATTGGCCTGTCTTTCAAGGACCCTGAGACCCTCTCATCCACCAGCCCTCAATTCACAGCCTGCGCCGCGCTCTCCGGCTCGTTGTGCGTGGTTACGGCGGGGAAGCTATTTGACCCGGACCCCTTCGCGAGTCCCATCGAGATTCCGAATGGACACGCCTACCTGGGTTTGGGTCTTCAGGTTTCGGTTACTCCCGGGCTGAACGTGCCGGTGGGCGAAGCAGCGGCCGGTTTCACGGTTGGAACCGCAGTGTCCCTGACGCACTACAAGTCCTTTCAAACCACCAGTACTACACCGACCTTTGTAGCCGCGCTGGAAGCGTCCGTGCAGAGTTTTGTGCTCCCCTTGGGCGTGGACGACCTGGCATCTTTAGGCGTGGGGGACGTTGCCACGATGGAAGGAAGCTGCAGCCTGAAGGTCTGTGGAACCGTGAATCTGTTGACCGCCGTGAACCCGCTCGCGAGTCTCTCCACGCCGGCGCTGCCTGGGGTCGCCGTGAAGGCGGGGGCTGCGATTGACTTCACCGCCACGTTCACCATTGAGGGCGATTTGCAGGTGCGCATTCAGAAGGTCGATGACACGACCCTGAGAATCGGGTTCTACGGGAAGCGCGGGGCAGACTTCACCGTGCAAGTCAGTCCTTCGATCGGCGTTACAGCGGGTACAACGAAAACGGACTTCATCTCCGCGATCCTGGGAGCCGTCACTCCCTCACCCTTCCCCACCAGCGATCAGCTTGCAGCAGCGGGCCTTACCGAAGAGAAACAAGAGGTCATCGTGGGCGCTCTAAAAACCTCCGTGCAGCGGCAACTCGAGCTTGCCGTGCAGGAGGAAATTCAGGCGCTTGCATCCGATGACTCGGCATTCCTCTATGAGGCCGATCTGAAGGCCCTCGAAGCGGAGGGCAAGGCCGCCCTCGAAGACGCCTTACGCTTGGACCTCACCGCCCTGCTGGGAACGCCGGGAACTCTGCCCCACGGCATCTCTGAGATTCAGAACCTCCTGACCAGCACCCGAAAAACGGGCCACACTCTCAGCATCAACATCCTGGGATTCTACAACTACGCTTCCATCAACGATCTTCTGCTGAAAGGAACGGTCCTGACCGACGCGGCCAGCGGCGCAGTCCTCATCACCGATGAGGCCAACGCAACCCACGTGAGCGGAGCGGTGAACTTTCTCGCCGACTCCGATAAACTGCGCAAGGTCCTGGCGCAATCCTTCCTGATCACCGCAGCTTACCGATGCAGCGGCTTGATCGCGCACGGGCCTGCCCTGAAAGCCTCCTACTGGCATTTCGCATCTAACGCGAAAACCGATCTCCAGACCATGGGCGCTTATCTGGACGCCCTCGTTGCCTTAGGCTTGGTTTCAGAGGCCGACAAAGAGGCAAGGCTCTCGAACCTGACGGATTTTGGAAGCTCAACGTGTTACATCGGCACCGATTACGACGATTCGCTCTGCCAAGGCGTCTACCTTCAGGCTGACGGCCAACCACGCGGAATCGAGGAATTCGAGCAGATCGGCCGCCAGGCGCTTCGGGAACTCCTGCATGCGGATGGTGATGACGCGTTTCGGCTGCGCAGCCTGGAAAACGACGCAGCCTGGCAGCAGGTCAAAGACACCGGTGGCACTGCAACCAATCTAGCCGCGGTGTTTCCGGACCTCCGGCCCGACTCGCAGATTCCCATCATTGCCGGAGACTACCTCCTCATCGAGTGGTGGGCAGACACCATGTCCAAGATGGCCGTGACGCTAAGCGCTGCCAGGCGCTTCTTTGCTCAAGATCCTCCGCCAGCCACCGACAGTCCGGCATTCAAGGAAGCACAAGACGATTTGTGGCATCGCATGGCTGAGGTGGCAAGCTACACTCACGATAGGTTTGGCGACCCTTGGGGTCTCATCGCCATGGACCTCGCTTCGGGGCAACGCTCGCAGGCCAGTGCGCGGATCGTATCGCCCCATCTTACGCTGCGAGTCGCCAGACCGCCGGCATAGCCGTAAGGGCGGGCTTCGTCGACGCCCTCGGGCGTCCACAAGTGTTGCCCCGCCGGTGCAGTTGTGTTATAAACAATACGCATCTAACAACATTCGTCGTCACTGTTCAGGGCATAACAATCAATAGGCGAGGCACGGTATGGGGAATAAGACGCATCGCCCCAGCATGAAGAAATTCGTAATCGCCCGTTCCATCCAGAATGAGATGGAGGCGCAAAAGGGGCAGGAACGGCAACGCATTCCGGTAATTGTGTCACTGAGGGACCCCGGCGCGGCTTCCTTGGCGGGAATCCAGGAATCGAAATCGCAAGTTAAGCAGTTTCTGAGCGACAAAACCGATAAGTTGACCGAAAGCGACTTCTACGTTTTCGCCTCGCTTTTCCCCGAGGATATCCAGAAACTTGCCGAGTTGCGGCAATATGTTCATCAGATTTGGAAAGACGAGACGACCTACGGCCACCTGCTCAGTTCTGTCGATACCGTGAAGGCCACATCGTGCTGGCGAACCTTTGAGGCCCGCGGCAAGGGGATTACGTGGGCGGTGCTGGACACTGGAATTAACGCGGCTCATCCCCATTTTGCGGCTCTGAACACCGTCGACGGTACTCTCAGCAAGAACTTCTCGAGTTCCGACTCGCCCGATGACCGCGAAGGCCACGGCACACACGTTGCCGGCATCATTGCCGGCGTTGCCCCAACCTGGCCCGAAGGCAAGCCCTACCACGCCGCCACGTACGAGGAAGAGCAAGGCGACGCCCCGCAGTTGATCGAACTCCAAGCCTGCCCGTCCGGCGTGGCGCCGCTGGCCAAACTCGTGAACATCAAGGTTCTCAATGACGACGGGACTGGTTCAGCCTCGGCAGCGATCCGCGGCCTGGAATACTTGCGCAAGCTGAACGATGCCAGCGTCACTATCCGCGTCGATGGCGCCAACTTGAGTCTTGGCTACCCTTTCGACCCGCAAAGCTACGGCTGCGGGTACAGCCCGTTGTGCCAGGAAGTAACGCGGGCGGTGGACTCCGGGCTGATTGTCGTCATTTCCTGCGGCAACTGGGGCTACGGCAAGACAATCATGAGCACTGGAGAGCCGGAACCGGTAACCGTGGTCTCCTCGATCACCGATCCCGCCAACACGGAAGCGGCCATCACGGTCGGCTCCGTCCACAAGAGCTCTCCGCATCGTTATGGAGTTTCTTACTTTTCGTCGAAGGGACCGACGGCGGATGGCAGGATGAAGCCAGACCTGGTGGCGCCGGGCGAGAAGATCATGTCTTGCCACGCCCATCCTGAGGAGGGTTACGAGTACAAGGAAGCGAGCGGCACCAGTGCCGCCGCGCCGCACGTTTCAGGAGTCATCGCGGCGTTTCTTTCCGGACATCGCGAATACCGGGGAGATCCGGAGAACATAAAACGAATCTTCACTAAGACGGCCACGGACCTGGGGCGCGACCGCGCTTACCAAGGCGCGGGTTTGGTGGATTTGCTGCGAGCGATGACGTCGGTCTAGGACGAACCTCGAAAGACCGTCACACGAGACGCCCGGTGTCATCCTGGGCGCAGCGAAGGATCTCCGCAGTTGAGTCTTAGGCTCGTTAGTCAAACACGAACTACAGAGATCCTTCGCTGCGCTCAGGATGACAGCACAAGGGCAGGGGATGAGAACACGAAAGGAGCCAGCCTATGTCGCGTTTCAAGCAGTTTCACGATCCCGAACTCTCAATATGGCAGGCCGCAGTGGGTGAAGTTGAAGCTCAGGCTGCCGCCGGCGCGCAGGTCGAAGACGTAGGGGCAGCGCAGGTCACCGCGGGCCGACCCGAGGATCTTGACTCCATGTCCTCCGAGGCCATCGCCTATTGCACGCAAGTTGACACGGGTGCGCCCGTTTCAGCCGCTACCGCGGAACATCCGGCCACCGAGGGGCTGGCCCAAACCGCCGGCTTCTGTTCCCTCACGGCGCTCAAACTGGCCAAGGCGAAGATTACGGGGAATCAAGCCGACGAGCAGCGATACAAGGAAGAGCTGGCCAAGTTCGGCGACTGCGATCCCCGCTACGCAGAAGCCGCCGCCAAGTATGCCGACTATTTCGTCGCACAACAAAAACAGATTCCGTACATTGTCTATAAGAACCTGAGCGATTTTGTCATCGACGGCAAGCTTCCTGACAAAGCCAGGGTAGCGATTGTTGGCGACTGGGGGACCGGTCAGGACGCCGCCAAGCTGGTGCTGCGGCAGATCGCCGACAAGAATCCGAACGTGGTCATCCACCTCGGCGACATCTACTATGCCGGCACCCAATTCGAGATCAACACTTACTTTCTGAAGATCTGGCAACAGGTTCTGAGCCTCGGCGATAAGCTTGACCGCATTCCCACTTACACACTTGCGGGCAATCACGACATGTACTCCGGCGGCTGTCCTTATTACCAACTGATTCAGCAGCTCGGCCAGCCCGCAAGCTACTTTTGCCTTCGCAACGCCAATTGGCAGTTCATTGCCATCGATACGGGCTACCACGACCACAACCCGGGGGGCGGCGGCGCCGGGGCGACGTATTTGCAAGACACAGAGGTCACGTGGCTCACGGACAAGGTGAACAATGCTGGCGGCCGCAAGAACGTGCTGCTTTCACACCATCAGCTCTTTACTGCCTTCGACGCCATCGACGGGCAGGAAGTGAACATGCGCCTGGCGTCTCAACTCGGTCCTCTGTTGCCGAAGTTAACTCACTGGATCTGGGGTCACGAGCACGACTTCGTGCTTTACGACTCATACATGAACCTGGCACGAAGCTGCTGCCTCGGCCATGGAGCGTTCCCGGTGGGAATCGACGAGGTCGTTACGGTGCCGAAGCACCCTGACGTTCCCTTGATCAAGGGCGACGACGGCAATCCAATTCGACTGGACACCACCGGAGGGGTCTGCAACCACGGCTACGCCATCATCGATCTCGACGGCGCCTCAGGCAAGGTCTCGTACTACCAGGACAGCGACGAAGACACGCCGATGTACGAGCAGTCGATGCTTTAACAAGTCGAGGAGTTGAGAAGTCTAGGAGTTGAGGAGTCAACGAGACTTCGGCTTTCCGCTTCTCGACTCCTCAACTCCTAGACTTCTCGACTCTCAGGAGGAATGCATGGCGCGGCTGGCATCACCCATTGAAACCCTCAAAGAACACTATCAGGTGGTTGTGATCGGGTCCGGATATGGGGCCGCGATCGCAGCCTCGCGGCTGGCGCGCGCGGGCAAGCTGGTGTGCGTGCTCGAACGCGGGAGGGAATTCCAGCCCGGTGAATATCCGAACCGATCGACGGAAGCCGTCGGCGAAATGCAGGCGCACACGCCGGACGCCCCGCAAGTCGGCTATCGAACCGGCCTCTATGACCTTCACATCCACCCGGACATCAATGTGTTTGTGGGCTGCGGCCTGGGCGGCACATCTCTCGTCAATGCCAATGTAGCTCTGCGCGCGGAGCCCCGCGTGTTTGACGACCCACGCTGGCCTCGCGAGCTTCGTAACCCGCAACCTGTGGACCAGACGCTTGAGATTGACCACGCCACACCACTCGAGGAAGATTACGCACGCGCCGAAGAAATGCTCAAGCCCAACCCCTACCCTCAGGACGGGCCGGAGCTTCCCAAGCTGCGCGCACTCGAAGAGTCCGCGTGGCATTTGGGCCAGAAGTTTTACCGCCCGCCGATCAACGTCAACTTCACCGTCGAAGGCCCAAACCACGTCGGCGTGGAACAGCACAAATGCGCGAATTGCGGAGATTGCGTTACGGGGTGCAACTATGCGGCTAAGAACACGCTGATCATGAACTACCTACCCGATGCCGTGAATCACGGCGCGGGAATCTTTACCCAGGTTTCCGTGCGTTGGCTCGAGCGCAAGGACAACCAGTGGGTGGTGCAATGCGAACTGCTGGGAGTGGGGCGCGAGAAGTTCAAAGCTCCGAATGTCGCTGTCACTGCTGACCTCGTTGTGCTAGGCGCGGGCACGCTCGGCTCGACTGAGATTCTGCTCCGCTCGGCGCAGCACGGCCTGTCACTCTCGAATCGGCTGGGCGAGAATTTTACCGGAAACGGCGACGTGCTCGGCTTCGGATATAACACCGCGCAGGTGATCAACGGAGTAGGTTGGGGACATCACAAACCCGGGGAGATACCTCCCGTCGGTCCCTGCATCACGGGGATCATCGATATGCGACACCAGGCGGTCCTTACCGACTGCATGGTGGCCGAAGAAGGATCGCCGCCCGGGGCGCTCGGCGTGTTCCTGCCGGGCGCATTTGCAGCCGCGGCGGCCGTCGCCGGAACAGTCGAGCCGGTGGCCGGCACAGAGCTTATTGAGGAGAGGGAGCGGGAGCTTCTGACTGACTTCGAGGGCGCTTATCGCGGCGCCGTGAATCACACCCAGACGTACCTCGTGATGACTCACGACAATGGCGCCGGACGCATGAGCCTTGATGCGAAAGGCGACCTTGCGCTGAGCTGGCCCGGCATCGGCAGCCAGCCCATCTTTGAGAAAGTGAACGCCCGCTTGAAGCAGGCCACGGAGGCGTTGGGCGGCGTCTTCGTTCACAATCCGCTCTGGAGCAAGCTGCTCCACAAGAACCTCACCACTGTGCATCCATTGGGAGGATGCGTGATGGCGGACGATGCCGCCGGCGGAGTCGTGAACCATAAAGGACAGGTGTTTTCGGGGACCGCGGGCACAGGCGTTTATGACAATCTTTACGTGGCCGATGGTTCCGTAATGCCCACCCCGCTGGGCGTCAATCCGCTGCTCACCATTTCGGCAGTAGCAGAGCGCTCTATGGCGCTGCTGGCGCAGGACCGAGGCTGGCAGATTGACTACCGCCTGCCGTCGGCCCCCAAGCCAGCCGCAGCGGTCAAGGCCGGCGTCGAGTTCACCGAGACTATGAAGGGCTATTTCTCGACGCAGGCGAAGAAGCCCACACCGCCGCTGCAACTCGACCCCGTTTACCAGCGCGGATATGACCAGGGCCAAGCCGACAACTCGCCCTTCCAGTTCACGCTCACCATTGCGAGTGAAGACCTGGACGACATGATCTCCAATCCCGCGCACGAAGCCCCCATGGTCGGAACTGTCCTGGCGCCGGCAATTTCCCCTCAACCGCTCACCGTGGCGGAAGGACGCTTCAACCTCTTCACCGTTGATGCGAACAATGTCGACACGCACAACATGCGCTACCGGATGAAGATGGCGGCGGAGGATGGCCGCATCTACTATTTCGAAGGTTTTAAGGTGACGCAACCCGACTCCGTCTTTAAGGTCTGGCCCGCAACCTCCACCCTTTACGTCACGATTTACGACGGCGAGAGCGCGGCCAGTCCGATCTTGGGCAAGGGGATTCTGCACATTGCCCCGGAGGACTTCGCGCGCCAACTGACCACCATGAAAGTGATCAATGCGGGCAGCCTCGAAGAACGCGTTGCTTCGGGAGCGCGGTTTGCGCGGTTCTTTCTCGGTCCGTTGTTCGACACCTATGCAGATGTGTTTGTCCAGCCCACCGTGTTCAATGCCGATGCGCCGCCCCGCCAAAAGCGCCCGTTGCGGGCGGGCGTGCCGCAAGTCGCATTCTTTAAGACGGAGGATGGCGTGGGGCTTCGCCTGACTCGCTATCAGGGGGGCGCCAAGGGCCCGGTCATCCTGGCGCACGGGCTGGGCGTCTCGAGCCTGATCTTCTCCATCGACACCATTGAGACCAATCTGCTCGAATACCTTTTCGCTCGCGGCTACGACGTGTGGCTGCTCGATTACCGTTCCAGCATCGCGCTGCCGGCCGCCACGCTTCAAGCGAGCGGCGACGACGTGGCGACCAGGGACTATCCCGCCGCGGTGGCCAAGGTTCTGGATCTTACCGGCGCGAAGAGTGTCCAGGTGGTGGTTCATTGCTGGGGCTCCACGACATTCTTCATGGCCATGCTGGCGGGGCTCAAGGGTGTGCGTTCCGCCGTGGCCTCGCAGATCGCGACTCAGGTTCGGACCCCCTTTGCCACGCGTCTGAAGACCGGACTGCACCTGCCTTCCTTCCTCAAAGACGTCGGGATCGAAAGCCTCACTGCTTATGTGGACAACCATGAGAGCCTGGTGGCGAAGGTCTATGACGAGGGCCTGAAGCTCTATCCGTTGGACCTCAAAAATCGGTGCACCAGCGCCACCTGCCATCGCATTACCTTCATGTACGCCCCGCTCTATGAACATGCCAGCCTGAATGAACCGACGCACAACGCGCTGCACGAAATGTTTGGCGTGGCCAACATGAAGTCTTTTATCCACCTTGCCCGCCTGGCCAACACCGGCTACCTGGTGGACTTCGACGGCGAGAATGTTTATCTGCCTCACCTTGACCGGCTGGCCATTCCCATCACCTTTATCCATGGGGCCGAGAACGAATGCTTTTTGCCGGAAAGCACCGAGATCACCCTGCATGACCTGGCCGCAGCAAACGGCAGCAGCCTTTACAAGCGGCACGTGATCCCGGGCTACGGGCACATCGACTGCATCTTTGGCAAGAACGCCGTGAATGACGTTTTTCCGTTCATCGTGGAGCATTTGGAGGCAACGCAGTAGGGGCAACCCTTGTGGTTCCTTGGGGCGGCCAGAAGGTCGTCCCCTGTTGTTTCTGCATTTTGTTCGATGAGAATCTGCGGCTCCGCCGCACTGTCTTGCGGAAAGGCTCCGCCTTTCCGAACGCTCACAGACCAATCTCCCGTTTCGCGGCGAGGCTTCGCCTCGCCGGTTGAGGCGCAGCCTCAACCTCGGAACGGGGTTTTCGGGTCGACACCGGAAAGGCAAAGCCTTTCCGCAAGACGGAGCGGCAGAGCCGCCGGGCTAACAAAATTGCAGCAATCGCTGATATGCATGATTTGAAGTGTAGAAACTCAAGAGGGCAACGATAAGGGCCGCCCCTACAAAGGCTGGAGACGCTTCTATGAGCGCGCCGGAAAAATGGTTCGGACGGATCGTATGGATCGGGATCCTCTGTAATCTCTGTTTTGCTCTCCCCGCGATCTTTGCACCGGACATG
>Ga0181526_10001418_pt1 | contig 22764 bp, 23 predicted proteins | sample PEATcosm2014_Bin_35_FD_119750 | JGI IMG/M metagenome (GOLD analysis project Ga0181526, IMG submission 119750) | Peatland microbial communities from MTU Mesocosm Facility, Houghton, MI, USA - PEATcosm2014_Bin06_30_metaG | ecosystem: Environmental > Terrestrial > Soil > Wetlands > Peat | place...
CGAGCTGCCAGTCTGGCTGCACCAATACAACTGGCATCGCCCACACGGTGGATTAAAATCCAAAACGCCCATCAGCAGACTTGGGCTCGGCGAGGACAACCTGTTGAGGCTCCACATCTAGCGGCTGCCCCGGGCCGATTCCCGTTCCGCTTCTTGGACAGAGCGCTGAGCGGCGCTGCGCAGCGACGATTCCAGCTCGCCGAGAATAAGCCGCAGCTCGAGGCTGCGGAATTGCGCGAATATATTGCCGATCCAGCTATGGACTTCGGTCGGGCCGCCCGGCTGCTTGGACATATAGGCGCCGAACGAGAAGCCCGGCCGATCGATGACGCCGCGCACGATCGGCGACAGCCGCGGAATGCGGATCAGGGCGCAGTCCGTGCGTGTCGAGGGAAAATCCTGCGGGATGAACATGAACGAGGTGGCTTCATTGTGCACCGGCACGAAGGTGGTCTGCGGCAAGCGCTGGCCCAGCGCGGCATAGCTGCGCGCGGTGGTCGGCGCCGAGTCGGTGATGAAGAGCACGATCGGCTCGATGCCACGCCGCCGCGCTTCCTGCTCGAACGCGATTTCCGCCATCACGGCGAAGAACTGATCGGACAGGCCATAGCCGAGGTCGATGACGGTCGAGCGCCAATTGTCGGCGACCAGCCGGTCGAACAGCGCCACCTGGCCTTTGGTTTCGGCGATGTCGACGGTCCAGGCGAGGTTGGGGAAATACGTGGCGAAAGTCGGCTCGCGGGGATCGAGATCGTAGCCGACCACCGGCCGGCCGCTGAACCGCAAATATTCGAGCAAAAGCCGCGACAGCAGCGTCTTACCGACGCGCGGATGCTGGGAAGCGACAATATAAAGCGGCGTGTTCTGCGGCATCCCCGCGCTGGGCCCGATCGATTTCCCCGTCAATGAGGTTATGATGAAGTCTCCAGCACTTTGCTAGAGTATAACGGGGTAAAACGAAAACCGGCCGTGGCGGCAAGATTCCGCTCAATCGACGGCAGGGCGGCGCGCCGGGGTTGAACTGCCGCGCGGGGAGCGAGCCCCGCACCGGCGCAATTGGAATCTGTAAAGCGGGGTCCGGTTACGACCGCGTCGCGGTCTGAGGCCGGGGCGTCGCCGCCACATTGGTCGAGGTGTCGAAGATATCGAGCAGCTTGACCCGGTCGTATTCGGCCCAGACATTGCCGAGCCAGTGCCGCACATAGCCGCGCAGCACGAAGGAATAATTGGCCGCTTCGCCTTTCGGATTCTTGTTGGCGACGAAAGTCAGGAACGGCACCGAAGCGAGCTCGACCTGCTCATAGGCCATCTCGTTAAGCTTCGGAATGCTGATGACAACCGCATCTTTCAGCTTCTTGAAATACGAGCTTTGGGTCGCCTGGTCCCAATCGAAGAAGCTCGTATTGTTGATGAAGTTCTTGACCAAAAAGTATTTGGCGTCGGCGGTGAACGGCGCGGTGTCCTCGATCTCGTTCAGCGAAGCGATCGACGAGCCGAGGATGTGAAACACGACGAAAGTAATCTGGCCTTTTTTTACCGCATCGAGGAACCCGATATCGCGCAGCGCGCGCAGCGTCGGCGACAATTGGCCGGCTCGCACGTCGACGACGGTCACGGTCGAGTCGGTGGTCGACAGCGTGTCGATGATCCGCATCTGGTCGGGCACCGAGGTGGCGTCGACGATATCGGCAACGTCGCCGTGGAAGCGCTTCAAAGTGCCTTTCGGCGACTCGGTGTCGAAGGCGCGGGTCGGTACGTGATGGGCTGTGAAGTAGTCGAGGAGTGTGCGGGCGACAGTTGTCTTGCCCACGCCGCCCTTGTCGGCACCAACTAAGATCAATGCTGGTTTAGCCATCGTCGAACCCTCATCGGCATGTTACGCCATTGGACACGTTCTGATTGGCTGAGCGAACTTAACAGAAACCGAGAAGACAGCAGCCAAGCAGAGTGCGTCGCGTCCTCCAACCTTAGGTTTCGGTTCTACACACCCCGTGCGCGGTTTGGAAGCCTCCTTAACCCCCGCCTCCCCGATGAGCCCGCTTTGACGGCCATTTCTAGCTTGTTAAGGTTAATTGCGATGGCGCCTAGGCGTTGCCGTTATGAGGACCCCAGGGTCCCGTCGGCGCGGAACCTGGTACCGGATGAGGCCCGGCCGGCGGCTCCGACCACGGGCCGGAAACGTCCGGATTGTCGGCCGTGGCGGATGGCGACAGCTGTGGCACGGATGTGCCGTCGGGAGCTTTTCCCCAGGGGCCGGCGCCGGATTCAGGCATGGATTCACCCGAGCCGTCGTCGTTGCGCGGCGGCAGGGCGATCGGCCCGGGATCGTGGCCGCCGGCGAATTTGACCAGCGCCGCGACGCGGTTCTCCACGCTTGGATGGGTGTCGAAGAGTTCGCCGAAGCCTTGGCGCGGATTGTCGACGCACATTTCCATCACCGCCGAGGTCGCGCCCGGCAATTCGCCGCGGCCTTCGATCTTGCGCAAGGCCGAGATCATGGCGTCGGGATTTTTGGTGAGTTCGACCGAGCCGGCGTCGGCGAGAAACTCGCGCGACCGCGACAGCGCCAAGCGGATGATGAACGACAGCACATAGGCGACGACCAGAAGCCCGATCGCGATCAGGATCGCGAAGCCCGCGCCGCCGCCGCGGCGCTCGTCGTCCGAGCACGAGCTGCGAAAGCCGATGCCGTTATAGAACCACAGCCGAAAGATCAGTTCGACGAAGAACGAAACGGCGCCGGCGATGATGACGGCGATCACCATCATGCGGACATCGCCGTTGCGGATATGCGTCAGCTCATGGCCGAGCACAGCTTCGATTTCGGCATCGTCGAGCCGGTTGACGAGGCCGGTGGTGACCGTAATTGAATATTGCTTGGCATTCATGCCGGTGGCGAAGGCATTGAGCGCATCGGACTCGATGAGCTTGAGTTTCGGCGTGGTGATGCCGCGGGAGATGCAGAGATTTTCCAGGAGGTTGTAGAGCCGCGGCTCGTCCTTGCGCGCGATGTCCTGGCCGCCAATGATGGCGTCGATCATGCTTTGATGAAAGAAATAGGCGATCGCGATCCAGGCCAGCGTGCCGATGGTCGCGTACGGCGCTGCCCGGAGGAGATCGATCCAGGCGATCTGCAGCAGCGTCGGCAGGTCGGCATTGATCGACAGCGCCGCCGCCACCAGCGCGCCGGCAAAAACCAGCACATAGACCAGCAAGAACAGGCCGGCGAGCAGTGCTATCGACCGGCGCCGGTTCGATTGGATGTGGCTGTAGAGCCCATAGGCGGCCATAGCGGTCGGCTGTTCTTAGAACTTCACCACCGGCGCCTCGCCGACAGTGGCGCGATCCTCGCCGAGATCGAAGAAGGTCTTTGGCGCGAACCCGAACGATGCGGCGAACAGCGCGGCGGGGAAACGCTGAATGCCGGCATTGTATTCCTGCACCGCATTGTTGAAGAAGCGCCGAGCCGCCGCGATCTTGTTCTCCAGATCGGTGAGCTCGGCCTGCAATTGCTGGAAATTGGCGTTGGCCTTGAGGTCGGGATAGGCCTCCGACAGCGCGAAGACTTGGCGCAGCGCGCCCGTCAGCGCGTTTTCCGCCGCCGCCTGCTGCGCCGGTCCCTGTGCCGACACCGCGGCATTGCGGGCCTTCACGACTTCTTCGAGCGTGCCGCGCTCATGCGCCGCATAGCCCTTCACGGTCTCGACCAGATTCGGAATGAGGTCGTGCCGCTGCCGCATCTGCACGTCGATATCGGCAAAGGCCTGGTTGACCCGCTGCCGCATCGAAACGAGCCCGTTATAGACCGAGATCGCCCATATGACGCCGACAACGATCACGGCAAGAATGATCAGGGTCGATGACATCGAAAGCTCCTTGGCTGCGGCCCGACCGCCCTGCGGAATGCCGGCCGCCGACCATAGATAGTCGCGCCGGATAACAAGTGCGAGCACCCGCCGCGGTGGTCCCGACCGCTATTAAGGTTAGTCCCGGATCGGCATCGCGTCGACCGCACGCTGTGCCTTACAAATCGGCCAACACAGAGGTGCGATGATGTCCGAGCAATATCTCGGCTCCCTAGCGAAAGCTCGTCCGGGCCGCGACACGAACCTGATCGCCCCCTTTGCCGCGGTCTTCGACCGACAAGAAAAAGGCCGCCATGCTGGGGCGCCGGCCGCCGCCGCCACGGCGGCGGAGATCGACGAGGCCCGCGCCCTCAAGCGGGCGGCCAGCGAACGGCTCGCCCGCGACCTCGCCGATATCGAACGCGCCACCGCGTTGCTGCGGCAGGCCGAGCCCGCGCTGCGGGCTTGGAGCCGGCCGGTGACGGCAGCAGTCCGTGCCCCGCGGCCGTTGTGGGTCGTGATCGGCGTCTTGTGGTTTTCGGCGGCGATCGTCACCATCGGCGCTACCGCCGCGATCGTGGCGCTGGCGGGATAAATCGGTCTTGCCGCAATACCGCTAGGTTCGAGCCTCACTCGATGCCGCCGGCTGCAAGCTCGTCCGCGCCGTGACGGCGCTGCGAACCAGGCCGATATGCTCGCGTAGCGTATAGGCTTCGCTGGCAAACGCCGCGGGGGTGCGTATGCGGGCAACGGCTCGCTCTATGCGGTCCAAGTCTGTGAGCCACTTCTCCATCGGCAAGGTGCCCGCGCGCGTCGCCACATCCCGCTCCAGCAAGGCAAGTTCGCCGTACCAGCGATAGACCCGCGACCGCACGCGCCAGCGGTGGAATTGCGGCAGATAATGGAATACCGGGAAAAGAACGGCAGCAAGCGGAAGCAATATGATGATCATCCGCTCTACCAGCGTTGCCAGCCAGAACGGCAAGTATCGATAGAGCAGGGTCGGGCCGAACCGCTTATGCCGTTCGGCTTCGATCGAGACCCGGAGGTCGACCCGGGTCGTTCCCGGGAAATCGCCCGCCTCCTCGAAAAAGCTCTGTTTGCCATGAAGCTCGCCCGCGGCGTCCATCAGGAGATCGACCAGCGCAGGATGCAGGCTGTCGCGCGCCGCCAGCATTTCCTTGGTGCCGATCAGCGCGATGTCCCTGTCCGGAATATCGTGCGCGACGTCGATTACGCCGGACGGCAATGTCAGCTTGGTGATGTAGGACAGCAAGCGGGGATAGGCGTCGGCATGGCCGTAGTTTAGCAGCCGCAAATTCGGGTCGCGAAGCGCTGCCCAAACCGCCTCGTTCTGCGCGCCATCGACAAACACCGCCGCATCGACTTCGCCCGATTGCAGCGCATGCAAGGCTGCCGCGTTGCTCAGCGGCTGCATCGCTACATTGTCGCTCGTAAGACCATTGAGGCCGAACACGGCTAGGGCGAGTGAGCGGGCGCCGCTGCCGTCGACGCCGATCGCGATCCGACGGTTGCGCAGTTCGTTGACATGGTTGAGCGTGTCGGTGCCGCGATAGAAAATCCACAACGGCACGTAATACAGGCTCGCTAGCATGACGACGTCATCGGCCGCGGGAAATTTCGCGATACCACCCTGCGTGAAGCCAATGTCGACTTCGGAATTCGGATCTTGCAGGAGCCGCAGATTGTCGCCTGCGCCATTGGTCATTCGTTCTTGCACCGTGATCCCGGAGCGCGCCAGGATTTCGATATAGCGCTTCGCATATTGGTGGAGCAGGCTATCTTGGAGACCGGACGCGAGCACGATGTGGCGCGGAGGCGCGGGTTTCAGGTAATAGGCTGCTGCCCATGCGGCGGCGATAAGCAATCCGATAAAGATCGCAGCGACGGTCAAGCGGCCACGGCGTGACAGCAGTGCGAAGTCTTCGAGCGTCATGGGTGGCGATTGTCCCGACAGCCGATCGGAAACGATTTTAGCGCCCCGATGGCGCATTGGCTTGACATTTTTCCAAGGCGCAAAGTGATGGGAATGGCTTCTTTTTGAAGGCAGGGCCTAGTAAGCGTTGCGAAGTGCCGTCGGCGACAGCTCCGTGCCGACGTTGATCGCCGGGCCGAAACCCTGCGCCGGAAGCGGCATCTTAATGGTCAGTCTTTCTTCGCAAGGCACCGCCTCGCTCGCCATTCCTGCCATGGCGTCATCCCGGCGGCGCGAGCCAGTGCACTGGCCTGCACCAACCCCACTTGAGCCACATAGGCGCGGACTGTTTCGCAATTGATTTGCGAAGACCAAGTCCAGCGTGGCTGATCCGAATCTTGGTGAGGGCGATAGGGAGTTGCCCACGCGGGACTGGCGCCAGCGACGAAAATTATCAGCAGCAGCGCGGATTTCATTCAAGCCGCTTTCCATCTGGCGTACGTAGAACTGCACCCGCTCGAAGCATAATGAGGGCGGAGCGAGCCGCCCTCATTGTCAGCAAAGTTGATTTCCGCAGGCGGATCAGGCCGCAAACACCGCGACGATTCTCAGTGTGTTCGGATCCACGATAAGAATCTCGTCGCCGACCTGGATATATTCATAGTCGCGATATTGCGGTGCGTATTCCGCGATCGAAGCCGGCAATCGATAAAGCTGCACCGTTCCTGGCACAAACTCGCCGACCGTGATTGCGAAGTGAACGTCAGTCAGGCGTTCGGTCTTTTCGCCACGTACGGCATCCCGGAATTTCATATGCTGTTCGCTCGACAGCGCCACGGGCGCGCCGGATTTCGTCTCGCCTCCCGCCGCACTCTCAGCGGTCCGCGGCTTCGGCGATTCTGAATTTTGTGATGCGCTTCCCGGCGCGACGGCCTCGACTTTGGAGGCGGCTGGCGCCTGGGCGGTCGTGGAAGGCTTCAGGGGCGCCTGCGCGGTCGGCGCCGGCGACTTCTGCGGCATGGCCGCCGGGCGCTGCTCCATCTTGCCTTCCGGGGCTTTCTGGTCGTGGGCGGCCTCGCCCGGCTTGCCGTGGCTTTCGTTGGTGTCTTGTGCGGAGGCCAACCCGGATCCAACCATGAGCGCGGCGGCCGCAACGGTGACGAGCAAAGTATTTCGTATCGTATGCTTCATAATAACCTCCAGTAATATTTGAATGTTGGACTGGAGCAACGATACTGTGTGGCATTAAGTTCCAATTATCGCTGGTTTAATACTGTAGAAGATCGATCGCTGTCCGAGAATCGACCGCCATTTCAGAATTGTCGCGACCTAAACAGGGTGAAAACGGTCGGCCGCGCGACGCCCGACGGCGACGGGTGTGTCACCACGGAGGCACCGGTCGGACTCCCGAAGCCTGCTCCCCTAGCCTACGAGTTCCGCGAGCGTCGTGCGGGCGCGATTGACGCGACTCTTTATCGTGCCCACCGCGGTGCCACAGATGGCGGCCGCGTCGTCGTAGGAATAGCCCGATGCGCCGACGAGAAGGAGCGCCTCGCGCTGAGCGACTGGCAAGCTCGCGAGCGCGTCGGCGAACTCCTTGAATTCCAGACGAATGTGCTGCTCGGGAGCCGATTTCAGGCTGGCCGTGTAGCTGCCGTCCGCGTCTTCGACTTCGCGGCGCCGCTTGCGGAACTGCTCCAAGAAAAGGTTGCGGAGGATGGTAACCAGCCAAGCCGGCATATTCGTTCCCGGCGTGAACGAATCGATGTTGGCAATGGCGCGCACGAGTGCTCCCTGCACGAGGTCATCGGCGCGATCGATATTGCCGCTGAGCGATATTGCAAAGGCGCGCAAGCCCGGAATGGCCGCGAGCATGACATCCTGCACGGACGGCTCTTTCCGCTCGATCGGCGGTCGGCTTGCCGCGTTCGTTGCTCGACGACCGCCGCCGCGTTCCTTGGCGGGTCTGTCGTCCGCATTGTGGCTCGATTGCGATCCGGTAAGGCGCATTCGCCCCGAGCGCTGACGACAAAACAGCTTCCGTGGCTCCGCGAGGACCGCTGGACTCGCCGATTGACGCTGCAAGGACATGAGCGCTCTCCACCGTAAAATCGCCTATTCTTGTGAAGTTAGGGGCGACGGGCGGGCGGCGTCTGTATAAGAGTGCTCACTGGCGAGCCGGCGCGATCCATCCATCGGCCGCTGTCGTTTCAGTCCGTGGGCCGCTCAGGAGCCGGCCTGCTGGCTTTGAAGCGAAGACGATGCAATCGCCGGTGTCCTGAAACTCTCCATCCGCTGTTAGAATCGCGCGAGTTGTGCCGCATCTGCGCGCTGGGATATCTCGCCTCTTTAATATGTATGAAACTAATTCACCGCTCGGTCGTTGCATCCACGGTCACGGGATGCGTTTTGTCCCGAAGGCTAGAAGCCCCAGCCCCAACGCCCCCCAGCCCCGCCGCTGGGGCTTTTCTTTTGTGCGGATCGGTTCTGATAACAGTGCCGCCTGAATGCCGGACAATGTGAGGAATTACACATGCGCTTATTGCTTGGAATCGTTCTCGGCGTTTTTCTGACGATCGGATTCGCCTACGTTTATGACGCGTCGACAAGCAGGCCCTCCGACCCGACTGCCCAGACCAGTCTCGATCAGCGACCCATGGTGAACTGGGACGTCGTCAGCAGCAAGTGGAACGGCTGGTCCCTTGGCGTGCGGAACACATGGAATAAGCTGGCCGCGCGCTAATTTCGGCGACGACAATATCGCCCCGGGCGCCAATGGGCCGGTATAAATTCTACCAATGAACTAAAATGAATTTCGTAAAATAGCCCACTGGGAAGCCGGCGCGAGCGCCGGCCCCCACTGGAATTGTTTAGTTCTGCTGGCTGCTTTTCGCATTCGCCGTCTTGGAATGCTCGCTTGCGTTTTGCGCATGCTGCTGGGCGCTGGTTGCATGCTCCTTACCCTTGGCATGGTCGTTCTTGCCGTGGGATTCGGCTGCGGCACGATGGGACTTCGCTGCGGATTCGTGAAGTTCCGCCGCCTTGTTGTGCGCGTTTTTCATTTTGTTTTCTCATGTTGGCCGAGAAATCTCGGCGGCCTACAAGGGCGGCCCCGATCGTGGCTGAATAGAGAGCCAATGATGTTTTAATCGAGCGGGCGGTCGAAAAAGACAGGGCCTAATAAGCGTTGCGGTAGGCCTTAGGCGACAGCACCGTGCGGGCGATGATCTTGAGGTCGAGCCACAGCGACCAATTGTCGATATAAAACAAGTCGTGTTCGACGCGCTTGCGGATTTTTTCTTCGCTGTCGATCTCGCCACGATAGCCGTTGATCTGCGCCCAGCCGCTGATGCCGGGCTTGACGTTGTGGCGGCGGGCGTAGAGCGAAATGCGCTGCTCATAGTCGTGATCATGCGCCAGCGCGTGCGGCCGCGGGCCGACGAGCGACATGTCGCCAGTGAGGACGTTGAACAGCTGCGGGATTTCGTCGATATTCCAGCGCCGCAGCCAGCGCCCGATCCGGGTCAAACGCGGATCGCCGCGCCTTGCCTGCAGCACCACGGCGCCGTCCTCGAGCGCGCGCATGGTGCGGAATTTGATGATGCGGAACGGTTGCTGGTTGAACCCGTAACGCCGTTGCACGAAGAAGATCGGCCCCGGTGAGTCGAGCTTGACGAGGATGGCGACGGCGATCAAAAGCGGGGTCATGGCGAGCAGCCCGAGGCTCGCGAACAACAGATCGAACAGCCGCTTCTGCACCATCTCGGCGCGCGACAGCGGCAGGCGGGTCAGTTGCAGGCTCGCGAGCGGGCCGACCCTGGCGAGCTCCACTTCCTCGAATTTGTGCAGGATCTGTTCGGGTCCGAGATGGATCTCCACCGGCAGGCTGAGAAAGGTCTCGGCGCAGCGGTCGATGATCTCGGTCGCCGACCACGGGAGTAACAGGTAGATGGCGTCGGGCTCGAGCGCGCGGACATTGGCGACGGCGTCAGCAAGGTCGCGGTCGAGGACCGCGCGGCGGGTTTCCGCCGACGCCGTCATCGCGACCGGCGTGAGAAAGCGGCAGCCGACAATGTTGAGGCCGAGATTCCACGGTTCGTAATGCTGGACGAAGGCGCCGACATGGGCGCCGGTGCCGATCAGGCAGATGCGCTGCGCCGAGATCAGGCCGCCGGCGCGCGCGATCGCGGTGGCGCGCACGATCAGAAACCGCTGCACGATGAGCGCGGCAAGGGTTGAGAAATAGAACACCGCGATCCAGCCGCGCGAATAGTCGATGCTGACGCGGGCCAGAAAGCCGAGCATCAAGAGGCAGATCAGCGTGACATTCCACGACTGGATGCTGGCGCGGGCGTGCGGGCGGAAGGCGAAAAAATTCGGCTGCCGGTATTCACCCCGGAAAATATTGAAAACCGCGAAAATGCCGGCCGCCACGGTGCCGACCCGGACACAAGACGACACGTCGTTGGTATCGCCGTAGACCGCGAGGTAATAGGCAACGCCGCTCAGGAACGACATCCCGACGATGGTGGCGATGTCGATGAGGAAGATGGCGCCGGAAAACGTGGCGCGCGACAGCATGGCCCAGCCGCGTAACGGCCGGCCCGCCTGTAGCGGGGATGACAACGTGTAACTGGGCTGAACGGTCATCGGCGCTGTCGCCTTTTGAGCGAACCATGCCCGCCGCTGCCCCGAATTGGGGCAGAGCGGAAGCTCACGCCGCGAGCTCGCCAGAACCGTGCCAGCGCCGGAGTAATCGGGGAAAGCGGGACTTGTGCGCCGCCGCGCCGTGCTACAAAGCGACGGTAATATTAATCCGCCGCCGCAGGTGGTGCGTTTCAGGGGGATCCATGCAGGGTAAAATCGCACTCGAAGAACATTTCGCCATTCCGGAGACGCTCGCCGATTCGCGCGGCTATTTTCCCGACCGGGTCTGGGAGGAAGTCAAAAGCCGCGTCATGGATATTCAGGACCGGCGGCTGCGCGAGATGGACGCGCAGGGCATCGAGATGATGCTGCTCTCGCTCAATGCGCCCGCGGTGCAGGCCATTGCCGACACGGCGCGCGCCGCCGAGATTGCCCGCAAGGCCAACGACTATTTGGCCGAACAGGTGCAAAAGCGGCCGGACCGCTACCAGGGGCTCGCGGCGCTGGCGATGCAGGACCCGGATGGGGCCGCGCGTGAGCTCGAACGCTGCGTGAAAGAGCTCGGCTTTCGCGGCGCGCTGGTCAACGGCTTTTCGCAGATCGGCGACGCCGACACGGTGGCCTATTACGACCAGCCGCAATATCGGCCGTTCTGGGCGGTGCTGGAGCGGCTCGATGTGCCGTTCTATCTGCATCCGCGCAATCCGCTGCCGCGCGATGCCAAAATTTACGACGGCCATCCCTGGCTGCTCGGTCCGATCTGGGCCTTCGGCCATGAAACCGCGGTCCATGCGCTCCGCCTGATGGGCTCGGGGCTGTTCGACGTGCATCCGAAAATTCAAATCATTCTCGGGCATATGGGTGAGAACCTGCCGTTCGCGATGTGGCGGGTCGACAATGCCAATGCGTGGATTCCGAACCGCCACAGCTACGCGGCGAAGCGACGCCTGCGCGATTATTTCCGCGAGAATTTTTACGTCACCACGTCGGGAAATTTTCATACCCCGGCGCTGCTCAACGCCATGCTGGAAATGGGGGCCGACCGCATCATGTTCTCGACCGACTGGCCGTTCGAGAATATCGATCACGCCGCGATCTGGTTCGACGCTTGTCCGATCAGCGAGAACGACCGGCTGAAGATCGGCCGCACCAATGCGCGGCGGCTGTTCAAGCTCGGCAACGAGTAAGCAAGCGGCGGCAGGGCCGGGGAGGTGGTCATGAGGAAGCTTGCAGCTGCCGTGTTGGCGGGCGCCGCTTTGGCAGCTAGCTTCGCCATGTCGGCGGAAGCCAAGGACAAGGTCATCGGCGTTTCCTGGTCGAACTTTCAGGAAGAGCGCTGGAAGACCGACGAAGCGGCGATGAAATCCGCCATCGCGGCGGCGGGCGATAAATATATTTCCGCCGACGCACAATCCTCGGCGCAGAAGCAATTGACCGACATCGAGAGCTTGATCGCGCAGCATGCCGACGTGCTGATCGTATTGCCGCAGGACGCCTCCGCCATCGCGCCGGCGGTGCAGAAGGCGCTCGACGAGGGTATTCCGGTGATCGGCTATGACCGCCTGATCGAGAACCTGAACGCGTTCTACATCACCTTCGACAACAAGGAAGTCGGGCGGATGCAGGCGCGCGCCGTATTCGCCGCGAAGCCGGCTGGCAATTACGTCTTCATCAAAGGCTCGTCCGCCGATCCGAACGCGGATTTTCTGTTTGCCGGCCAGATCGAGGTGCTGAAACCGGCTATCGATTCCGGCCAGATCAAAAATGTCGGCGAGGCCTATACGGATGGCTGGCTGCCGGCCAATGCGCAAAAGAACATGGAGCAGATCCTTACCAAGACCAACAACAAAGTCGACGCGGTGGTAGCCTCGAACGACGGCACCGCCGGCGGCGCCATCGCGGCGCTTCTGTCCCAGGGCATGGCAGGCTCCGTGCCGGTGTCCGGTCAGGACGGCGATCACGCGGCGCTCAACCGCATTGCGCTCGGCACCCAGACCGTCTCGGTGTGGAAGGATGCCCGCGCGCTTGGCAAGAGGGCGGTTGAGATCGCGGCACTCTTGGCCGACGGCAAAAGGATGAGCGACATTCCGGGCGCGGTGAAATTTTCCGGCGGGCCGAAGAAGATCGAGATGAATTCCATGTTCCTCACCCCGATCCCGATCACCAAGGACAATCTCGGCGTCGTCATCGATGCCGGCTGGATCAAGAAGGAAGAAGTCTGTCAGGGCGTCAAACCCGGCACGGTCAAAGTCTGCGGTTGATCGTGCTCGCGCGTTTTATCAAATCAACCGAACTCGACATTCGCCTGCTCGGCATGGCGGGCGCGCTGGCGCTGATCTGGATCGTCTTCCACGTGCTGTCGGGCGGTCTCTTTCTCACGCCGCGCAATCTGTGGAATCTGTCGGTGCAGTCGGCGCCGGTTGCCATCATGGCGGCCGGCATGGTGTTCGTCATCGTGACGCGCAACATCGACCTGTCGATCGGCTCGATGCTCGGCTTCATCGGCATGATCATGGGCACGATCCAGACCGATGTGCTGCCGAAAGTTTTGGGCTTCGAGCATCCGGCGACCTGGGCGCTGACGCTCGCGGCCGGCCTTGGGCTCGGCCTCGGCCTCGGCGCCTTTCAGGGTTTTGTCATCGCCTATCTGGGGATTCCGTCCTTCATCGTTACGCTCGGCGGGCTGTTGGTCTGGCGCGGCGCGGCCTGGTGGGTGACGAGCGGGCAGACCGTCGCGCCGCTCGACGACACGTTCAGGCTCCTGGGCGGCGGTCCGGAAGGCTCGATCGGCGCGACCTGGAGCTGGGTGCTGGGATTTGTCGCCTGTGCGACGATCGTAGTCGTGCTGGCGCATGGCCGCGGCCAGCGCAAAAAATTCCACTTCCCGCTGCGGCCGATGCCGGCCGAATTCGTTGTCGGCGGGATGGCCTGCGCCGCGGTCTTGGCCGCGGTCGCCGTGGTCAATGCCTATCCGTGGCCGGTGGGAATCGTGCGCCGCTACGCCGAGGCCAACCATATTGCGGTACCCGACGGCGGGCTTTTCATCGCCCACGGCATCGCCATCCCGGTTCTGATCGCCATCGGCACCGGCGTGGTGATGAGCTTTCTCGCCACGCGAACGCGCTTCGGGCGCTATGCCTACGCCATCGGCGGCAACCCCGAGGCGGCCGAGCTTGCCGGTGTCGACACCCGCTGGGTGATCCTAAAGTGCTTCATGCTGATGGGGCTTCTTGCCGCCATCGCCGGCGCGGTGTCGATCGCGCGGCTCAATGCAGCGACCAACTCCGAAGGGACGCTCGCCGAGCTTCTGGTCATCGCCGCCGCCGTCATCGGCGGCACCTCGCTCTCAGGCGGCGTCGGCACCGTGGCGGGCGCGATGCTCGGCGCCGTGCTGATGCAATCGCTGCAGTCGGGCATGGTGCTGCTCGGCGTCGATACCCCGCTGCAGAATATCGTCGTCGGCGCGGTCCTCGTGGCCGCAGTCGGACTCGATACGGTTTATCGTCGTCGGAGCGCGATCTGATGGACCGCACCCCGCTGGTCGCAATGCGCGATATCTCGCTGGCCTTCGGCGGCGTGCATGCCGTCGACCGCGTGTCGGTCGATCTTTATCCGGGCGAAGTGATGGCGCTGGTCGGCCACAATGGCGCCGGTAAGTCGACGCTGGTCAAAATTCTTTCCGGGGCCTACCGGCGGGATTCCGGGACGATTGCCATTCGCGGCGAGGAAGCGAGCATCGCCAATCCGCGCGACGCGAGAAAATACGGCATCGAGACGACCTATCAGTCGCTGGCGCTTGCCGACAATGTCGACGCCGCCGCCAATCTATTCCTCGGCCGCGAATTACGCACCCGCTGGGGCACGCTCGACGACATTGCCATGGAGGCCGAGGCGCGCAAGGTGATCGGCCGCCTCAACCCGAATTTTCAGCGCTTCAAGGATCCGGTCAAAGCGCTGTCCGGCGGGGAGCGCCAATCGGTCGCGATTGCCCGCGCGATCCTGTTCGACGCACGCATCCTGATCATGGACGAGCCGACCGCGGCGCTCGGGCCGCAGGAGGCCGCGCAGGTCGGCGAACTCATCCGCAAGCTCAAATCGGACGGCCTCGGCATCTTCCTGATCAGCCACGACATCCACGACGTGTTCGATCTCGCCGACCGCATCTGCGTGATGAAGAACGGCCGCGTCGTCGGCACCGCGCGGGTCGCCCACGTCACGAAGGACGAAGTGCTGGGCATGATCATTCTGGGCAAATGCCCGACGGCGGCGGCGCCGGGGCTGGGGGCGGTGGAAGACTAGCTCGCCTCGCGCAATTGCACCGCACCCTGCAGATCGACCGAGACGAGTTGCGACACGCCGCGTTCGGCCATGGTGACGCCGTAGAGGCGGTTCATGCGCGCCATGGTGATCGGATTGTGGGTGATGATGATGAAGCGGGTTTCGGTCGAGCGCGTCATCTCGTCGAGCAGGTCGCAGAAGCGTTCGACATTGTAGTCGTCGAGCGGCGCGTCGACTTCGTCGAGCACGCAGATCGGCGCCGGATTGGTCAAGAACACCGCGAAGATCAAGGCGAGCGCGGTGAGCGCCTGCTCGCCGCCGGAGAGAAGCGACAGCGTCGCCGGCTTCTTGCCCGGCGGCTTCGCCATAATCTCGAGGCCGGCTTCGAGCGGATCCTCGCTCTCGATCAGCTGCAATTCGGCGGTGCCGCCGCCGAACAATTCCGAGAACAGCTTTTTGAAATTCTCGTTGACGATCTGGAACGACGTCAGCAGCCGATCGCGCGCCTCATGATTGAGGCTGTGGATGCCCTGGCGCAGCCGACGGATGGCTTCGATCAGATCGTCGCGCTCGCCGGTGAGCTTCCCGTGCTGGCCCTCGACCTCTTGCAGTTCCTGCTCGGCGAGCAGATTCACCGAGCCGAGCCGCTCGCGTTCCTGCTTGATACGCTCGATCTTGGCCTCGACCTCGGCGATCGACGCCACTGGCGCATCGGGCTTGAGCTCGGCGATTTCGGCGGCCGCGACCGGCTCGACGCTCAACACTTCGCGGATCTCGTGTTCGATGTCGGCGCGGCGGCGTATCGCTGCTTCGAACCGCTCCTCGGCGCGGGCGGCTTCGGCGCGGGCTTCGCCGACGGCTTCGAGCGCAACCCGGGCGGCCTTGTCAGCTTCGGCGAGATCGGTTTCGGCCGCGGCCAGGCGGTCGGCGGCGGCGCGGCGCTCGGCCGTGGCGGTTTCGATGGCGCCGATCAGCGATTGGCGCTCGGCGGCGAATTTTTCCGGCGCGGTCGAAAGGTCGGCGCGCTCATTGGCCGCCTCCTCGCTGCGCTGCTCGATGGTGGCGATCTGGGCCGCGGCGCTGTCCTTGCGCTCGCCCCAGGCATGGCGCTCGCCCGCAATGGCTTGCAGGCGATGATTGGCAAGCTCGGCCTCACGCGTGAGCGCTTGCGCCTCGACCCGCACTTCGGCGCAGGCGCTGCGCTCGCGCGCGATGGTTTCGTTGACCGCGGCAAGCTGTTCTTCGATCGTGAAGGCGGTGGCAAGGGCGGCGAGCGCCTGCTCGGTTTCCTCGCGCGCGACTTTGGTCTCATCGCGGGTGGCGGTGATACGCTGCCTTGCTTCCGTGAGCGCCGAGAGCCGCGCCGCGTTGCGGCTGATCTCGCGTTCGGCGGCGGCGTGGTCCTCGCGCGCCGCATCGGTGCGGTGTTGCGCGTCGCGCCACTGCGCCCGCGCCTCTGTCTCAGCGGTGGCTGCCGCCGCAACCGCGATTTCGGCGGCTTCGGCGGCGCGACGCTTTATTTCAACGTCGCTCCGCGCTGCGGCAAGCTCGCCTTCGATCGATTGCAAGCGCCCACGTTCAGCGAGCCGTCGCGCCGCGCCGGTCGGCGCGTGGGCCGCGACCGTAAAGCCGTCCCAGCGCCAGAAATCGCCCTCGGGAGAAACCAGCCTTTGGCCGGGCTTGAGCAGTCCCGGGATCGCCGCGAGCCGGTTGCCTTCGGCGCGTGCGACGACGCCGATCTGGGCAAGCCGGCGTGTCAGTTCCGGCGGCGCCTTGACGTATTCGGAGAGCGCGGTGACGCCCTCCGGCAGCGCAGGATCGGACGGATCGGGCACGGCGCCGGCCCAGCGCATCGGCGCGGATTCGCCGACCGGCGCATCGAGATCGTCACCCAAGGCGGCGCCGAGCGCTTTTTCGTAGCCTTCCGCGACCGCGAGCGCATCCATCACCGGCGGCCACAAGTTTTTGCTTTCGACCGCAAGGAGCTTGCTGATGGTCTTGGCTTCGGTTTCGAGCCGCTGCACGCCGCGTTCGGCGGCAGCAAGCGGCGCGCGCGCCGCCTCGATCTCCGCCCGGGCGCGAAGATGGGCTGCTTCCGCAACATGCGCGGCGCTCTCCGCTTCGGCGAGCGCGGTTTGCGCCCCGGCGAGTGCGGCCGTGAGCGCCGGCAGATCGGGCGCGCCAGAGTCGGTCGCCGCGAGACCGGCGTCGATATTGGCGAGTTCGGCCTCGAGCCGCTCGGCGCGCTGTTCGTGCTCGCGCAGCGTCGCCTGGAGCTGATTGCGCCGCGCCGTGAGATCGGCGAGCGCGCCGGTGAGATCGGCGAAGGATTTTTCCGAAACGGCGACCGCTGCTTCGGCGGCGGCGACCCGCTGATTGACGCCTGCGAGCCGGGCGTCGCTCTCCTGCGCCGCGGCCTTGAGCGCGGTTTCTTCGGCATCGAGCCGGTCGAGCGCGGTCTCGGCGTCGGCCGCGAGCGTCCGCTCGCGCTGCAGGTCGGCGGCAAATTGCGAGATGCGCCGATCGAGTTCGCCGATCCGTTCCTTGGCGCGGGCTTCCTCGCGCTCGAGCGTCTCGCGCGCGATCAGAAGGCGCTGCAAGGCCGCTGCGGCTCTGGCTTCGATGTCGCGCAAACCTGGCAGGGCGGCTGCGGCCTCGGCCTGGCGGGTGGAGACCAGAACCTGCTCGCTGGTGCGTTCGGCAACGACCCGCACCGCCTCGTCCTTGGCATGCTCGGTCGCGCCGACTTCGGTCGCGGCGTCGACCCAGCGCAGGTGGAACAGCAACGCTTCGCTGCGCCGGACTTGCGACGAAATATTGCGATAGCGCACCGCCTGCCGCGCCTGGGTCTTCAGCGCCGCCATCTGCGCGGCAAGCTGGCCGATGACGTCCTCGGCGCGGGCGAGGTTTTGTTCCGCGGCCTTGAGGCGCAATTCGGCTTCGTGGCGGCGGGCATGAAGGCCGGAAATGCCGGCGGCCTCTTCGAGCACGCGACGGCGCTGATCGGGGCGCGCCTGGATGATCTCGCCGATGCGGCCCTGGTGCACCAGCGCAGGCGAGCGCGAGCCGGTCGAGGCGTCGGCGAACAGCATGGCGACATCGCGGGCGCGCGCCTCGCGGCCGTTGACCCGAAAGGTCGAGCCGTGCTCGCGCACGATGCGGCGCGTCACTTCCAGCGCCTCGAACTCGTTGAAGGCGGCCGGCGCCGTGCGGTCGGCATTGTCGATGGTGACTGCGACTTCGGCATGGTTACGCGCCGGACGGCCGGTATTGCCGGAGAAGATGACGTCGTCCATCTCCGACGCGCGCATCGCCTTGTAGGAGGCTTCGCCCATGACCCAGCGCACGGCTTCGACCAGATTGGATTTGCCGCAGCCGTTTGGGCCGACGACGCCGGTCAGTCCGGGTTCGATCTCAAAATCGGTCGGTTCGACGAAAGACTTAAAGCCGATCAGGCGCAGCCGCGTGAGCTTCATTCGCTTGGTCTGTCCAAAGTTGGCGCGTCCAGGTCGCTTGGCGCGGCGGCCAAGCGAACCGTTACAGGGGAATCACAAAACGCTCGCGCCGAGAGCTTCTCTGTCCTGGCGTGGGGAGGCAGGTGCCGCATCGGCGCGGAGAATGAATCGTCGCTTCCCCGAGCGCAACAGCGCCGCCGAATTATCCAGACATTCGTTGCCGGGGCAGCCGGCGGGACGCTGCACGGGGCTCGGGCGGGCCGCCCGGCGCGGACGAAAAACCCTTATCCGTCCTTGAGATAGGGGTCGATCTCCTTGGCCATCTGGTCGATCGAGAGGTCGCCGATCAGCTTCTTGCCGTTGATGAAAAAGGTCGGCGTAGAATTGACGCCGAGCTTCTCGACGGCGTGGTCGCGCACCGCCTGGATGGCGTCGAGCTCCTTCTGATTCGACAGGCACTGGTTGAATTGGTCTTCAGTTATTCCAAATTGCTTGGCGATTTCCTTCAGCGGCGGGATCGGCTCCTTGACGATCCAGTCGAGCTGCTTGGCGAACAGCGTCTCGACCACCGGCATATATTTGTCGTTGCCGGCGCAGCGCGCGATCATGAAGCCCGCGGCCGCGAGCGCATCGAGGGGGAAGGAGCGCAACGTGTACCGGACCTTGCCGGTATCGATGTAGCGTTTCTGCAAATCGGGAAAAGTGGTCGACGAGAAATGGGCGCAATGCGGACAGGTCATCGAGGCATATTCGATGATCGTCACCGGCGCCTTGTCGGAGCCGAGCCAGATGTCGGGTTGCGGGCCGCCGTCGGCGAGATCGGCGGCGGACGGGTTATCGTCCGCCATCGCTGGGCGCATGAACCACGGCAATGCAATACCGGCGAATGCGGTGGCGGCACCGGCGATGACTAATTTGCGACGATTAAGCAACAAAGGAGGCTCCTGGTTGGGTCAGGGATTTCCCGATCAAGCAACTCTTGGGAAAACAATGTGGCATTAGCGCGCCAGCGCGCCAAGTCCCTCTGAGAATCGCAATGTTTACGGGCGCTTTACAGCCGCCCCAAGCCGCGCCAGCGCGCCCTTGAGATCGTCGTCGGCGACGTCCGACAGCGTCTCGGCGATGCGGGCCGCGATTGCGGGATCGGGCGCGCGGGCGGCTTTGCGGGTGCCGCGCCGCAAGGGCGCCTGGCGCAAAGCGAGACGCGCCACCGCGCGCCAGCCGAGGAAACCGTTGACGCGCTCGCAGATGACATTGCCGAGGTGCTGAATTTCGATCGCGGCCGGGCCCTCGACCCGCAACACCAGCGTGCCGGGTTCGCGCTCCTCGCCGTCGGCCGGCCGCGTCCATTGGATCTTGATCGGCTCACTTAGGCTTGCGATGTCGGCGCCGACGATTTCGCTCCAGCGCGTGACCAATTCGGCGGAGGCAAAACCCTGCCGGCTGAAGCTCTCGCCCACGACCTTGGGAACGAGATCGCGCAGCGGCTTGGCGAAGGGACGGGCGGCCTTGTTCATCTGCTGCGGCTCTGTCATGGCTCGGCACCGAGATGGCGAACGCAACGCTAGCAGTGAAGCCGGTGCGGCAACAGCGGGTCAGGCGCCGGACGGGCCCTTCGTCACCGCAACCCACCGTGTTGCTCGCCTGGTACGACCGCCACCGCCGCGTGTTGCCATGGCGGGCGCCGCCGGGACGGCGCGCCGATCCCTATCACGTCTGGCTGTCGGAAATCATGCTGCAACAGACCACCGTGAAAACGGTGGCGCCCTATTACGCAAAATTCCTGGCGCGCTGGCCCGACCTCGCGGCACTCGCCGCGGCGCCGCTCGACGATGTGCTTAGGGCCTGGGCCGGTCTCGGCTATTACGCCCGGGCCCGCAATCTGCATGCCTGCGCCCGCACCGTGGCCGAGCGCCATGGCGGCAAAATCCCGGCAAGCGAAGCTGAGTTGCGGCAATTGCCCGGTATCGGCGCGTATACGGCCGCCGCCATCGCGGCGATCGCTTACGACGCAGTTGCCATGCCGGTCGACGGCAATGTCGAACGCGTCATCGCCCGGCTTTACGCCGTCACCACGCCGCTACCGGCGGCAAAACCCGAAATCGCCAAGCTGGCGCGCGGGCTGGCGCCGCAAACGCGTGCCGGGGACTTCGCCCAGGCCATGATGGATCTCGGCGCCACCATCTGTACGCCGAAGAAGCCGGCCTGCGCGCTGTGTCCTTGGAACGAGAGCTGCGCCGGGCGCCGGCGCGGCGATCCCGAGCTATTTCCGGGTCGTGCGCCGAAACGCGAAGGCGCCTTGCGCCGTGGCGCCGCTTTCGTCGCGCGGCGCGCCGACGGCTTCGTGCTGCTGCGCACCCGGCCGGCGAAAGGCCTGCTCGGTGGCATGACCGAAGTGCCGACGACGGCGTGGACAGCCGATTTCGCGGAGGAAACGGCGCACCGTAGCGCGCCGCGTTTTTCGGGGAGTAAACCGGAAAAGTGGCGGCGCCTTCCGGGCGCGGTGCGCCACGTATTCACGCATTTCCCGCTTGAACTCTCTGTCTATGTGGCGGACGTCCCGGCGCGGGCGCGACCGCCCAAGGGCGGGCGCTGGATCGCGATCGCCGAGCTTGCCGGTGAAGCGCTGCCGAGCCTCATGCGCAAGGTCTTGGTACATAGTCTTGGCGCAGGCCCTGACTTCGGATCGAATAGGAAAATCCAACCGGGAAAGGATCCACGATGACAATCGAACGACACGAGAGCGGGCCGCGGATGAGCAAAGCCGTCGTCCACGGCGACACGGTCTATCTCGCCGGCATCGTCGCCGATGCCCCGAAGGGCAAGAGCATGGCCGAGCAGACCAAGAACATCCTCGCCCAGATCGACGGTTTTCTCGCCAAGGCCGGCACCGACAAGGGTAAACTGCTCTCGGCGAATATCTGGATAACCGACATGGCGAAATTCGCCGACATGAATGCGGTTTGGGATGGCTGGGTGTCGGCCGGCAATGCCCCGGCGCGCGCGACCGTCGAGGCCAAGCTCGCTTCGCCCGACTATCTGGTCGAGATCATGGTGGTCGCCGCAAAATGACCGCCCAGCCTGGGATACTGGCCATCTTCCATGACTGCAGCGCCGGCCGCGAGGCCGAGCTCGACGCCTGGTTCCAAGGCGAGCATATGCTGGAGCGGCTTTCAGTGCCGGGATTTCTGTTCGGCCGCCGCCATAGGAACATGTCGGGCGCGCCGGGGCATTTCAATTTCTATGTGGTCGAAACGCCCGAGGTGCTCACCTCGAAAGCCTATCTCGAACGGCTCGACAATCCGACGCCGCTGACGCGCACCATCATGTCGGAGGTCTTCGTCAATATGAACCGCACGGTGTGCCGGCGCACCGCCCGGCGCGGCAGTTTCCGCGGCGCTTATACGGTCGTCGCCCGGTTCAATGAGAAGCCGGACGAGCCCGCGCTGGCGGCTGTCCTTGAGACACTCACCGGCGATAGTTCGGTCGGCGCCGGAGAAATATGGATCGCGCTCGATGCCGCCGGCATGCCGGTATCGACGGAGGAAAAATTGCGCGGCGGCGACAAGAAGATCGCCGGCGCATTGATGATCGACACGCTCTATGAACAGGACGCCGAGCGGGTCGGCGCGCAACTGGCCAAACAATTCCCTCACGCCCAAATCGGCGCTTATCGCGTGCTCTGCCAAATCGGACGAGGTGATTTATGAAAGCGCTGCTGCCCTTGGCTGAGACGGTCGCGCAACGGCTGATCGCGCGCCGCGAAACCATCGCCGTCGCCGAATCCTCGACCGGCGGATTGATCGCGGCGGCTTTGCTTGCTGTGCCCGGCGCGTCGGCCTACTTTCTCGGCGGCGCTGTGGCCTATACCAAAGCCGCCCGCGCGGCGTTGCTTGCGATTGGCGATGCCGAGATGGCCGGCTTGCGGCCGGCGACCGAAGCCTATTCGCTGCTGCTCGCGCGCCGCGTGCGCGAACGGCACGGCGCGATCTGGGGCCTTGGCGAAACCGGCGCGACGGGACCGACCGGCAACCGCTACGGTGATCCGGCTGGGCACACCTGTATCGGAGTTGCCGGCCCGTCCGAGCGCGCGGTGACTCTACTTACCGGCAGCGCTGAACGACTGGCGAATATGGATGCCTTCGCCAAACGCGCGCTTGAATTGCTGGTTGAAGCCATACCCGGAACGTAGGCCGGAGTCTTATTCGGCGGCTTGCGCCATTTCCGATCGCACCATGGCGCGGTAGTCGTCGATCACCTTCAGTCCTTTCGGCGTTTCGACCTGCCAGAAGGTCCAACCGTTGCAGGCCTCAAGCCCTTGAGCGAGCGCGCCGATGCGGTGGATCGAGCCGACCGAAATCGGGACAAGTATTTTAGTCGGCCGATTGGGATAATCTTGCGCTGCCGCTGCGGTCGAAAACAGCGCGACAACCGATGTAATAGCACCGTCTGCAGGATGCTGTGCGTGTCGAAATCCTCCCCTAGAGCACGGCCGTTTTATTTAGAAGCATATCCGGCGTTGGCGAGGTAGTTGGCGCATTCGGCGGGACTGAAGGCTGAGAGTAAGGCGCCGATGCGTTTCCATGTTGCTTCGACGGTGCGC
>Ga0181526_10001422_pt1 | contig 22728 bp, 21 predicted proteins | sample PEATcosm2014_Bin_35_FD_119750 | JGI IMG/M metagenome (GOLD analysis project Ga0181526, IMG submission 119750) | Peatland microbial communities from MTU Mesocosm Facility, Houghton, MI, USA - PEATcosm2014_Bin06_30_metaG | ecosystem: Environmental > Terrestrial > Soil > Wetlands > Peat | place...
GCGCAGACCGTCGACTCACCCACCGAGACGGCCTTGACACCTGAGATGCCGGCGACCTTGACGGGGAAGGCGGTCTCGGAGTCCGAACCGTTGCCGAGCTCGCCGTCGTAGCCGTAGCCCCAACAGACGACGTCGCCCTTCGACACGATGGCGCAGGCGTCCTCGTAGCCGACGGCGAGGGCCGTGGCTCCGCTGAGCCCACTCACCGTCTGGGGATCGGGCGTAGCGCTGTAGTTGACACTGCCGTCGCCGAGCTCTCCCTCGCTGTCGGCGCCCCAGCACTTCACTTGTCCCCCCGCCACGAGGGCGCAGGAGAACTCGTCTCCGGCTCCGACGGCGGTAGCGCCCGACATGCCCGGGACGGCCACCGGGGTGGACGAGTCCGTCGTCGTCCCGTCACCGAGCTCGCCTTCACTGTTGTCGCCCCAGCACTCGACGCTGCCCCCACCGCCATCGATGGCACACGTGTGGTCGTAGCCTGCCGAGATGGCACGGACGTCGAACAGCCCGCTCACCGTGACCGGAGTGGGCTTGTCGAGGTCGGTGCCGTTGCCGAGCTGACCGTCCCAGTTGCCGCCCCAGCAGTGTGCGACGGCTGACACGATGGCGCACGTGTCGTACTCGCCCGACGAGATCGCCGTTGCGCCGGCGATCCCCTTCACGGCCTCGGGCACAGCGGAACCGGGGTCCGAGGAGCCGTCCCCGAGCTGTCCGTCGTAGCTGCTGCCCCAGCACTCCACCTTGCCCCCCGTCACCAATGCGCAGGCGTGCTCGTAGCCGGCGCTCAGAGCCGATGCGGCCGGTAGCCCGATCACGGCGACGGGTTTGGCGCTGTTGGCGATCGACCCGTCGCCGAGCTGGCCCTCTGTGCCCCACCCCCAGCACTCGGCGCGACCCTTTGAGACGACGGCGCACGAGCTGGCGCCTCCGAGACCGACGGCGGCGACGCCGCCGAGACCGACGGCCCGCTTCGGCACGAGGAAGTCTCCGAACAGCCCATTCCCGAGCTCGCCGAAGGAGTCGTCACCGAAGCACTCGACCTTGTTGCTGCTGATCGCAGCACACGTGGAGTCCTCGCCGAGCGCGATGTCGTCGACGCTCGAGAGCCCGGCCACGCTGGTCGGGACATCGGAGCCCTCCTGCCCGGGGTCTCCCGTTTGGCCTTCGTATCCGTAGCCCCAGCACTCCACCGTGCCGCTCGAGGTGATGGCGCAGGTGTGGTAGAGGCCCGGCACGATCATCACCGCCTTGTGGAGACCGAGGACAGGGGTCGGTGTGACAAGGTCCGTGTAGGCGCCGTTACCGAGCTCGCCGTCCTCGCCGTAACCCCAGCACTTCGCCGTGCCTGCTGCAAAGAGGGCGCACGTGTTGTAGCCACCGGCGAAGACCGCCGTGGCGTGCGCGATGCCCGGAACGCTTTCCGGCGCCAACTGTGCCTCGGCACCGTCGGCCTGCCCGGTCTCGCCGTCCCCGTCGTAGCCCCAACAGTCGATCTTCCCACCCGCCAGCAGAGCGCAGGTGTGGTACCCGCCAGCTGAGATCGCCCTGATTCCTGACAGGCTGACCGCCACGGGCGTCGACTGGGCGACGGACGATTTGCGATTGCCGAGCTGACCGTAATCGTTGTAACCCCAGCACTTTGCGGTGCCGGAAGCAAGGAGGGCGCAGGTGTGGTATCCGCCGGCTGTGAGCGTTTTGACGTGCACGAGACCCTTCACTGTCACGGGGGACGACTCGTCCTTCACGGCCCCGTTGCCGAGCTGCCCATCATCACCCTCGCCCCAGCACTTCACCGTGCCACCGGAGAGGAGGACGCAGGCGTGGTACCAGCCGACCACCACCTGCTTGGCGCCCGAGATCCCTTTCACGGGGACCGGTGTCGCCGAGTTGGCGAGCTTGCCGTCGCCGAGCTCGCCGTCCATGCCGTAGCCCCAGCACTCAACCTTGCCGGCGGTCACGAGGGCACAGGACGTGTCGTAACCCGAGGAGATCACCGCCCGCAGTGTGACGGCGTGCCTCGGCGAAAGCTTCGGTGAGGTATTCGCCGAGGCGCCGGCGACCGAAGGCACGGCGCCCACCGCCGCCAGCAGCGTTACCACGAGGAGTGTGCGAGTAGCGAGGTGCCGCATGATGATTACCCCTTGTCCGTCAGACCGACGCCCGCCGACGATCTCGAAGGACGCTACCGGAGCACACCTGCGCCAGCAAGGATGGCGCCCTCGGCAGCTGGCCTGTACGACGCCGGCGAAGGACGCCGGGTACAGTGCCGCCCTGTGGCCGGCTGGCGGGACTCGGAAGCTTCCGTTCGGGACTAGCCCGGTGACCCGCGCCCACGCCGCTGCTTCGCGCAGGTCCGCTCGCATCAACCGGCTCTCGTCGACATGGGCGGTCAAGGTCCCGTATCGCATCACGATCTACTTCTGGATCATCAAGATCCTCTCCACCGCCATGGGAGAGGCGACGTCCGACTTCCTGGCGCACGCTTACAGCCCCGTGTTGGCCGGTGTCGTCGGGGGCATCGCCTTCGTGGCGACCATGATCGTGCAGTTCTCGACCCGCCGGTACAACGCCTGGGCGTACTGGTTCGCCGTTGCCATGGTGGCGGTCTTTGGCACGATGGCGGCCGACGGCCTCCACATCGAGTTGAAGGTTCCCTACATCGACTCGACGATGCTCTATCTCGTGGCCCTCGCCGTCATCTTCGCCGTGTGGCAGCGCACCGAGGGCACGCTGTCGATCCACAGCATCTCTACTCCCCGCCGAGAGGCCTTCTACTGGGCGACGGTGCTCGCCACCTTCGCTCTCGGCACGGCGGCCGGCGACCTGACCGCCACGACGTTCCGGCTCGGCTACTTCTCCTCCGGTTTGATGTTCGCCGGGTTGTTCCTCGTCCCCGCCCTGGCGTTCTGGATCTTCGACCTCAACGAGATCCTGGCCTTCTGGGTCGCCTACGTGCTGACGCGGCCCCTCGGGGCGTCATTCGCCGACTGGATGGGGGTGCCCCGCAGCCTCGGTGGTCTCAACATGGGAAGGGGCGTCGTGGCGATCGTCCTCGCCATCCCGATGGTGGCGCTCATCGCTTGGGTGGCGATCACCCGTCCCGATGTCGACAACGAGGTCGGCACGACGAGCCGCCCGAGCGGCTGGCGCCTCGATCCGCGCTGAGGGCGGACGTCAATCCCCCCGTGCCAGGCGGGCGAGGAAGTCGTCGCCGCTGCGCGGAGCGATAAAGAGGCCCTCGGCCTCCGCCAGCACGGTGCCATCCAACTCGCAGCGTCCGCGGATCGTCCGCTTGCGGCCCTCGACGCCTTCGACGGCCGCCCGCAGTCGCAGGAGCCGGTTGAGCGGTGTGGGCCGCAGGTAGCGCACCGTCAAGGTGGCCGTGAACCCGGGCCCCTGCTGGGCGAAGCCCAGCAGTTCGTCGAACACGGCGGCGATCAAACCGCCGTGGACATGCCCCGGCGGCCCCTCGTAGGCCGGGCCGAAGGTGACCTCCCCTTCGATGTACGCACCGGCGGGATCCTCCACGACGGTGAGCTTGACCGGTGGCGAGATGGCGTTGCTGCGACCGCTCACGGGGCTGAAGGCGACGAAGTCGCGGGGCAGGAGCCCGGCTTCGCTCACCTCCCATGATCGCTGGCGCTCCGGCAGGAGCTCGAGTCGATCGGCGAAGGCGGCGGCGGCATCGGTGGCCCGCCGCAGCTCCTCGGCAGGGGGCCGTACGACGGCAAGGCGGGCGATGATCCGCCGCATCTCGTCGGCAAGGCGGGCGGCTTCGCCCGGCGGATCGTCCTCAGCCATGGTGTCTCGCCCTTCGCGTGGATCTTCTGGATCGACGCACGGTAGCCGGGCCTCACCAGGTATCGATACAGGGCCGTTTCTTGCCGGGCCGGATCCCGGCGGGCACGGCCGCCAGGGCGTTAACGAGCCGCCGGCGCGACTCGGCGGGGTCGATGACGTCGTCGATCTCGAGGTTCGTCGCCATGCTGAGGGCCTTGCCACGTTCGTAGGCGCGAGCGACAAGACTGCGGTACAGCTCCTCCCGCTCACCCTCGTCCTCGACGGCTTCGAGCTCGCGGCGCATGGACAGCCGCACGGCACCCTCGAGACCCATGCCGCCGAACTCACCAGAGGGCCAGCTGACGGTGAACACGGGCGAGCGGAAGCTGCCACCTGCCATCGCCTGGGCGCCGAGGCCGTAGCCCTTGCGCAGCACGATGGTGAAGAAGGGCACCGTCAGACTGGCGCCGTTCACGAACATGCGGCTGAAATGACGTACCTGGGCGCTGCGCTCGGCCTCCGGGCCGACCATGAAACCCGGCGTGTCACACAGGAACAGGATGGGCACGTCGAAGGCATCGCACAGCTGCATGAAGCGGGCCGCCTTGTCGGCCGCCGGCGTGTCGATGGCTCCGCCGAGGTGGGCAGGGTTGTTGGCGATGATCCCGATGGGGCGGCCCTCGATGCGTGCGAGCGCCGTGACGATGCCGATGCCGAACTGCTGGCGCAGCTCGAGGACCGTGGTCGTGTCGGCCATCGTCTCGATGACGCCGCGCACGTCGTAGACGCGGGTGCGCGCCTCCGGCACGAGATGTCGCAGCTCCCGCTGATCGGCGCAGTCCCATGTGCCGAGAGGGCCCTGGAAGTAAGCGAGGTACCGCTTGGCGAACGAGACGGCCTCGCGATCGTCAGCGGCGACGAGATCGATCACCCCGTTCGGCGCCTGCACCTCCACCGGCCCGATGTCGTCCGGAGCGAAGACCCCGAGGCCACCGCCCTCGATCATGGCCGGGCCCCCCATGCCGATGTTGGCATCGGCCGTGGCGATGATGACGTCGCTGCAGCCGAGCAAGGCGGCATTGCCGGCAAAGCAGCGACCCTGCACGACGCCCACGAGGGGCACGAGGCCGCTGAGACGCCCATAGAGGGCAAAGGCCCGCGTGTCGAGACCGGAGATGACCGGGAAATCGCTGTCGCCCGGGCGGCCGCCGCCCCCCTCTGCGAACAACACGACCGGCAGGCGGAGCCGCTCCACCAGTTCCAAGAGGCGGTCCTTTTTCTGGTGGTTCCGCTGCCCTTGCGTGCCGGCGAGCACCGTGTAGTCGTACGACAGCACGGCGCAGCGAGCCCGCTCTCCGCCGAAGAGATCGCCGTTGACGCGGCCGATCCCGGCCACGAGGCCGTCGGCCGGCGTGTTCGTCATGAGGTCGAGCGGCGAGCGGCGAGCCGCCTGGGCCGCCACGGCGAAGCCCCCGTACTCCTCGAAGCTCCCGACGTCGCAAAGGTCGTCGACGAGCTCTCGGGCGGTGCGCCGTCCGCCGCTATGGCGTCGCTCGATGGGGGCCGGGCGGGCGGCGTCGGTGAGGAGGTGGCGCCGCTCGAGGAGCTCGGCCAGATCGGGGCGCACGTCGTCGAGATCGGGCGTCGCACCGCTCGGCGCCCCCGGGGCGGAAATCACGGCCGGCTCCAGCACGAGCACGGGCTGCCCGGGGCTGACGGCGTCGCCCGGCGCCACGCGGATGTCTCGAACGATGCCGGCCGATCCGGCGAGGACGAGGTGCTCCATCTTCATCGCCTCGACCACGACGACGGTGGCAGCTTCGGCGACCTCGTCGCCGACTGCAACCTTGACGGCGACGACGACGCCGGTCAGCGGTGAGCTGACGGTGGCGAGCGGCTGATCAGCCATCCCCACGACCTCCGATTCCTGCCACGTCCAACCTCCTGCTCGGCGGTGCGCCACTCGGCCGCCGTCCGGGCGATACTGAGGGTAGTTGGGAGGTGTCATGACGGAGGGAGATGACGCGGAGGCCGCGACGCTGCGGCGCATCGGTTCGGGGCAGCTGAGCACGGACACGGCCCAGAGCTCGGGTATGCGACGTTCCGAGGCGATCTCGGGAGCCGCCTGCGGCTCGCAAGAGCTGTGGATGGGCGAGACCCGTATGGCTCCCGGCGCCAGATCCGCCAACCATCACCACGGGCGCTCCGAGACGGGCATCTACGTCACCGTCGGGCATCCGGTCTTCGTCGTGGGCGACGGTGCCGGAGGCGAGCGGCGGCTGGAGACCTCGCCGGGCGACTACGTGTTCGTTCCGCCGTACGTCGCCCACCGCGAGGAGAACCCCTCCCCCGATGACGAGGCCGTCGTCGTGATCGCCCGCAGCACGCAGGAGGCGATCGTCGTCAACCTCGACGAGAGCGGCGAGACCTCGCTCGGCACGCTCGGTCCCGTCGCCGGTCAGGCGAAGTCGTCCGGGCCGTAGACGTCTTCGAAGACGCCCTGCAGCTCGGTCGTCTCCACCACCTCAGCCAGTCGGTCGAGGGCGTCGGGGCGGGTGAGCGAGCCCGCCATGGCAGTGAATTCGTCGACGGACACGTCCAGCTCGAGGATGGTGATGACCTGGCGGTCGGAGCTGACGTTCCGGCCGATGCTGGTTCGGGCCGGGTAGCCGCCGGGCGTCGTCTCGGGCAGCCAGGCAGCGCGGAATCCCTCGTAGCTCACGCCCGGCTTCAGCGTGCGAACGAACACGGCGTGCAGCATGATGTCTCCTCTCGAAGCCGGCCCGCCAACTGGGGGATTCATCTCATCACGTCTTGGCGAAAGGCGGGCCGCCCGTCGGCGAGAAGTCGTTGGTCACGAGAAATAGGGCTGGTAGACCCTTCACAGCGACGAGCCCGGGGCAGCACGATGGCCCCATGGCCAAGCTGACGAATGAAACGCGCGACGACGAAGAGGACCTCGAGAGCCGCAAGCGGGCAGACCTCGCCGGTCCTGGGATCGGGAGCTACGAGGACATCGAGCGGGTGCTGCCGGCCGACTACCGCCCCTTGCTGGGGCGGCGCGAGACCCAGCAGGCCATCTTCGAGGTCAAGCGTTACATCGAGGCCGGCCTGTGCCGCGAGCTGGGCCTCATGATGGTGCAGGTGCCCCTCATCGTCACGGCGGAGTCGGGCGTGAACGACATGCTCGACCGGGACGGCTCCCGCACCCCCATCGGCTTCCACATCTCCAACGACGGCGGCCAGCACCCCGTCGAGGCCGAAGTCGTGCAGGCGGCGACGAAGTGGAAGCGACTGGCGCTTCGGCAATTCGAGCTCGGTGTCGGCGAGGGCCTCTGCACGGACATGCGGGCGGTGCGGAAGGACTACTTCCTCGACCACGACCACAGCGCGTACGTCGACCAGTGGGACTGGGAGCTCGCCATGGCGGCTGAGGACCGCAACCTCGGGTTCCTGACCGATGTCGTGCGGCGCATCTGGAGCGTGCTGAAGGGGGCGGAGTCACATGTCCACGAGCTCTTCCCGGAGCTGCGCGGCAGGTATCCGGCTCTTCCCGACGAGCTCGAGTTCATGCACGCCGAGGAGCTGCTGGAGCGCTACCCGGGCCTTCCCCGCAAGCAGCGCGAGACGATGATTCTTCAGGAGCACCCCGCCGTGTTCATCATCGGCATCGGCTGGACCCTCGCCGACGGCTATCCGCACGAGATGAGGGCGTCTGACTACGACGACTGGTCGACGGAGGTCACGATGCCGGACGGACGGCCGGCCCACGGACTGAACGGCGACCTCCTCGTCTGGAACCCGGTCACGCGGAGGCGCCACGAGCTCTCGTCGATGGGAATCCGGGTTGACGCCGTCGCCCTCCGCCAACAGCTCGGGATCACCGGGCAACTCGACTGGCTGTCGTTCCCCTACCACCGTGCGATCACCGACGGTTCCGTGCCCCTCAGCATCGGCGGCGGGATCGGACAGTCGCGAACCCAGATGCTGCTGCTGCACAAGGCCCACCTCGGCGAGGTGAGCGTCACCGTCTGGCCCCAGGTCCTGAAGGACATGTGCGCCAGCCGCCACATCGACGTCCTCGACTGAGCACTCGCTGAGAGCACGAGCACGAGCGGGCCGATTCGCTCGGCCGCGGCTACCCGGGCTCCTCGGCGTCGCCTCAGGCGCTCGCCTCGAGCCGCTTTCGCATCGCCGCGTAGACGCCCTCGTCGTTGAGCAGCTGGAAATGGTGACGCCCGGCGAATTCGTGGCGGTTCTCGACGTCGAAGGCGATGTGCTGCTGATGCCGCCGCCGGCCGTGAGCGCTCGCCGGCTGCACGAGGAGGTCTCCGACGACCTCGCCGAGCGGGCTGCCAGGCGTCCGAGGGACGGTGGCGCTCACGGTGTAATGGTTTGCCGTGGCAAGGAGCGGGACGTCGTGGCGGTGGTCCGCCGGGCAGGTTGCGCTGTCGCAGCCGTCCCAGTCCTCGTCCAGCAGATACCCGAAGCGGAGGTCGTCGACCCCGGCGCTGCGCGTCGTGAGCAGTGGCGCAAAGGGCAGCCTGTCTTTCTGCTTGGCGGCCGCTCGGGCCGGGAAGTGCGTCAGACGGGCGAGCGGAGCACCCAGATTCGGGCTGCCGAGCAGGAAGATGTGGCGCACGAGCGGAACCCAGGCGGCGCCGTCCTCCTCGCCGTAATGGGTGGCGCTTCGGATCACCAGTCCGCCCATCGAGTGGCCGACGAGCAGTATCTCCTCGAGGCTGACTGGCCAGGCGCTCGGCAGCTCGCTCAAGAGCTGGGAGAGGTCGCGGCCGTTGTGGGAAACATGCCGGCCCGTGTTGTAGCGCAGGTAGAGATCGCAGTAGCCGAGCTCGGCGGCAAGACGGCGGCCGTAGGTCTCTCCGCCCTCTCCGGAATTGAGGCGCCACGAGTCGTCGGCCTCTCCGAAACCGTGGACGAACACGGCGATCTTGGGCGTCGCGACGGGGAACATCCCGTTGAAGGTCGCTGTGTCGATCGCGATGTCGTGACCGCCTGAGCGAAGGGCCATATGGATCGCCAGCGGGTTGTCCTCTTCGCTGAGGCGGTCCCCGACGGCGGCGTTGAGGGCGGCTTGCGCGTGGTTGGATCGACCGGTCGAGCCCATCGCCCTGTGGCCCGGTCCCGTCGCCGCCAGGGCGAGCGCTTCGCTCGCCGCCGCCCCGGCCAGCGAGCCGATACCCCGCACGGCTCGGTAGGCCGTCCGGGCGACGGCGTCGTGGGCGGCTCGCAGCGGGGCTGCCGCCGGTATCGACTTGAACGACAAGGAGGCGAGTTCGCCGTGCGCCTTCTCGATGTGCGAGACGGCACCGGCGTAGGCCTGCACGGAGAGGCGCCCGACGGCGCGAACCTCCTGTGGCTGCATGACGTCCCCTTTCGAACCGCCCGCACGCCGCTCACCGTCGATGAGCTGGAACGGCTAAAGCGGTTCTTCCCCACCCGAAGCTACCGCCCACAACGGCGGAGTGCTGGCCGTGCAGTTGCTGGCCTCCGGCCGCGGCGCCTCGGGCCGCAAGGTCCTGGGCGAGTAGCGTCACATTGGTGTCCGGGCCTACACCGTGGCTCGAGAAAAGGCTGTTCCCGTTACTCGCCACGGTCATTCTCATCGCCGTCGGGATGGCGTCTACGACGTGGTGGGGAGCCCATCTCGTCGGCAAGTCCTCCTGGCAGCTTCCTCACGACCTCTGGGCGACCTTGATCGCAGCCCGTCGCCTGGCGCATCTCGACGTGAGCGGCCTGTACACACAACCGACCGGTCTCGTCTCCTTCCCCGGGGCGGCTCTCATCCTCGTTCCCGTCGTCATCGTCATCGACGCCGCAGGACTTGGGCTCGGGGTTCCGAGCGCGCAGAACACGCATCCGGCGGCCTGGCTGCTCGCCGGGCCCTACGAGATCGCTCTGTCCGCCGTGGCGCTCTTTGCCGCCGACGCCCTCGCAGAGCGCCTCGGCCTGGGGCGGTCGAAACGAGCCGTCCTGGCGGTGGCAGAGGTCATTGCCCTCTGGAACGTCTCGGTGAGATGGGGCCATCCGGAGGATGCGCTGGCGGTAGGGCTCCTCTTGTTCGGCCTCTTGGCGCTCTCCGACGCCCGCATTTGGCGGTGTGCCTGGCTCATCGGGGCGGCGGTGGCTGTTCAACCGCTTGTCCTGCTGGCGCTGCCAATCGTCTTGGCGATCCTCGAACGGAGACGACTGACGGGCTTCCTCGCCCGAGCCGCCGCTCCGGCCGCCGGCCTGCTCGGTGCCGCTGCCGTGGCGAACTGGCACGCCACCTTCACCGCCGTGAGCAGTCAGCCGAACTGGCCGGCGGTCGACGAGCCGACACCGTGGACATCCCTTGCCCCCCACCTGAGCAACGGAGGCGTGGCAGCCGGGCCGGCCAGAGGCTTCGCCATCCTCCTCGCCTGCGCCTGTGCACTCGTCCTGAGGCGTCGATGGGAGCAACAGCAGGGGGCCCCCTGGTCGGCGGAGACGCTCGAGGAGCTCCTGTGGTGGGTGGCAGTCGCCTTGGCGCTGCGCTGCGTTTTCGAATCCGTGATGGTCGCTTATTACGTCTGGCCGGTGCTGGCAGTCGTGCTCATCACGGCTTCGCGCCGCTGGAAGAACCTCGTGGCGGCGGCCGTGACGACCTCGGCGCTCACGTTCGTCTCCCAGGCGACGTGGCGGGGCCCCTGGGTCTGGTGGACCACAGTCACGGGCGGGCTCGCCCTCAGCCTCCTGCTCGCCCGCGTCACGCGGGTTCCTCCGAGCACGGGGGCGCCCGCGCCGGCTCACCCTCCTCCGGCAGCCGTGGCTCACGAGATCCCGGGCACGTGACCCCGCAACAGCACGTAGCCCACGAAGGCGCCCGTATCGATCAAGCTGTGAGCGAGTATCAGGCGGACGAGGCGGCCCTCGCGTTGATAGAGGCGACCGAATAGCAGGCCCATGACGGCGTTGCCGAGAAACCCGCCGAAGCCCTGGTACAGGTGGTACGTACCCCGTATCACGGCGCTCGTGCCAAGGGAACGGCCCTCCCCCCACTGCAGCTGGCCGAGCCGGTGGAGCAGATAGCCGCAGACGACCACCTCCTCGAGCACACCGTTCTGCACGGCCGCCAGCACGAGCACCGGAATGCGCCACCACACGGCCGGCAGATTGGTCGGCACGACGTTGACGCTCAGCCCGGCGTGGTAGGCGCCGATGTAGAGGGCGAGCCCGGCGCCGCCCACACCGGCGGCGAGCGAGGTTCCCCAGACGATCTCGCGTCGGAGCCGAGCGGTGTCGAGCCCGATGCTCGAGGCGGACTCGCCGGAGCGGAAGAGCAGGTACACGACAAGGACGACGGGCACGAGCGCCACGACGATCCCGACAAGGGCGTAGGCGAGGTTGAGCAACGAGCTGTTGGCGCCGGCCGACGAGTTGATGACGGCGCTTTGCGCCCGCAGCGGGACGCCGACGGTGAGCGAGTTCCACAGTGCCAGGAGGGCATAGACGGCGTCGGCACCGAGCGAGAGCGCCAGGACCAGCCAGACCTCGGCGACGAGTGCCCTGCGGCTGACCGTTGCGGGCCGTGTCGCGCCGGGCGACTCGGCGAGCTGTTCAGGCACCCCGGAGCGCTCCGAGCTTGGAGGGACTTCGGGCTCCTCGCCACCGATGAGAGCCTCACTCACGCCGGCCGACGCTACCGCGGGGCTGACGATAGCGGCCTTCGCTCGGCGCCTGGGCTTCCCGATGGTCTCCATGTCCCTCGTCGACGCCGTCCTAGGCGTCTTGGCTCGGCCTGTTCTCCCGCCCGACCAGCTTCTGCCCGGCGCTCGACTCCTCTCAGGGGCCACGAATTTCACCTGCACAGGACAGCCGCTCGCGGGGCCCTTTGACCGTTTGTTGACGCCGGCGCGCCCCATCTTGACGGATCATTGACAGCTCTCCGCCCTAGCCTTTTTAGTGAAGCAATTCACAGATACGATGTCGAGCAATTACGCCTCAATCGTGCTCGGAGCGCAAGGTCGAATGGCCATGATTCCTGGGATCCGACAGTGAACCTACGAGACGAGGCGATGGCGCGCCCGCACTCGAGCACGGGGAGTCTCCAGGTCTGCGGAATCGTGGCCCTCACGTTGAGCCTTGGCTTGTTCATGCTCGGTGCGTCGGCCGTCGCCGTGGTCGTGTTCGCTCTTCTCTCCGCCAGCCTCGTATCGGTCGCTCGAGCCCGCGCCCGTGGGTGGAGCTCCGATCGCATCGGTTTCACCGCCACCCTTCTGTTCGGTGGCCTCCTGCTCGTACTCGTGGGCTGGGGTGTGGCTCGCCTCGTTGGTGTCCTCGTCGTCGCCTTCGGCGCCTGGTTCGTGTGGCTCGTCGTACTGAGACATCGAGTCCGACAGCTGTAGGGGGCGGGACGAGGTGCCGACAGCTCTTGCCGCCAGAAGGCGGCGCCGTTCTCAGGGCACGACGGTCGAGCGCCAGGCCTCGGCAGCCGTGAGGTCTCCGAAGACCTCGAGCTCTCCGATCACTGGCCGGCCCCAGCACCAGCGGGCCAAGGCCCAAGCCGCTCCCCGCACGGCGACGTCTCCGCTGCTGTGTCGCCTCGTGAGCGTTCGTCCTGCGGTGTCGAGCGTCCACTCGGCGCCTCCGGCATCGGTGGCGTGCAAGTGCAACGTGGCGACGCCGGGGCTGCCCTCCTCGCCGACGTCCGGCGCGCCGGCTGAGAGGTACTTATTTCGTTCGCACGAGCGACGGCGTCCCCGACGTGATGAAGTGGAGCGACAACCGGCTCGACCTCGAATCGTATGAAGCCCTCGTCGGCGTTCTCCGTGCACTGCGGACGGATGGATACCCGCTCGCTCGCTATGAGCGACCCGTCATCGTCGAGGGGGGCGGCGTGCTCCTCCAGGAGTGGAAGGCGCATGGCGCGACGAAGTCGACTTGGGACTCGTGACCACCGTTCTCGCGTTGAACGACCTCCAGAGCTTCCGGGGCGACGACGCAGGCGAATGGACGCAGTACATCCGGACGACCCTGTGTGAGGGCGCCGATGGGTACTGCATCCATGAGACGCTTCGCCGTCACGACCGGTGGTCACGACGCGTCGTCGGCTGGGTGCAGGAGGTAGGGCGATCGCTCCCGCAGCTCCCTGGCTGCGACATCGTCCACGTGGACTTCCACCACCGGAACCTGCTGCGGAACGAGGGGAGCCTGACGGCGGTCGTCGACTGGGAGGGAGGTCGTTTCGGTGATCGGGCCTTCGACCTCGTCACCTTCTGCTTCGGCTTCACACACGCCATTGCAGACCCTGGCCTGCAGGAAGTCGTCTGGAACTACGCCACTTCCATCGGCCAGCCTGATGCCATCACCGCCTATGTCGCACACATGGCACTGCGGCGCCTCGACTGGACGATCCGCCACCATCCCGGCGAGATAGATCTCGTCGCGGACCTCGTCCGTCGCTACATGTCGAAGTGCGGCTGACCAGTCGGTCGGGCTACGAGCCGGCGGAGAGCACCTCGTCGATCCAGGAGAAAGTGGCAACGGCCGCCGGAAAGCCCCTCGTCGTGATCGCCAGAATTGCAACCTGCAAGATCTCCTCCGGTGAGGCGCCAGCGGCCAAGGCGCGGCGCGTGCCCGAACGAACGGCGCCCTCCGCCGTCGCGCCAATGGCGATGCCGAGCTTCACGAGACGCTGCGTACGCTCGTCGAGCGGCCCGGCATTTTCGACGGCCTCGCCGAGGGTGTCGAGGGCGCCCGCGACGGCAGGAAACCGTGATCGCAGGCGAAGATAGACATCAGGCAGGTACTCCTCGGTCACGGCTTGCTTCCTTTCTCTTTCTCTCTTCTCTCGCTCGGCTCTTCATGGTCGGCCCACACGTGCGAGACGGCTTCGCCGCCAAGATCAGGGGGATTCGTCAACGATGGCCGTCGCCATCACGAAGGTGAAGTAGCCCGGGTGAAGGATCTCGTATCGATACGGCGATGGGGCTCACGGAGGGCGTGCCTTCCTCGGTGCCGGCGCCGATGCTCATCGGTGAAACCGTCCCTCCTCGAAAGGTGCTTACCGCCGCCTCGCCTCCTTTTTTACCACTCCAATAAGCAATATTGTAACCGCTCGGCACAAACCATTCGTGTGGATATACAAGGCTCCTGACGTTATGAATTCTTGTTTTCCTCAGATTTTAGAGTAATACTGACGGCGTGCCAACCACGAGCGGGAAGGCCGTCATTCATCGCGCCTTGGCCAGCGAGAGCCGCCAAGCTCTGCTCGCGGTCCTCCGCCGCAACAAGACGCCACTCGACGCCGCCGAGGCTGCCGAGGCGGTCGGCCTCCAGCGGAGCACCGCCCGAGTGCACCTCGATGTGCTCATTTCCGCCGGCCTCGTCACGCGCCGTCTCGAGCAACGGACGACACCCGGTCGACCCCGTGTCCTCTACGAGGCGGGGCGACTGCCTGCGAGCAGCTCCGATCCACGGCCGGCTGACGCCGGCTATCAGGATCTCGCCCGCGTCTTGGCGGATCAGTTGGCGGGGGTTGACGACGCCAGGAACGAAGCGATCCGGGCTGGCCGCCGTTGGGCAGCCGACCTCGACGCGAAGCCGTTGCCACAGCGATCGCTCTCACCCGCCGAGGCGGTCCGAGTCGCCACCGAGATCCTCGCCAATCTGGGCTTCGAACCCGAGCCGGTTCCGACGGCGGAACCCGACCGGATCCTCCTCCATCGCTGCCCGTTCGCTGAGGTAGCGAGGAAGAACCGCTCGGTGGTCTGTGGGATCCACCTCGGCATGCTCAAGGCCACCTTCGAGCGCCTGGACACCTCCCTCGTCGTGGAGGGCCTCGACTCCTTCGTGACGGACGATCCCCTCCTCTGCGTCGTTCGCCTGAGAGACAAGGGCGCCGTGGCGGGCAAGCCGCGCCGTGGCCGGCGCCGATCGGAGCAACCGTGAAGGATGAGCCTTGTGGGGTGTTCGAGGTGTTCGAGACGGACGTCGGCCGCCTTCCGCCGCTCGGCCGAGCGCCCAGCCTGCTTCACGGCTCGCGGCCGAACGGGGACGGTCCAAACCGACCGGAATGAGCGTTGCGCGGCAGTGTGTCCTGCAGGGCGGACATTCACGTCCGCCACTCAGCGCGACTCGAGCCCCGAGGGACCAGGATCGGGTCGGGCCAGCCGGCCGGCGTCTGCGAGAAGCGCACGGGCGGGGCGAGCATGTGAACATCGCCGAGCGGGCTCGGGGAGTCGTAGGCGACAGGCTCGCGAAGGCGGTGCTCGTTGTCACAGCCGGCCAGCTCCGGGTCGACAAGGCCGAGCGATCCGCACCACATTGCGCTTCTCGTCAGGTTGACGGTGACGTGCCACGAACCGCCTTCGGTGGCGCGCTTCACCAGGGCTGCGGCGGCACCGATGGCGCCCATGTAGCCGGTGATGTAGTCATTGATCAGGGCGGTGACGGGAAGCTTGGGCTCCGCCTCCGTTCCCTCGAGCGTCATGAGACCCGAGGCGGCTGAGCCGTTCATGTCGAAGCCCCCTCGCCGCGCCCATGGCCCAGTCGACCCGTAACAGGTGACCGACACGTACACGAGACCGGGGTGCTCCCTCGACAACTGCCCGGGCTCGAGTCCGCGGCATTCGAGCGAGCCGGAGCGGTGGTTGTTGATGACAACGTCGGCATCGACGAGCAACGCTGCCGCTCGACCCTGGCCGGTTGGGCTGTCGAGGTTGACGTAGGCGCTGCGCGAGCCGACGTTGGCCTCGGCGTAGATGAACTCGTGTTCGTAGTCGTTCGGGCGAGTGGCGCACAGCACGTCTGCTCCCTGCTCTGCAAGGGTCCGGCCAACGGTGGGACCGGCGACGGCGTGGCTGAACGACAGCACGCGGATCCCGTCGAAGGGCCGCTCGGCAGGTCCGAAGTCCCGGACGGGCGCGTCGCCGATTCGCTCGAGACCGATGACGGATTGATGTGCCAGGAGTCCTCCCTGCTCATGGGCGAGCCATTCCGCCGGGCTGCGCACGACGCAGACCGGCAGACCGGAGGCGGTCGCCGTTTCCTCTAATTCGAAGGCGTTCCACCCCGCGATGGCGGCGGCGACCTTGGCGGCGTCGGGCGGCACGCCTAAGAAGCGGCACCATCTCGCGGCCAGATGCGGGAGGACGCCCGACGCCATGACCCAACGGCCGTCCGCCGTGCCGTACGGCGTGATGAGGAATGGGTTGTCCAACACCAGCGGATGCGGCGCCGGCTCGCCGCTCAGCGTCGGGTGCCAGAAGGCGCCGGGGTTGATGCTGTGCACGGCTTGACGCAGGTCCAGGCTGACGTCTTGCGCCGGACCCCAGCGTTGGCGGTGAAAGGCGACTGCCGCAACGGCAGCGGCCATGATGGGGATCCCGATGCAGGCACCGAGGCGGTGTGCCGCTGGCAGGATGGGGTCTTGCCCGGTGAAAGAGACGGCGGCCCCTGCTCCGACTCTCGACAGCTCGACGTCCGACAGGAGGGCGTCGAGCACCGCAAGAGGGTCGAACTCGCTGTGTGGAGGCGCGGGAACGGAAGCAGAGACGTCGTGCTGCGGTCTCATGGCGTCAAAGTCCTGGAGGTGCTCATGACCGAGGAAGCCCCGACCGTGGCTACTTCACTGCCGGGGACGACCGTCGATCCGTGCGATTGCCTCGACAGGCACGGAACAAGGGCGACGGCCGACTGCTCGGCGGCATAAGCCGCCTGGCGCCGCTCGCCGTCGCCGACGGGTCGGCGGATGGTGGCCTCGCTCTTGAGTAGGACGGCCACGCTGAAGGCGGCGAGCAACGCTGCGCCGGCTGCGTACAGCAGCCCGGTGTGGATGCCCTCGACGAAAGCATCGCGGGCGTGGGAACCGGTTGACCCTCCAGCGTGGATGGCGATGGCGAAGGAGACCCGTGCCTTGTCGAGGAGGAGGGCTGGAGCACCTGGGAGTTTGAGGTTGGAGCGGTAGGCGGCGGTGACGATGCTGCCGATGACGGCCGTGCCGAGGGCGCCGCCGACTTCCCGGGAGAGGTCGTTCAGCGCCGAGCCCACCCCTTGCTGGGCTTGGGGCAACGCCTCGGTGATGGCGGCCGTGGCGGGCGTCATGGCTGCCCCCATGCCGATGCCCAGGGGGACGAGGCCAGCCAGCATGAGCAGGTAAGACGTGTCGGTCCCGATCCGCGAGACGACAACGAGCCCGACGGCGACGAGAACAAGCCCGCTGCCGCAGACGGCTCGGGCGCCGAATCGGGCCGTCAAACCCGAGGTGAGCCTGGCTGCTGGCATCATCGTTGCTGACAAGGGCAGCACGGCGAGGGCGGCGAGGAGCGGGCTGTAGCCGCGGACTCCCTCGAGGTACTGCAACGAGACAAAGGTGAAGCCGAAGAAGGCGAAGAACTGTATGCAGACAGAGAGGCTGCCGGCCGACAGGTTGCGGTTGCTGAACAGGTGCGGGTCCAGGAGGGGGTGGCGCTGGCGGCGCTCGAACAGCACGAAGCCGGCGAGAGCACTCAGGCCGCCCGCGATGCCGCCGAGAGTGCGGGCGCGCAGCCAGCCGGCGTCGGGTGCCTCGATGATGCTGAAGACGAGGGCGACGAGCCCGATGGTGGCGAGCAGCGCCCCGGCTTTGTCGAGCACCGGCGCGTCCGGCTGGGAGGACTCGGGGACGAAGCGGGCGGTGCCTGCAAGGGCGATGGCGGCGAGGACGACGTTGATGGCAAAGGCGGCCTGCCAGGAGAACCACTGGAGAAGGATGCCGCTGGCGAGCAGCCCCAAAATGGCGCTGCCCCCGGCCACGGCTGCCCAGACGCCGACCGCTTTCGTGCGCTCGGCGGGCGGGAACGTGCCGGTGATGGTGGACAAGGTGGCCGGCATGACCAACGCGGCGCCGAGGCCGATCAGCCCGCGAAGGAAGATGAGCTCGTCGGCGGAGGTGGCGGTCATCGCCGCCGCCGAGGCGCCGCCGAAGATGATCAGCCCGGCGATGAGTGCCTTGCGGCGGCCGTAGCGGTCGCCGAGGGCTCCGGCCGGGAGCAGCAGGACGGAGAAGACGAGCAGGTAGGCGTCGATGATCCATTCGAGCTGGGTCTGGCTGGCGTGGGTGCTACGGACCAGGTCCGGGATGGCGACGTTCAGTGATGCCATGGCGGCCGATACCGCACCAAGAGCGATGCAGACGACCGCGGTGACGAGCGAGAGGTTCACCTGCTGTCTGTTGGATCGAACGTGAGTCTGCATGGTGTTCCCCTCTCATGACGAATGAATATTCGTTTTTTAGCAAGGACCCCGCTTCGTGTCAAGAGGGAATATTCGTTTTGTTTGTGGTACGGTCACGGAGTGCCCCGGATCACCGAAGAGCGGCGGGAGGCACGCCGCGAACAAGTCCTCGAAGCGGCGCGTGCCTGCCTCCAGGAACACGGCCTCGAGGCCGTGTCGATGGAGATGATCATCGCCCGTTCCGGCCTCTCGACCGGTGCCGTGTACGGCTACTTCAAGGGCAAGGACCAGATCATCAACGCGGTCGTCACCGAGGGAACGGCGGCGATGGCCGCGGACCTCGAGCCCGTCCTCTCGAACCCCGCGCCGCCGCCGCTCCCCGAGTTCGTCGAGCAAGTGCTGGGCGCCGTCGTCGGTTTCGGCGGGCACAAGCGAGACGACATCGACCGCCTGCTTGTTTCACTCCACGGCTGGAGCCACTCCCAGAGCGATCCCGATCTCAAGGCGGCGACGCGTTCGTCCTACTCCGGTCTGCGCAGACTGTTCCTCGCCGTCGTGAGGCGGTGGCAGGCGGCCGGAACACTTGACGCCGCGGCGGACGCCGACGGCGTAGCCGAGCTGCTGACGTCGATCACTCTCGGGTTCGTCGCCCAGCGAGCACTAGCCGGATCGGCACACGTAACGGCGCACGTCGCCGCGCTGGAAGCGCTCAGCCACCGGTCGGTGCCGTCCTCGCCAACCTCCGCGTAGTCTCCGCCGGGTTCGAAAGAGCTTCGGGCGGCGAGCTCCGCCAGCCGGTCACGTTCGACAGGTGCATCCCATCACGACCAAGGGTCTTTCGACCCTAGCGACAGCGCGGCGACGGCGTAGATCTCATCCTGAAAACATGTCTGCCATGTCCCTCAGCACGGGCCAGGGTCCCCCCGGGCCGGTGAAGCCTTGCGACCACCCTCGGGACGTCGTGCCCAGGCGCGAAGCATCCAGATGAAAGTGCTGTGACATCATGACCGTCACCTGCAATCGCCGTGCCCGCCGCCTCTCCACTCGCCTCCTCCTGTGCGGTCTGGATTCCTCCCTCGGCGTCGTGCTCGGGAGCGCCCTTGCCGCGGCGCCGGCTGGCGCCACGCCGCCCACCACTCTCTATGTGGCAGCAGGCGGCTCCAACGCCAGCAATGCCTGCACGAGCGCCGCGAACCCCTGCGCAACACTGTCATACGCCGTGGGGCAGGCGGCCTCGGGCGACACGATCGACGTGTCGGGCTCCATCGCGGACAACGTCGTGATACCCGGAACGCTGAGCTCGCTGACGTCAGCGGGATCTCCGCTCCCGCCGTCCTCAATGAGGCCAGCATCGGAACCATCTTCGAGGTCGAGGCGGGCGCCAGCGTGACCATCGAGGACCTCACGATCGAGGGCGGCCACTCGGCCACGGGCGGCGCCATCGCCAACTGGGCTCGCTCTCGATCACGGACTGCACCATCTCCGGCAATGGCGCTTACGCCGGCGGGGCCATCTACAACGACGGCGTGCTCTCGATGAGCGGCAGCACCATCTCGGACAACCAAGCGACAAACGAAGAGGATTCCGGCGGTGTGGGCGGCGGCATCTACAACCTCAGCCTGCTCACCGCGGCCGACTCCACGATCTCGGGAAACACGGCCACAGCGGCCGGCGGCACCAACGAGGGTGGCGGCATCTTCGACTCGGGTGGCAGCGTCATGCAACCCGACGGCCGGCCTCTGCCCGGCGACGGACCAACGAGGCGTCCCCCGTCCCCAGGGCAGGCTCTGTGACATCGGTGCCTTCGAGCTCACCACTCTCACCGTGACGGCCCCGTCGCCCACCGTCAATTACGGCAACTCCATCCCGGCGCTCGCGCCGAGCTACTCCGGGTTCGCGACGGGCCTCGCTGGCCTCAGCACGCAGCCGACCTGCACGACCACGGCGACGTCGGCGAGCCCTCCCGGCCAATATCCCGTCACCTGCTCCGGAGCAGTCGATCCTGACTACGCCATCGACTACGTGAACGGGGTGCTCACGATCGGCTTCACGCAACCGTGCATCGTTCACGTGCACGGTGCGCTCGTCGTGGCGACCGGGCAGGCGATCTGCATCTCCGCCGGCGGCGTCGTGTTCGGTCCGATCGCGGTGAAACCAGGAGGGGCGCTCTGGGTGAGTGCCGGCGTCGTCATCGGGTCGATCACCTCGGACGCCTCCGCCGCCATCGGCGTGTGCTCCTCCGTGCTCGTCGGTCGCCTCGCGATCGTTTCCAGTGCCGGCCCTGTCGAGCTCGGCGGCACGCAGTGCCGAGGCGATCTCGTCGTCGGTCCTGTGAGCGTCCGCAACGGGCGTGGTGGCGTCAGCTTCTCGGGCAACACCGTGGTGGGACCCTTGACGATCACGGGCAACACTGGCGGTTTCTCGTTCTCCGACAACATCGTCCTCGGACGGGAGCTCGTCAGCGGCAACAGCTAGGCACGACCCCAGCGGCACGGTATGCGGCGCTCAGTGCTGGTCGCCGCCGACAGTGACTGACCACTGCGAGTCAGGCGTGTAGCGGCAGCGGGCGCCAGTCGTGATCGACTTGACGAGATGGTCGCCGAGGCGCGGTTCGGCCGAGGCGATGACATCGATAGCCCGGACGAGGGCTTTCCTCACCGCCGTACGAGCTCGTTCATGATTGCCGACGAAGCTCCGTGACTGGCCGTTGAGACGGGTCACGGTGCGAAGGCCGTCTGTCAAGGTCTGCAGCTCGGCGCGGTAGCGCTCGCTCGCCTCTCTCGAGGCAGTGCCGGAGGCGAGAAGGGAGCGAAGCTCCCGGACACGCTGGCGGTACTGGCGCAGCGCCACGTCGTCCAGTATCGGCTCGTCGCGCTCTCTCGGGAGCCGGCTGTTGGCCACCAGCTCGAAGACGTCGAAGTCGTGGCCCGGACTCGCCACCAGCTGCACGAGGTGCGACATCCCCACGCGACCGGCTAAAAGGGTGCTCCTGCCGTCGACCTCGATGCGCCAGCGGCCGCCGTCCACCCGGTTGATCACCGCCTGCCGCCTGGGCTCGCCACCTGACCGTCGTCTTCGCGCCCGCAGCCACGACGGGCGCTCTGGCAGGGCGACGCCCATCCGTTCTGCCCGGTCCTGCGCCCGCCCCTCGAGATCGCTCGCCAGCTCGGCGTCGCCGGGAGCCGCCCGCACCGTCAGGGCCTCGGCAAGGGCGTGCTCGGTCAGCGTCGTCATCGGCCGGCTACCGAGACGGCGGTCGAGACGCAGCGCCGAGTGCAGGTGGGCGACGGCGTCGTCGAGCTCGCCCGTCAGCACGGCCGCCACCCCGAGGCCGTACTCGGCCGAGCCGAGGCAGACCACCGCCAGCGACGGCATCACGGGCAACTTGGCGTACGGCCGCAGCTGCTCGGCGGCGGCGACCGCCGTCTCGGCGTCGCCGAGCAGGTAGGCCGTCTCGCTGGCGAGCAACTGGGTCGTCAGCCAGCTGCTCGAGCGGGGCAGGTTGTGAAGGCCGATCCCGTTGAGACGGGCGAGCGCCTCTTCGGCGGCGTCGATGTCGCCAACGGTCGCCGAGAGGAGGCCATCGGCCGCCACGTAGGGATGGTCGTTGAGCCCGAGGCGTGGTGAGGCCGCCATGGCGCGAACGACCTCCAGGATCTCCCCTGCACGGCCCTGCCACCATCTGAGCGCCGACATCATGGCGCCGTAGTAGGCGGGGGCATCCGGGTCCCCTGCGGAGATGCCCCGCTCGAGGGCGAGGGCAGCGACCCGCTCAGCCTCCTCTAGCTTGCCGGAACGGGCGGCCAACATGGCCTCGAGCACTTCGGAGATGAAGCTGAGGGCGGCGCAGTCTGCGGCAGTCGAACGCTCGGCCAGCTCGGTGAGCGACTGGCGAGCCCGCGGGTCGCCGACGAGGAAGAGGTCGACGGTTCTCCAGCACAGTCCCATCAGCTCCAGCAGCGGATCCTTTGCCCCGGCGGCGCGAGTGATCACCTCACCGGCCAGCTCCAAGCGGTCGTAGGCGTGCTCGGGCCCGAGCCAGACGTGGTGGAGGATGCTGAGGGACTCCGCCACGGCCTCGTCCTCCCCAAAGGCGCGCACGACCTGCACGGCAGCGACCACCGGTTCGACCGGCGCTCCGCTGTAGACGGCCTCGGCCGCCGTGCGCACGACGAGGCGCGCCTCCTCGAGCGAGCCCGGCACGGCCGTGTCGAGGGCTTGTGCCCAGAGGGCCTGCACCCTGGCGCCTTCCAGAACGTCACGGTGCTCGTGGACCCAGAGGCCACCGGCACCGAGGGCCGCCGCCACGAGGCGCCGTTTGTCTCCGCTCTCGTTGGCGGCCGTCGCCGCCTCGAGGAAGTCCCGGCGAGCCTCGGCGAGACGACCGGCTCGACGGCTCCGCTCGGCGATCTCGAGAAGCGCCTCTGAGCTGCCCGTAGTGTCTGTGACCCCGCCCATCGCGGCAATTGAATCAGCTTGTGCCTTCCGATGGCGCAAGGACGTCGCGCGTTTCCTGAATGGGGAGGGCTTTTTCAGCCGACCTCAACGTTTCGGCGAACCCGCCTTGCGAGCCGCTAACGCGGCAATCGAGGCGCCAAGAGCGGACTCTGCGTGCCGATCACCCGTCCTGCGGCCGGTGCGACGAGCACCGGACACGACGCCACCCGCGCCAGCCGTCCCGAGATGCTCCCGGCCTTCCGCCGCCTGAGCGGACCTCGGCGAGAAGGCCCGAGCACGATCACGTCTGGAACC
>Ga0181526_10001425_pt1 | contig 22701 bp, 22 predicted proteins | sample PEATcosm2014_Bin_35_FD_119750 | JGI IMG/M metagenome (GOLD analysis project Ga0181526, IMG submission 119750) | Peatland microbial communities from MTU Mesocosm Facility, Houghton, MI, USA - PEATcosm2014_Bin06_30_metaG | ecosystem: Environmental > Terrestrial > Soil > Wetlands > Peat | place...
AGATGACTTTAAGGATGATATAGGTCGCAATCGCGTTGAACACGATGATGAACGCCGCGCCTTCAGCCTGAAGCAGGAGCTGGCCGGGATTGCCGTAGAGCCAGCCGGTGACGTTCACGCCGGGCGCCTCTTTGTCGGTGCCGATGTATTGCAGCATGTCCGGGTTGGCGAGGACGCCCACGAGCAAACCACCGCAGATGGCGGCGACGCCATGGGTGGAGAACACAGCCAGCGTATCGTCCACTTTCTGCATGAAGCCCAGCTTTTGGAACTTGTTCATGCTGGCCCACGGGATGATGCCGGCGACCACGCCAATGATGAGCGCGCCCCAGCCGTCGACATAACCGGCGGCGGGAGTGATGGCGACGAGCCCGGCGATCATGCCGTTGACGCCGCCGAGGACCGACGGTTTGCCATAAGCCATCTTGTCCATAATCGTCCAGACAAACACGGCCACGCAGGCGGCGAGCTGAGTGTTCATCACGGCCGCACCGGCGTCAGCATTGGCAAAGTATGGATCGCCGCCGTTGAAGCCGTTCCAGCCGAGCCACAGGATTCCGGCGCCGACCAATGTCATCAACACGCTGTTCGGCGGGAAGTTGTCGCGATCTGCCTGTAGGCGAGGGCCAATCATCCAAGCAGCGACAAAGCCCGACGTCGCGGCGGCGAGATGGATGACGTAACCGCCGGAGAAGTCCGCCACGCCCAAGCCGGCGAGCCAGCCGCCGCCCCAGAGGCTAAAGGCGCCCACTGTATAGACCAAGGTCATCCACACCGGGCAGAAAATCATCCATGCCGTAAAGCTCATGCGGCCAAGCACGGCGCCGGCAAGGATGATGACGGTGATCGCGGCGAACACGAACTGGAACCACATCAGTGTTGCCATCGGGAAGCCAAGCGCCGGCATGCCCGATGCGGCCGCCGGAATTGTTGCCTGGCCGGTGATGAAGGCTGCCGACATTGCGGGGAGCGGCATTCCGACAAATGAGAACCATTGCGGCCCGAACGCCATATTGTAATCGAACAGGACCCAGACGATCATGACGGAGACGAAAGCGTAGATCGACATGAAAGCGGAGTTGATCGCCCATTTCTTTTTGACGATGCCGCCATAAAGAACGGTTAGCCCAGGAATGCTTTGCAGGGCGACAAAAGTCCCTGCGGCCAGCTGCCAGGCATTATCGCCGGTATCTAGCCATTGTGGTGATGGTACGAGTGCCATGTGCCTTCCCCCAAAAAATGCCCTCGGTGCGCCTGAAGCACACGGGCAGCGTTAGGAGCGGTCGCAAATCTTATGCCAGTTAACGAGACCTTGACTGGTAGTATTTTCCCCGGAAGACTGAAACACATCGGGGCTATATTGCCTAATAGAAGCTCATAATGACTAAAAAGCAGGCAGGAGCGCAATGCGGGCAAAGATGTGGACTAGGTCATTGGCTGCGCTAGGTGCTGCATTGGCCATCATGGCTGGCGCGGCAGCAAGCAGCGCTGAACCGCAGCATGGCGAAAAAGCCATCACGTGCATGAACAAGTCGAGCGGTACGACCTGGCAAATCAAGGTCGACTACGACCACAATACTGTCGACACCAACCCGGCAACGATCACGGACTCCAAAATCGCCTGGCGCGACGCCAACGACGGTTGGCGTTATACGCTTGATCTTAAGACCGGCGATCTTACTGTGGTGCTGGCCTCCTCCATGGGCGGGAATATGTACTTTCATCGCTGCCTGCTCGACCACTGAAGTGGCGATCGTAAAATTGCACTCACCCCATCATCTTTCGGGCTGATCAGCACCCCGCGGACTTAGGAGCAGGGGCGATGGTTGAGCGAGTTTCCAGCGTCAAGGCGACGGTGGGGTTTGCGTCCGAGACCGGACCCCGGCAGCGCAACGAGGATTTCGGCGGCGCGGTTTTCGGTCTGGAACTGACCCCGCCGCGCCGCGACGTCGTTGCCGCAATCGCCGACGGTATCGGCGGCGCCAAGGGTGGCCGCGTCGCTGCCGAAACCGCGGTCCGCGGCTTTCTCGACGGCTTTTGCGACCTTCCGGAAACCATGGAAGTGCGCCGCGCCGCCGCGACCGTGCTGAATTCGCTCAATCGCTGGATCTTTTCGCTCGGCAAGCGCGACGCCGAGTCCGCCGGAATGGGCTGCACTTTCACGGCGCTCATCCTGCGTGGCCGCGTGGCGCACATCGTTCATGTCGGCGACACCCGCGCCTATCGGCTGCGCGGCGACCGCCTTGTTTGTTTGACGACGGATCATGTCCGCGAAGAGGGCAGCGGCCGATCGAACATCCTGACTCGCGCGGTCGGGGTCGAGACCGAGCTCCGGCTCGATTATGCGAGTCAGCCTTTGGCGCAGCACGATCGCTTCATGTTGTGCAGCGACGGCGTGCACGGCGTGCTCACGCCGGAGACGATCGCCGGCATTCTCCGCGAGCGCTCGGGCTCCGATGATTCCGCGCGGGCGCTGGTCGCCGCCGCGCTCGACATGGGCAGTACTGATAATTGTACCGCAATGGTGATCGACGTCGTTGAACTGCCGAATGTGGAATCGGCCGATGTCGGCTTGACGATTACGCAATTGCCGCTGATCCCGGTGCCGGTCGACGGCGAGACCATTGACGGCTTCGTGCTCAAAGTGCCGATGTCGGATGGCCGCTATACACGTCTGTTTGGTGCGATCGACGAGGTCGAGGGTGGCGAGGTCGCGCTGAAATTCCCGAAGCCGCAGGTCGCGGCGGTGGCCACCTATCATGCCGCATTCGTTCGCGAGGCCTGGGTCGGCACGCGGGTGAACAGTCCGTGGATCGGCCGCGTCATCGAGCTACCGCCGGGCCGGCGGACTTGCCTTTACACCGTGATGCCGCTCTATCAGGGCGAATTGCTGTCGACGCGGCTCGCCCGCCGCCCGGCCGTGGGCCTCGAGGAAGGCCGCAATATCGCGATCAAGCTGGCGCGCGGCGCGGCGGCGCTGCATCGCGCCGGCATTATCCACCGCGACATCAAGCCGGATAACATCATTCTCGAGAGCGAGGGATCGCTCAAACTGATCGATCTTGGCGTGGTGCGGGTCACCGGTCTCGAAGACTTCCCGCCGTCCGATATTCCGGGCACGCCCGGCTACATGGCGCCCGAAATGTTTGGCGGCGAAGCGGGCAACGAAGCAACCGACATTTACGCGCTCGGCGTCACCATGTTCCGCGCTTTCGCCGGTGAATTCCCTTACGGCAATATCGATGCCGTGAGCCCGCCGCGCCGCACGCGGCCGACGCCGCTCTCGGATTTGCGCCCCGACCTGCCGGCCTGGCTGCAGGCGACGCTCGCCCGCGCCATTGCGGTCGATCCGAACGACCGCTTTCGCGATATGCTCGAATTCGCGCTGGAGATGGAGACCGGCCCGGCGCGTGCGCCAATCACGAGCTCCGCGCCACTGACGCTCTATCAGCGCGCGCCGGTTCGCTTCTGGCAGGGCGTGGCCGCGATCTTGGCTGCGGCGCTCGCGATTTCGCTGTGGCGGCGCTGAGATAATTAAGGTGGGAGTTACTTCATGGTTCGGCTCACTGGTGTCCTACTGGCGCTCATCTGTTTGGCGACCGCCCCAGCGCGGGCCGACGACTATCCATCGCGGCCGATCCGGATTCTGGTGCCTTACGCACCGGGCGGCATTTCCGACATTGCGGCGCGCATCGTCGGCGGCAAGCTCAGCGAAGCTTGGGGTCAACAGGTTCTTGTCGAGAACAAGCCGGGCGGCAATGGCTTCATCGCGGTGACGGATGCGGCGCGCTCGGCGCCGGATGGCTATACGCTGGTGATGGTGACGACGGGCGATGTCGCCATCAATCCGGCCTTGTTCAAGGATGTGCCGTACGACGCCGATCGCGACCTCGCGCCGATCACCGCGGTGAGCGATGCGCCGATGGTGCTCGCCACGAACGGCGCTAGTCCCTACAAGAGCGTTGCCGACGTCGTCGCCGCAGCCAAGGCGCAGCCCGGGGTGCTGAATGTCTCGACGCCGGGTTACGGCAGCATCAATCAACTGGTGCTGGAATCGATCGCTCTGGATACCGGCACGAAATTCGTCCACGTGCCCTATAAGGGCGGCGCGCCCGCGGCCCAGGCACTGGTGGCTGGCGACATCCCGTTCGGCATTCTCGCCAGTTCCTCGGTCGCGCCCTTCGTGCCGAGCGGCAAAATCCGGGTGCTCGCAGTGACGACCGCGGTGCGTTCGGCGCTCAATCCGGAGTGGCCGACGCTCAAGGAAAGCGGCGCCGGCGACATCGATGCCTCGAACTGGACGGCGCTCTTGGCCCCGAAGGGCGTGCCGCAAGCCATCATCGATAAGCTCAACGCCAAAATCGTCGAAATCCTCAATATGCCGGACGTCAAGGCGCGTTTCGCTGGCGGCGGCGTCTCGACCATTCCTTCAAGCCCGAGCGAGCTTGCCGCCAAGATCAAGCGCGAGGCCGCCGCTTACCGGGTCATCATCGCCAAGGCGAACGTCCACGTCGACTAAAGGGGCGCGACGGCAAGTCGCCATCATTGACTTTTTCGCGCCACCGCCGCAAAGGCAGAGGGCCGGTTCGCGGGATTCAACCTCAGTATGTTCAAGCGAATCCTGATTGCCAATCGCGGCGAGATTGCCTGCCGCATCATCAAGACCGCGCGCCGGATGGGAATTGCGACGGTCGCGGTCTATTCCGAAGCCGACCGCGACGCGCTCCATGTCGAGATGGCCGACGAGGCCATACCGATCGGCCCGCCGCCGGCGGCGCAAAGCTATCTGGTGATCGACAAGATCATCGAGGCCTGCAAGGCGTCCGGCGCCGAGGCGGTGCATCCGGGCTATGGCTTTCTGTCCGAGCGTGAGGCCTTCGCCAATGCTTTGGCTGCGGCCGGGATCGTTTTCATCGGCCCCAATCCCAAAGCCATCGCCGCGATGGGCGACAAGATCGAGTCGAAGAAAGCCGCGGCCCGCGCCAAGGTTTCGACCGTGCCCGGCCATCTCGGCGTGATCGAGGACGGCGACGAGGCCATCGTGATCGCCGAACAGATCGGCTACCCGGTAATGATCAAGGCCTCGGCCGGCGGCGGCGGTAAGGGGATGCGGATCGCGTTTAGCAAGGCCGAGGTGGCGGAGAATTTCGCTCGCGCCCGCTCGGAGGCAAAATCGAGTTTCGGCGACGACCGCGTCTTCATCGAGAAATTCATCACCGATCCGCGCCATATCGAAATCCAGGTGTTGGGCGATAAGCACGGCAACGTCATCTATCTCGGCGAGCGCGAATGCTCGATCCAGCGCCGAAACCAGAAGGTGTTGGAGGAATCGCCGAGCCCGCTGCTCGATGAAAAGACGCGCGCGGCCATGGGCGAGCAGGCGGTCGCGCTGTCAAAGGCCGTCGGCTACGACTCCGCCGGCACCGTCGAATTCGTCGCCGGCCAGGACAAGAGTTTCTTCTTTCTCGAAATGAATACGCGGCTTCAGGTCGAGCATCCGGTGACCGAGCTCGTGACCGGCATCGATCTCGTCGAGCAGATGATCCGCGTCGCCTCAGGCGAGCCGCTTTCGTTCAAGCAAGGCGACGTCAAATTGTCCGGTTGGGCGGTGGAGAGCCGCATTTATGCAGAGGATCCGTACCGCAATTTCGCGCCCTCGATCGGGCGGCTGGTGCGCTACCGGCCGCCGGCCGAGGGCACGCATCACGGCGTCACGGTGCGCAACGATACCGGCGTCACCGAAGGCGGCGAGATTTCGCTCTACTACGATCCGATGATCGCCAAGCTCGTCACTCACGCCAAGACGCGCATCGAGGCGATCGACGCCCAGACCGAGGCACTCGATGCTTTCACCATCGAGGGCATCCGTCACAATATCCCGTTCCTCGCGGCGATCATGCAGCATCCGCGCTGGCGCGAAGGCAGGCTGTCGACCGCTTTCATCGCCGAAGAATTTCCCAAGGGTTTTGAGCGGGTGCCGCCGACCGGCGCCGCCGCGCGCACCATTGCGAGTGTCGCGGCGGCAATCGATCACGTGCTGGGCGAGCGTAAGCGCAAGATTTCCGGTCAGTTGAATACCTCGCTCACCCGCGAGCGACGCCGCGCCATCTGGCTCGGACCGGACGAAGTCCAAGCCGACGTCGAGCATGACGGTAAAGCAATTACGGTGACGTTCGAAGACGGCGCTCGGCACGTATTGGCATCGCCATGGGTACCGGGCCAGCCGGTCTGGACCGGCACCATCGACGGCGCACCGATCGCGGTGCACGTGCGCGCGGTGCCGAACGGGTTTGAGCTCGCCTATCACGGCGTCGAGGTGAAAGCCTTCGTCTATACCGAGCGCGAAGCACTGTACGCGCGGCTGATGCCCTTGAAAAAGCTGTCGGGCAGCGAGAAATCGGTGCGCTGCCCGATGCCGGGCCTGATCGTGTCGCTCGCAGTCGCCGAAGGCCAGGAGGTCAAGGCCGGCGAGACGCTGGCCGTGGTCGAAGCGATGAAAATGGAAAACATCCTGCGCGCCGAGCGTGACGGCATCATCAAGAGCATCCGCGTCAAGAAAGGCGACAGCGTCGCCGTTGACGCGGTGATCCTGGAATTTGCCTGAGCGCGGGCGGGGTCGAATCGGGCATGATGGCGTCCTTGTCGGGACCCAAAGATGCAATCACTGGGTTTTCTGTTCTCGCCGGGCGGGCGGCTGAAGCCGCAACCCTTCATCTATGGCGCCGTTGCCATCTATCTCCTTGGCGCCGGATCGCATCTGCTCACCTCGGCTGCAGTCATGACGCGCGCCGGTCTGTGGCCGTTTCTCGCTGCTCAATTATTATTGCTCTGGGTTTGGTTCTCTTTGCATGCCAAGCGTCTGCATGACGCTGGCCATGGCAGCGGCTTAGCGGTGGGGATCGCGCTCCTTTATGCGTTATCGATCGTGCTGCTGGTGATTGTCGCCGATGGCTTCTTCAATACGTCGGACGGACTGATGTCGAACGCCAATGCCACGAGCGCGCTCGGGCTGATTATGATTCTCTATATTTTTTCGACGCTTGTCGGTTCGAGCCAATACGATCTTGCCTGGGCCGTGGTGGCAATCATGATGCTGATCGCGATTTTGCCGATTGCGGTGTCGGTGGGATTTTCGATATGGACCGCGACGCGGCCGAGCGCCGAGGGCGCGTTGCGGACTTAGAACTGATGCTACATTTCGCTTACGGCTCGAATATGCACGGCGCCATCATGCGAAAACATGCGCCGGCCGCCGTGCCGCTCGGCGTCGCCAAACTCGCCAATTATCGTTTCGTCATCACCACGGACGGCTACGCCTCGGTCGAGCCGGCTTCGGCGCAAATCGTATTTGGTGTGGTGTGGCGTCTCACCCCGCGGGATCGGGTCACGCTCGATCTGTGGGAAAACATCGCTGGCGGACTCTATCGCGCCGTGACCTTGCCGATTCAATCCGGCGGACGTCACCTCTCGGCTCTCGTTTATGTCGCGCGCCCGCGCCCCAACGGTCGGCCGAAGCCCGGTTACATGGAGATCGTGGTCAAGGCGGCGCGCCAATTGGAACTGCCACCCGACTACATTGCCTCATTGGCACAGTGGCTGCCGCTGCGTCCGCTGGGCGCAGGCCACCGCAAATTGGAGGGTTTCGTTTGACCGCGCATCGGCATGTGATCATCCGCGGTCGCGTGCAGGGCATCGGTTATCGCGCCTGGACCGAGGTGATAGCGCTCGAGCGCGGCGTTGAGGGTTGGGTGCGCAACCGCCGCGATGGCTCGGTCGAAGCGGTCTTGATCGGCACCGAACAAGCCGTGGCCGAGATGATCGAGGCGTGCCGGCATGGACCGCCGGGCGCGCGCGTCGAGAGCATCGTTCAGCGCGACGCGGGGCCGGCTGAAATTGCGCTACGCCGGAGCGGCGAATTGTTTTCGGTGCTGGGCAGCGGCTGAGCGTCCACGGTGGCGCCGAACAGCGGCTCGAACGCCGCGCGTAGCGCCATGTCGACTTCCGGCATCGATAAAGTGCGGCCGAGATCGGCGAGCGAGGTGACGCCGAAGCGCCGATCGCTGACGCCGCACGGCACAATGCCGGCGAAATGCGTCAGATCGGGTTCGACGTTGAGCGCAAATCCGTGCAGCGTCACCCATTGCCGCACGCGAATGCCGATCGCCGCGATCTTGTCCTCGAAGCCTTCGCCCAACACTTGGCCCTTGTCCGGCCGCCGCACCCAGACGCCGACGCGGTCGTCGCGGCGCTCGCCGCGGACGTTGAAGGCCGCAAGCGTGCCGATGATCCATTCCTCGATGCTGGCGACGAAGCGGCGCACGTCCGGCGCGCGGCGCTTGAGATCGAGCATGACATAGCCGACCCGTTGGCCCGGACCGTGATAGGTGAACTGGCCGCCGCGGCCCGCGGTGTGGACTGGGAAGCGCGCGTCGAGCAGTTGCTGTGGCCGCGAGGAGGTTCCGGCGGTGTAAAGGGCGGGGTGCTCAAGAAGCCAAACCAATTCGGCGGCGTCGCCGCGCGCGATGGCATCGGCGCGCCCGGTCATGGCCGTGACGGTGGTGTCGTAATCCACCAGACCGTCGCTCGCCAGCCATTCTACGGCCGGTGCGCCTTCCGGCGGCAACAGCCCGATCGTCAACTCGTCGCGGGTCTTAACCATCTCGTAACCATACTAGCCTCAACCTATCCCATAGCGAGCCGTCGACACCAAAGCCATAAATGGGAGGCCACTTGCCGTCACTTGAAAACGTCTCGATCGACATCGCGGTCGTATTAGGAACGAGCTCCATGCCGATCCACCAAGTGCTGCGGCTCGGCCGTGGCGCCATCATCGAGCTCGACGCTTCTGAGGAGGATGAGGTCCATATCCTCGCCAATAATCTCCCGGTGGCGAAAGGGACCGTCATCGTCAGCGGCAATAAGATCGCGGTCGAGGTCAAGCAGCTCCTGCCACGCTCGCCCGACAGCAAATAGGCGTTTGATCGGGTGGGGTTTTCGGCCCGGACCGCTCGGCTGCCGGCGCCGTTTCACCGGCCGGCCGGCCCTTGTCCCCCTGCACCCTAACTGTTACATCGGCGCCGTCACGCGTCGGCCTGACGCGCGTCCACCCCACATGCGGCCGTGGCGGAATTGGTAGACGCACTAGCTTGAGGTGCTAGCGGGGCAACCCGTGGAGGTTCGAGTCCTCTCGGCCGCACCAGAATTCGCCCTGCGGCCTCGGCCCGGTAAGCCGAAGGCGGAAGACGCCGTGGGTCAATGCGCGGCTTCGGTGGGCGAGAACAGGGTGGCAAACGCCTTTATCCGCGACACGACGTCGGTCGATTGCGCCTGGGCGCGCTGATGGGCGTGCCGGCGGGAATGCGCCATGCGCGCCGATTCATGCCGGGCCGAAGCCTCCCTGGTTTCCCCGACTTTGCCTTGTTCCTCGCGTTCCGTCTCAACTGCTATCTTGGCCGGCTGATCCGGCCAGCGCACATCACTGCCGCTGTCGGCAACGCCTGACTCCGGCTCGAAATCCGATGCGTCAGGGGCCGGTAATACAACATCGCCTAGCGTCAGATCGGCGGTCGATTCGGCTGGCGCCTGTGGCCAAGCCGGCTCGACGGCGCCGGTTGGCTCGCCGACGGCGAGTTGTTGTGCCGCCGCGGAAGCAAGCATGCGGGCTTTCGGCTTGGCCGCCATCGCGGTCAGATAAGCCGCCGAAGGCACCGCTTGCACGATATGAAAGCCGTTATCCTTCAGCGCCCGCAAGAGCCCGGGCAAAGCCGCCACGGTTTTCGGATGGATATCGTGCAACAGCAAAATACCTTTGCCGCGCGCCTTAAGGCGGCTCACTGCGAGCGAGATGATCTGGTTCGGCGTGATCGCGTGGTGCCAGTCGTCGGCCACGGTGTCGGAGGAAAAGACGACGAGGTCCCGGTCGGCGAGCTCACTCTCGAGTACGGCCGAACGATCGAGGCCGGGGATACGGAAAAACGGCGCCAGATATTTGGCATCGCCGAGCGCGGCACTGACGTCGGCTATGCCGCCGTCGATCTCGTGCTGCATCCGGTCAGACGGCAGCGCGCCGATATGGGTCGGGTGGTTGTCGCTATGCGTGCCGATGGTGTGGCCTTCCTCGTAAGCCCGACGCACGACGGCCGGATAGGCGCGCGCCATGGTGCCGACCATGAAATAGGTCACCTTCACGCATTCGGCCTTGAGGATATCGAGGATCTGGTTGGAGTAGGGCGGCAGCGGGCCATCGTCGAAGGTGAGCACCACTTCCTTGTCGGCGAGCGGCAGGGATTGTGGATATTGCATGCGGCCGACGCGAGGGTATTGCTCGAACGGGACCTGCACGACGCGGCTCGTGCCCAGCGCGTTCGGATTTCCCGGACAGGCGGGGGTGCTGGTCGGCGCAGGGTTGGCGGCGGCTTGAGGCGCATCGTGGGCTGCCGCCGCCGGGGTGTCCTGCGCACGCGCCAATTCGGCGGCGAACGGGAGACCGCTCGCCGCGATTAACGCCGCAGCCAATAAGCTTGACCCAAAACCCCTCATCTACAATCCTCGGCGCGACCCTATGGCTCGGGCTCGAGCCGCGACGCACCGCCATCCTAGGATAAATATTACGGTTCCCCATCGTTAACGGGACATGAACGGCATTTAGCGCCGGTCCTGCTGTTCACAATCGAGGTTAAGCCGCGATCACGCCGGGCGGCGCTGTGGAATCCCTTTCCTTGCCGTTAATCGCCCTTCTTTAGGCTTGCGGCTTCGTTCGGTGTGGGGGACGTAGGAATGAAAGCCGCGGCGGCAGCCCGGAAACGCCGGGCGTGGCGGCGATCGGCCGCGCCCGCGGGGGGCCTGACGGAGGCTCCAGCGATGCCCGGCCGCACCCTTGCACTCGTCACTACCGCATGTCTGATCGTCATGGCTGTCGCGGTCATCGGCTGCGCGGCGATCGGCTTGACGACGACCCAAGGCGACGACAGCCGGTCGGAGGCTGCGCGGCATGCGGCGCTGGGAGTTGCGCTGAATGAGCTTCATCCCGCATTGAACGGTGGCGATCATTTCGACGCCGGCGAACTCGCATCGATCGGGAGTCGCGCGGGGCTCGCCGATCTGCGCTTCGATACCGACCTCACGGCCAATAGCGGCCGGGAAGTTCAGACCATGCAGGATGCGCAAGGCCGCATCGTCGGCTGGTTCAGTTGGGCGCCGGACCGCTCCGTTGTCCGCGCCATGGATCAATTATGGACCATGGTCGCAATCGTAGGCGTCATTCTGGCGTTCTGCGCCATCCTTGCGCTCCGCGCGACGCGGCGGCTCGCTTCGGCGCTCGGGCGCAGTACGGCGCTTGCGAACAAATTGACGACGCAAGACTTGGCGACCGGATTGCCGAACCGCCGGGTCACGCTGGCGCGGCTCGACGACAGGCTCGCGGCGCGGCATGCTGGCTTCGTCGTTTTGGCGCTGATCGATATCGACCACACCCGCGAGTTCAGCGACACGCTCGGCCAGGCCGGCAGCGCCATGCTGCTTGCAAATATCGCCGAGCGGCTTAATTCGGGGTTGCCGGCCGGCGCATTTCTCGGCCGCTTCGCCGACGATGAGTTTGCCGCCGTGGCCGCAAGCCTCGACCTCCAGGCCGCGTCTGAGCTCGGCGACAAAATCAGCGCGGCGCTTGCTGAGCCCTTTGTCATGGACCAGCCCTGGCACATCAGCGCCAGCATCGGCATCGCTCAGGCGCCGGAAGACGGCACGACCGGCGATGAATTATACCGCCGCGCCTCATTGGCGCTGCGCGCCGCCAAACGCGGCGGACCCGGTTCGATCCGGCGTTTTGTGCCGCTGATCCACGAGGAGCACGCCGAGCGACGTTTTTTCCGGCGCGAGCTCGAAGCCGCGATCGAGAACAAGACCCTCGACGTCCATTACCAGCCGGTGGTCGCGGCCGAAGGCGGCGCCATGATCGGCGTCGAGGCGCTGCTGCGCTGGAACCATCCGACGCGCGGCGCGATTTCGCCTGCGCTTTTCATTCCCCTGGCTGAGGAAAGCGGCTTGATGAACCGGCTCGGCGAATTGGTATTGCGGCGCGCGCTTGCCGACGGCACGCGTTGGCCGGGTTTGTTTCTGTCGGTCAATCTGTCGCCGGTGCAGATGCGAAGCCCGGCTTTGGTCGATCTGGTCGCGAAAATCCTCGCCGAAACCGGCATGGCGGCGCAGCGCCTTGTCCTTGAAGTCACCGAGGGCATTCTGATCGACAATCCGGACGAGACGCTGACCAAGATCGAAGCGCTGCGCGAACTTGGTGTCGCGACCGCGCTCGACGATTTCGGCAGCGGCTATTCGAGCTTGAACTATCTGCAGAAATTTCCGTTCGACCGGCTGAAAATCGATCGCGCTTTTGTCGCCTCGCTCGGCACCACGGCGCACACCGGCGCCATCATCCAGGCGATCGTCACCCTCGGCCATGCGCTCGGCATGAAGGTATTGGCGGAAGGCGTGGAAACCAACGAGCAGCGGGTGCTGCTGCGGCTCGCCGGCTGTGACGAGATGCAGGGCTTTCTGTTCGCCAAGGCCTGTCCGGCCGAGGCCATCGACAAGATTTTGGCACGGCCGCGGCCGGCGCGCGGGGCAGGGCGCCGCGCCGACGGTTCGGCATCCTGACAGTTCCCCGATAAGCCGTTATCTATAGGTTCAAAGGCCGTGCGTTTTGAGCGGCCGCGGGAGGATGGCGTGCTGTCGAACAGTCTACCCGGTCTCGATTTCGGCCTCGGCGGCGACGTCGAGATGCTGCGCGAAACGGTGCGCGAATTCGCTAAAGACAAGATCGCGCCGCGCGCCGACGAGATCGACCGCTCCAACATTTTCCCGCGCGAGCTGTGGCCCGAGCTCGGCGCGCTGGGACTGCATGGCATCACCGTCGAGGAGGAATGGGGCGGATCGGGGCTCGGCTATCTCGCCCATTGCGTGGCGATGGAAGAGATTTCGCGCGCCTCCGCCGCGATCGGCCTGTCCTATGGCGCGCATTCGAACCTCTGCGTCAACCAGATCAGAAGGAACGGCAGCGACGAGCAGAAGCGCCGTTATCTGCCGAAACTCATTTCCGGCGAGCATGTCGGCGCGCTCGCAATGTCGGAGCCGGGCGCGGGCTCGGACGTGGTGTCGATGCGCACCCGCGCCGACCGCAAAGGCGACCGCTACATTCTCAACGGCTCGAAAATGTGGATCACCAACGGCCCGGTCGCGGACACGCTTGTGATCTACGCCAAGACCGATCGCACCGCGGGCGCGCGCGGCATCACCGCCTTCATCGTCGAGAAAGACTCCAAAGGATTTTCCACCGGCAAGAAGCTCGACAAGCTCGGCATGCGCGGCTCCGACACCTCCGAGATCGTGCTGGAGGACTGCGAGGTGTCGGCCGACAACGTGCTCGGTGTCATCGGCAACGGCGTCAATGTGTTGATGTCGGGGCTGGATTACGAGCGCACCGTGCTGGCGGCCGGCCCGCTCGGCGTCATGCAAAACTGTCTCGACATCGTTATTCCCTATGTTCACCAGCGCACCCAATTCGGCCAGCCGATCGGGCGCTTCCAGCTCATGCAGGCCAAGCTCGCCGACATGTATGTCACGCTGAATGCCGCCAAGGCCTATGTCTATGCGGTCGCCAAGGCCTGCGACCGCGGCGAGACCACGCGCGAGGATGCCGCCGGCGCGATCCTTTATGCCGCGGAGCGCGCGACCTGGATGGCGCTCGAAACCATCCAGTGTCTCGGCGGCAACGGCTATATCAACGACTATCCGGCCGGCCGGCTGCTGCGCGACGCAAAGCTCTATGAAATCGGCGCCGGCACCAGCGAAATCCGCCGCATGCTGATCGGCCGGGAGATATTTGAAAAGACGCGGTGAGGGGATGGGCAAAGCGCGATCGACCGTGGGCGTCATTGTCGCGCTGTTGACGCTGGCAGGGGCGGCGGCGGCCCAGATCGAACGCAAGCCGACGGCGCAAGAGATAGCGGCGATCCGCGACTGCGTGGCGAAATACCGGGATGACGTAGCCGAGGGCGAGCGGAATTGCCTGTTCAATCTCGTCGCCACGCCTTGCACGAAGCGGCCGGAAGGTTCGAGCAATGTCGGAACGGCGGATTGCTACCGCATCGAATGGGCGATCTGGGATGAGCTGCTCAATAAGAATTTCAAAAGCCTGCTCGATACGCTCGATCAGAGCCAGGCACTCAAGGCACGTGCCATGCAGCGCGCTTGGGTCGTCTATCGCGACACCACCTGCAATTTTTATATGGACAAGATTCAAGGCACGATGGCCATCCCGATGCAGAGTGCCTGCGCGGCGCGCGAGACGGCGCGTCGGGCGCTGCTGCTGGACTTCCTCAGCCGCATGTGGGCCGGTGGCGCGCGGGCTCGTTCTCGCGGTGCATCCGCACCCGAGTCGTTACGTCGCTATTTCAAACATCCTGCGGCGGAGCCCGATCGCGTCACGCCTTGACCGGCGGTGGGGCCGGCTTTCGGCAAGATATTGCTCCGACACGTAGCCCGGTTGCAGCGCAATCCGGGAAGCTTCAATTCCGATTCCTACGAAACTAAAGGCAAGCGGAACGCCGGCAGGCGCGTAGTCCAAGTTCCGCATCAGCGGATGCGGCTCCCCCCTCCGAACCTTCCGCGTCGCACGGGAGGCACGGAGGGGGGCTCGCCTTCCGGCGTCCCACCACGGCACTTGCGGCAGCGACCGAACGCCGCCGCTCAGCTCCAGTTAACGCGCTTCCTGGGACGGATCTCGTTAGGAGCGGGCGTTACCCGCTCCCTGCCGTCCCAGTGCAGCGGGTTTCCCCGCAGACCGGTCTTAGTGCCGGCCGGGCGTATTGCCCCGGAGCCGCCCGGGAGCGGCGGTGACGAGCCGCCGCCCGCGGGAACCGCTCTCGCCCCGCCGACCGGTGTCGCCGGCCGGCGTCCTTTACGGGAGCGAGATAGGGAACTGGTAACTGAAATGGAGACAAATGTCAAGAGGGAATGTCGCCATAAAAGGGACAGCCTCTCCCGGCTTGCCGAGCCATGGCGCGCGCTCACGGACGCAGGTGGGCTGCGCTGCGACGTCCGCTGTATTCCCGATAGCGACCAAACCTTTTGCAGCGTAGCGAATGCGGCGATGGGCCAGGATTAGGATCACACGCAACTCGTCGCAGCCTAGCCAGGATCGTTCGACCGGTCCGGCGCTCCCTGAAATCCGTGGACATTATCGTCCGGAAATTGCAGAACCTCTGCGGGGGCCGATGTGGAACGAGGGACACTAAGCGGGGGTGCCGAAAAGGCGCTCGACCGCTTCATTGATGCGCTTACCGACGTGGGGCGGCGAGACCACGCGGCGATCATTGCGCTGGGCGGTTACCTCATCGTGTGGACGCTCTACGGCGTCATTGCCAAAAGTAACCAAGACCTTCACCCGGATATGACGGAACTGATCGCGTGGTCTCGCGATCTCGCGCTTGGGTATCCCAAACACCCGCCGTTTGCTGCGGATATCGTACGCGGATGGTTTGCTATTTTTCCGATTAGAGACTGGAGCTTTTACTTACTGGCCGTTTTGACATCGACGACCGCCTTGTGGGTTGCATGGCGGCAATTCGCGGATTACCTCGATCCCACAAAGTGCGTCGTCGCGCTGGCGCTGCTCACGTTCATTCCATTCTTCAATTTTCATGCCCTAAAGTTCAACGTGAATACAGTGCTCATGCCGTTATGGGCGCTATCAACCTATTGGTTTTTTCGTTCGTACAAGACCTGCAGTCCGACCTACGCGGCTCTTGCCGGAATATGCGGGGCATTGTGTATGCTCAGCAAATATTGGTCGATCTTCCTGCTTGCCGGCCTTGCTATTGCGGCGCTGGCTAACTACCGACGCGCGATTTATTTTCGCACCGCGGCGCCCTGGATCACCGTGACAACCGGTCTTGCCGTCGTCAGTCCGCACCTCGGCTGGCTACAGAAGCACCATTTCTCCCCGATGCAGTATGCAATGGCGGTGCACGGCGGTCATTCTTTTGCCGAAGCCGTTCACGCCGACTTCCATTATCTCATCGACGCGGCGGCCTACGTGATCGTGCCGGTATTGCTGGTCATGCTGACGCTGCGTACAAAACTTCACTCCGTTCGCCAAATGCTATGGCCCACTGACAGGGACCTCCAATTGGTCGCGGTTGCATTTTGGGCGACGCTGCTGTTACCGACCTTGCCGGCGTTGTTCTGGGGCGTCGAAATTCACGGCATTTGGTCCATGTCGATGTGGACGTTGTTGCCGGTGCTTCTGCTCTCGCCGTTACCCTCGAACCTCCCTCATTCTCCTGTGCGGTTGATCGTCGGAACCGCAATCGCATTTCCGCTGGTAATGCTCGCGCTTGCGCCGGCGGTCGCAATTACTTTCCACATTATCGGCATCGATCCGGAGCAGACACACGGCCAGATGCTGGCCACCGAAGTCGAGGCAGCTTGGCGAGAAACGACGCCGAAGCCACTGCGATACGTTGGAGGGGATATGGCCGACAGCGTCCTGACCTACGCAACGAGCCGCCCTGAACCATTGCCCGACAGTTCCCGATACCAAGATGCGCGCATCGCGGAATTAGGTGTTGCAATGACCTGCGTTGCCGAAGACGCAGTCTGCACAGCGACCTCGAATGAGATCGCGGCCCGCAATCCCGCCAGTCGCATTATCGAGACGCAACTGACGCGCCGCTATCAAGGAATCGCCGGACCCATGCAGCACTATTTGATATTCATCGTGCCGCCGAAGTGACCAGCCGTCGTAGTTACGGCCTGCTCATGCGGCGATGTCGGTTCGGGGTCAGTCGTGTCATGGAGAAGTTGGGCGGATGTCGACATCTACGCGTGCTGTTGTTCGCTGGCCGATCAAATTCCGGCGCCGCATGCAAGACAGCCCACACCCCGTAAAAGCTCGGTCAGCCCGCTCAAGGGCAGGAGGTGAGGGCGCGGCCGGCCTGACGCCACGATGATGCCGACACCGGGCCATCGCTCGGCGATCCGGCCCGAGCGGCCGCCCGGGCCGGGGCATTCCTCACGGAACGATCGCGAGATAACGTGTCGCGCTAATACAAGCTGGGCTGGGCTGCAAAGTCCGCTGTACACCCAATCCCGAAGGCACCCAAAAGCAAAAGCCCCGAACGCTCGGGGCTTCAGCCTGATATCTGTCAGGGGGCCGCACTTCCAACGAGAAAGCGGCAGCCGTTGCAGGACGGCTGTCTTCAGAAACTCTAGCCATTCCCTGCGGCAACGGCCGACGAGGTATTAACAACCAAGCCAGGGCAGCCAGTCATGACGATGGTGTCGGCATCCGTAGTAGCCAGGCTCGCCTCGGTAACTATCGTAAAACGGACCGTGGCGACGACCTGCATAGCGGGTTCCAACATGACGTGCCGTTCGCTTGGCCGTCACGTCAGCGCTGCCTCGGCCTTCGGATGAGACCTTGGCCGCGGTGCCTGCACGATCGTCCTTACCCGTCGCTTGCTGCTTGTTGTTGGCCTCGGGCGCAATCGGTGCTGCTTGCCCGGTTGTTTCGGGCACTTTGCTTTGGTCGGCTTTCGGGGCCGGTGCGATGTTCTCCGCCGGGGCACTCTGCTGCGCCGCCGGAACGCCGGGCGTCTGGTCCTTCTTCATGTCTTGTGCCGAGACGGTGCCGGCACCGAGCAGCATTATCGCCGCCGCGGCGGATATAAGTCGTAGAGTTTTCATGGACGTCTCCTGTAGACACTCCGCAATTGCTAATTTGTGGATGTGTGCAGAGACAATGGCGGCCGAGCCCGATCGTTCCAAATAGTCAATGATCGACGGCACCCGAGCATAACTGCTAAGGTCGGACGTTCGGCTGCGGCTGCCTGATCGGCCTGGTTATGAGCGAAAAGAGACAGTCTGTCGTCCAGATGCTGAATTACTCTCGGCTGCCTCCAATAACGAACGGCTTTGTGAGCTTGAAAAAGATGATTCCCATAGCCCCTCGATGCCCAACCTGCAGCACAATGACGAATCTTACCGGTTACACCGCAACCCGCGAAAGCACGATCTGCGCTTACCTGTGCCGAAGCGACTGAGATCGCCTCAACTGGCGACCTCAACCAGTTGCGCGAACGGCTTCACCTCGAGCTGACGTGTAAACGCGATTGAACAAATATTGTGCGCCGCGCGGCTATGCGCCCAAGACCGACCGGACCGCAGTCGTGTAGTAGGCACCATTGCGGGCCTAAACTGCCTCCCGCGATGCAAAACGAGTGAGCACTTTTGCTCAGAAGTGATTGGCCGGCCGAGATATCCTTTTAACAGGCGATGGCGTGTAAGGCTCACTGATGGCAAAAGTAAAATACATCACGTCACCGACCGACCTTCCCGCCAGCGAAAATTATGTGCTTGTCTTGTACGGCGAGGAATACGCGCAAACGAGACATCCTCGCGGTCTTACCATCACGGTGGCCCGCCAACTGTCAAAGTCCGTCAGTGAGCTTTCCTTCTTGACGGCCGTTCACACCGCCAAGGGTATTGCTAAGCAAGAGGGCATTTCTAATATTTTTGCTTACAAATAGCTTCTCGGTGCGGTAGCCGGACGGGGAAAGCGGGTTGCTGCTGGGCCGCTTATGCCCCACTTAGCGAACACGAAGGCCCCCGATCCGCGCGGCAGCTATAGCCTCTGGCGAACACATTTTAGCGTTTAACAAACACATGGCGGCAAACCCATCCCACAAGCCACACTGCCCCGGCAAGCACCAACGGGATGAGTCGGAAAACAGGTTCGCCCCTGTCAGCATCGAACACGAAGTTTGCTGCGACCGACAGCACGATCACGCCGGCAATAGCGGTAAACGTCCAATAAATAACCTCTCCCGAGCGCCAAGCTATCTCATTATAACGCATGGCTTTCGATCCTAACTGCTCTCCCGTAGCGTATCCCATTTAGAACCAACGCTGAGGGGTAATCTGTGCACCATTGACCACATGTGATCGTCACACTTGGGACCGGCTGGGCGTGATTATTTTTGTCGTGCGCTCCCTAAGCAGACGTGGCTTCGGCGATCGCCGTGAGTGGGCCCGGTTTGGATCGTTCGCCGCCTTGGTGGTCTCTGACTGGTGCGGCGGCTTTGCCGCTCATAACGAACACGAAGGCGGCCGGCCGACGCGGCGGTTCAGGGTTAAAGGCAGCCGCCAGCCCCTAACCGCCGAATTCCCGTTCCCCCAAGCGGACATCCCAGCCGGTTCAACTTCTGCCCGGTCGCCACTGCAGTCGGCGCGTTTCAATGTGAGCAATTTTGCTCAGACTCCCGTTTCGGCCGACGATTATTCTGATCTAGGCTGTGTCAGCCTCCGGACGATGAATAGCCTCCGGCGTGTTCGCCGCTAAACTGGCCTGGAGGAGTTTGTGCAAAAGACCAATTTCCGAGAACAATTTATTAATGTCGCGGACGCCTGCGCACTGGCCCAGAGCATTGTCGATACAGTTCGGGAACCAGTCATTGTGCTCGACAAAGCGCTGCGCGTCATTGCTGCGAGCCGCTCCTTCTATTCGGCATTCGAGGTAAGCCCCGAGGAAACGCAGGGAAAACTGCTTTACGCATTAGGTGACGGACAATGGGATATTCCAAAGCTTCGCCTACTGCTGGAGAGAATTATTCCAGAACATGGCGAGATGGAGGATTACGAAGTCGAGCACGAATTTCCGCATCTTGGCGTCCGCATCATGCTGTTGAACGCTCGCCAAGTGTTCTACAAAGAAGGCGCTGAAACGACCATCCTGCTCGGAATTGAGGATGTGACCGCGCGGCGCAAGCTGGAGCACGATAAGGACGATCTGTTGCGACAGAAAGACGTATTGCTGGAAGAAATTCAACACCGGATTGCCAATAGCCTGCAAATCATTGCGGGCGTTATTTTGATGAAAGCGAAGACGGTCAGTTCTGAGGAGACGCGCCCGCTGTTGCGGGATATTCATGATCGCGTCATATCGATAGCAGCCGTGCAACAACATCTCCATGCATCGGGAGCAATAGGGCCTATTGAAGTGGTTTCTTACCTCACGAGACTTGGTGGCGCCCTCGCGACCTCGATGATCGGGGACGACCGGCCAGTTACGCTGAAGGTGACCGGCGATGCGGGTACTCTGAATTCACGTCAGGCGGAAAGCATTGGTTTAATCACGACCGAACTCGTCATGAATTCTTTGAAACACGCATTTCCCACTGCAGACGCAAAGGGACAAATTACGATCACCTATGAAGTCGATGGGACGAATTGGGAGCTTGCGGTCACGGACAATGGGGTTGGCAAGCAAGACAGCGTCTTTGCGCAACCGAGAACCGGGCTGGGCACCGGCATCATCAAGGCGCTTGCGCAAGATCTCAACGCCAGAGTCGAAACGTTGTCGGGCGTTGAGGGTACGACTGTGTCGGTCACTCACACGACGTTCTCACGAGCCGGTAGTCGAGTCGCATAAATAGCGGCGCGCCGGAAGATTGGCGACGCGCGGGTGACAGATTGACCCGAGCGAAAGGCGGAGCGGACGACCGTGGATGTTGGCTTCGGTCAGAAACGGCCGTAGAACGACGCAATCGGATTCGAGTTGCCGTTCTTATGACTCTCACGCCCTTCAAACGCTTACGTGCCGTGGAAGCTTTAAAAAGCCGCCCCGAAGGGCGGCTTTTCCGATTGGTTCTACCTAATCGACAATCTGGACGATAACGTGAGTGCGCGGGTCAACCAGCACCGTGTGTCCGTTGATAATCGTATATCGGTACTCGCGCGCACTCGAATATTCAGGCGGGACGTCATAATATGTTACGCCGCCTTCTGGGAGCACTGCACCGACGCGAAGTTCATCGCGATATTCGTAAGACGGGTAATGACGTTCAACAACATAACTGTGGAACCGAGGACGATCATCGATACCCAATACGCCATCGACGCCGCCTATCACGCCGCCAACGACGCCGCCGACGACTGCTCCCACGGGCCCCGCATCGTGCTCGCCAACGCGAGCGCCATGAGCCGCGCCGTCGGGCACGCCCTGAGCGTGTGCGCCTGTCGACATTGCGAGCGCGACGAAGCCAACGAATATGATACGTCGAATCATGTGTCTCTCTAATTTGGGGGTGAAGGTCCGCAATAACGCGCCAGGTCCGCTTCCGTTCCGTATCATCGCCAAACATTAGGCCGGCCGGCGTTAGCGCAATGCCCAAGGTTTCCGTGTCCGGCCGGCGGTCACCGGAGTCGTTATGCCGCGGAACTTAATCCTGCTCAGCAAGCTTTGATATAATGCATCGGAAGTCCTGCGCGTTCGTCGCGGGGCTGATGCGATGATTGAGCGGCCAAAAAGTTTTCAGCTTCAATACTACCGATTCGCTTGAAGGAGATCGCATGTTCCGCCCCATGGTCCTGACGGTGGCACTTTCCCTCGCCATTGGAACAGTTGCGCACGCTCAAACGCCGTCGCAGCAAGGAAGCGAGAGCGAGCGCGCCGCGTGCCATCCCGACGTGGTCAAATTCTGCCAGACGCAACTCGAGGTCAATCCAAATGACGTCGGCGGCATCTTAAACTGTCTGCAAACGAACCGCACAAAGATCAGTACGGCCTGCCAGAGCGTGCTGACCAGCCACGGCCAATGACGAACCGCGCCGTATTGGGGAGCACTCTTCTGAGACCGAGTTCAACTATCAGGAGAGGTGGTGTCGCTAGCGACCAAATTATGATTGTCATCAAACATCTCAAACGAGGTCCTGACCATGTCGAGCAATATGCCGCCCGTTCCGCCCGCCAGCCGCAGCAATAAAGGTCCCCACAAAACGGTTGATGAGGTCAGCTCCGATTCTGCCGAAGATAAATCCGTAAAGCGATCTGAAAAACACCGCAACGCCGCGGAAGAAGGCGATACGGCAAATATAAGACAGAACACGACCAATAAAGGATTTTATCGCGGACGCCGGATGGGCTGAGCAATTCGATTGCGATTACAGGTCGGCCGGGACGCCGACGCTTCAAATGCCGATGACATCCAAAAGGTCGTATCCAATGAAAATTAAATGGCTCGATAAACCGCAGAAGCACGACTACCCAGCGGCCGAGTCGTATTTGAGTTTGCTGATGGACGCAGCGGCGGCAAAGATTGCCGCCGAGAAATTGAAAAAGGCCAAAATGACCGAATTTGCGGCTAAAGACATATTCCGATCATCCGGCCTGTCATTGCTTGGGATCAGCGATAGCCACGTGGAAAAAGATCGCGCCCGGATCGCTCTGGATGAAAAGCTGTCTCCGTTATTGCTATTCAGAGACAAGGCGAACGGCAAGCTGGTTATCGCCGACGGCTATCATCGGCTCTGCGCCGTTTACAAATTTGATGAGGATGCCATGATTCCTTGCAAAATCGTCTGAGCAGAGCGGCTTGATGATGGCACCGACGCCTTCCACGCCAGAACATCGTATGGTCTATGCCGCGGCACCGCCGGATTTCTTGGAAACCGCGCATGAATGGCGACGACTGTTCTCGGAAGCCTGGGGCACATTCCTGCTCGTCATTGTCGCCGCCGGCGCCGGAGTTGTGGGGGCGCTAAGCGGTGGAGCGATAACGCTGAGCATGAAGGTCGTGGCACCGGGGATGATGGTCATGGCTATCATTTACTTCATGGGCGCTGTTGGCGGGGCCCACCTTAATCCTGCGG
>Ga0181526_10001427_pt1 | contig 22682 bp, 13 predicted proteins | sample PEATcosm2014_Bin_35_FD_119750 | JGI IMG/M metagenome (GOLD analysis project Ga0181526, IMG submission 119750) | Peatland microbial communities from MTU Mesocosm Facility, Houghton, MI, USA - PEATcosm2014_Bin06_30_metaG | ecosystem: Environmental > Terrestrial > Soil > Wetlands > Peat | place...
GGATGGAGTGGAGCGTTCGTCGTCTCCGGCGCGATTGGTTTCGTCTGGCTGCTCATCTGGGCCGTGTTCTTCACACTTCCCGAGAAGTCACGTTTTCTCTCCGCCCGGGAGCTTCATTACATAACCGCGGGAGAGGGCGAAAAATCCCGATCGCCGATTGCCCTTCCACCACGCGCGCGATCGGATCTCTTACCCCTGGGAACGCTGCTGCGACGGAAGGAAACCTGGGGACTCATGATTGCACGGTTCCTGCTCGATCCGGTTTTCTACTTCTATATGTTCTGGATCCCGCAGTTTCTCAGCGAGGCGAAACACGTTCCCCTGGCCACGATCGGGAGGCTAACCTGGATCCCATTTTTGACCTTAGGCGTGGCACAACTGGCGGGCGGCTGGGTATCCGATCAGTTGGTGAAAAGGGGCGTTGCCGTCAACACGGCGCGTAAAACAGTCATGGGCCTTGCTGCTTTGCTGACGCCTTTCTCGATATTTTCCCTGCTGGCGCAAAGCCCGCGTCTTGCCATCTGCCTGATGAGCATTTTGATGTTTGCTCACGGATTCTGGATTACAAATTACATCACCATGACCAGCGATCTGTTTCCTGCGCGGAGCGTGGGGACAGTCGTGGGCCTCTGCGGATCTGCCGGCGGCCTGGGCGGCATTCTCTCCAGTTTGGGAATTGGCTGGTTGGCGCAACACGGAAACTACCACGTGCTCTTCATTGCCTGCGGCGTCATGTACCTTGTCGCGTTTGCCCTTATACTCGTGACGGTGCGAAAGGTCCAACCCCTGCATTTCGAGCCTTTCCCGCAGGGTGAATGACAGGAGGATGCTGTTAGCCTCTGTCGGAGGCAAGGCATAGAATGGAGCGATTCGGACGGTAACGGACTGAACCATGAGAGAGATCAAGAACCGGCTTACAGCGTTTTCGCGAAGGGAGTGGCTGAAATTGACGGCGAGCAGCGCGGCGGTGCTGCCCCTCTTCGGCCAGGGCCGCGATGAGGTCCAGCCCTTGCCGGCGGGCCCGCACAGCCTGTGGACCGAGCCCAGCGTGTTCAAGCGGGTGACGTTGGAAATGAGCCTGAAGCCCTTCCGCAGCGTCGAGGCGGGCTCGATCCGGTCGGTCTGTGAGCGTGTATTCCGCCAGTGGGCGGCGCTCCTCCGGCGCGCCGATGGAAGCGCCGTGATGCTTTGGACTGCCGATGGGAGCGAGATCCTCGAATACCGAGGGCAGATGAGCGGCGAGATTGAATGGGCCCGCTACATCGGAATCGCCAACCCTCCGGCGTTGCCACCCGCCGGCGATCCCTCTGCAATCAACATTCACCAGCAGGCGCGGCTCTACATGGACCATCCGCCCAGAATCACCTACGGCACGCTGCGGGAAATCGTTTCGACTCTCCGCAGCGTCGGGCAATCGATGACCGGCAAGCCTGTCATCGTGGGAGCGACGTTTGACCCAGGGCCGGAGTTCGCGCGCTCGCCGTTCAAGTTCGAGCGGCACAGGGAAATCCTCAAGGGCGAGTGGGTTGATTGCACCTCGTCGCTGAACGCAGATTCCGTCCCCTACGCCGGGTTCCCCAAGGGAGTTCCTCAAGGCACTCCCTTCGGCGCGTTTTTCGGGCGTCAAACGCAGCATTTCCTCACCGACCTCGGCTTCGACTATATCTGGTTCTCCAATGGTTTCGGATTTTCAGCAACCGCGTGGAGCGTCAAGGGGCCAATCTTCGACGGCGAGGCCTTCCACCCGGAGAAGGCGGCCGCCATCCGCGAACAAGTGCTTGGATTCTGGAAGGCATTTCGGCAGGAGTGTCCTGCCTTCCGCGTCGAGACCCGCGGCAGCAACCTCTCCACCGGGGCGGATCTAAGCGCCAGCGCCTCGCCGATTCGCGACATCTACGATGGGGGATTCAACATGGTCGCCCCGCCCAACTCGCCTTGGGCCGCCATCGACGGCGACTTTGGGCTGGAGGTCAGCGGCTATCTCTCCCACATCGCGCACCTGCCCCCCGGCGACCTATTCCCTTTCCGCTTCTACGCGCATGACCCGTGGTGGCTGAACAGCCCATGGTTCGACCGCTACGGTCATGAACCCCACGACATCTACTTGCCGCTGGCGTTGGCGCGCCTGAACGCGGACGGTAAGGTCACGCCTCCAGCATTCCTGGAGTTCCTGACCATCGACAGCTCCTACGGCGAACTTCCTGACGAGTGTCCCAACGAGGTGACCCCGCACATTCTGCGAGCCATGGACCACTTTTCCGACCAGCCGGGCCTGCTGACCTGGGTCTACCCGTTCCAGGAGTTCCATGAGAATGTCTTTGGCGCCTCACCCCGGCCGGCTGGGGTTTTCTTCAGTGACTGGTTTATACGCAATTCCGTGAGCGCCGGGTTGCCTTTGAACTCCGTCGTCTCGGCAGACAACTTCTTGTCCTCCCGTCAGACCCATCCCGAGACGTATGCAGATACCATTCTGCTGTCACCCGCCCCCGCCGCCGGCAGCCCGCCCGAGGAAGCGCTGCTTGACCACCTCCGTCGCGGAGGCAAGCTCCTTCTCTACGGGTCGGTTACAAAAGCCGGCAAGGCGCTTCTCGATCTGTTGAATCTCCAGTTGGAGCAACCTCTGAGCGGTGAGTTGGAGGTGCGGTCGGGACTTGCCGGTGACACGGTCAGCCATGGCACGCCCGCCACTCGTATGCGGCATCGCGATATTCTGTCGGACGGCGGCATCGACACCGTGCCGGCCGGGGCGGACCCGCCAGACTTCGAAGTCTGCGCCACAGTCTCGGACGGATCACGCGAGCGCGTCTTTGCCGTTACGCGCACACTCGGCGCAGGCAGGCTCGCCTGGGTGCGGGGCAGCCTTTCCTCAACCATTACCAACGCCTATTTGCCTCAGCCCGACGATCCCAAGCAACGTTTTCAAGCGGAATACCTGATGCGTTACATGCTGGAGAAGTTCGGCTACGAGCTTCGGGTGGAACGGCCCACGGTGGAGAGCCGCACGCCGCTGGTGCTCGTCGCCCGCAGCAACAACGGGTTCTTCTTTTCCGGATACTGCCCTTCGACGGCTGTGGCCTTGCGCTTGCGGTTCCCGCATGGAGCGCCGCTTCTGCACGGATACGAGACCTGGCTTCAGAATGGTCATTCCTCTTACCACATGCCGCGCGCCTGGCACCGCGAGTGCCGCTGCTTTGTCGAGCAAGCTGCGGAGGGGGAGATTTCCTGTGTCGAGGGCATATCCGAAGAGATCGGCATTCGGCGCCGCCTGTGGTTGTCCGGGTTGAACAACGCCACCGTGCACTTCTATCCCGAAGTGCGCCCCGCCGGTCCGCCCGTCCGCATGCAAACGGTCCACTCGCGCGAAAACCCCTTGCCTGGCCGGGATCGAATCGGGTACACATCCGAAGAGTCAGGAAGGCGGCTGGTGGCTCGCGATATCACGGGGAACCTGCTCATCTCTTGGTGATTGGAAGGCATCATGATTCGAACAACCAATGGTCAACAAAGCGACGGCACGCCCTACATTCCGCGCCGCAAGCCTCTCGCCTCGACGATTGGGGTTTTCGGTGTAGGCCACCACAGTTACTGGCCGCAGTTTGACGGGTTGTTGGACGAAATGAAGCGTAAGCTTGCGCTCTTCCTGAACAAAGTCCGCGCCCATGGCGGCCAGGTGATCGATTTTGGCATCGCGGACAATGCGCGCTCGGCCTACTCTCTGCGCAGTCAACTGAAGGCCGCGTCCCTGGACCTGATCTTTTGCGACATGTTGACTTACGCCACTTCGGCAACCTTTGGCGTGATCGCCCGGGATCTGGATGTGCCGATTGTTCTGGTCGCCTTACAACCCCTGGAGGCCCTGGACTATTCCCGCGCTTCCACTTTCATGCAACTCTCGAATGACGACTTCTGCGCGGTGCCGGAGTTCGCGGGTGTGGCCATCCGCATGGGAAAACGCCCGCCGCCGGTTATCCTCGGAACGCTCGACAACGATCCCGCAGCCGACGCCGAGATCGCGGACTGGTGCCGCATCGCGCGCGTCTTGCACGACCTCAAGCGGGCGCGCATCGGCCACTTCGGACACGTGCTCGAAAACATGCTGGATATGCAAACCGATCCGACGGCGCTGACGGCGGCCTTCGGGTGCCACATCGTGGAGACCGAGCCCGACGACCTGATGAGGCACTTCCGGCAGGTGTCCGATGCCGACGCTGAAGCCAAGCAGCGGCAGATCCTGGAGGTTTTCGAGACCCCGGATCCCAAGTCCGATCCCATCACGCGTAAGCTGACCAGCGAAGATCTCGATATGGCGGCGCGGGTCGCCGTGGCGCTCGAGCGGTTCGTCGATGAAGAGGAGTTGGACGGGCTTGCCTACTATTACGAAGCGGAGCCGGACAGCCCCATGCGCCGGCTGGTGTCCAATCTCATCGTGGGCAATTCGCTGCTGACGGCCGCGGGCTTCCCCATGTGCGGCGAGTCGGACCTGAAAACCTGCATCGCCATGCTCATCGAGGACCGGCTGGGCATCGGCGGCAGCTTCGCGGAATTTCATCCCATCGATTTCCGCGGGGGATTCGTCCTGGTCGGGCACGACGGCCCGCACCACCTCAACCTCGCCGACGGCCGGCCCCTTCTTCGTAGCCTATTGAAGTACCATGGCAAGCCCGGGGCGGGCGCCGGCGTGGAGTTCCGCATCAAGCAGGGCCCCATCACCCTCCTCAGCCTCGGCGTCACCCAGGGCGGGCGCTTCAAATTCGTGATGGCCGAGGGCCAGAGCCTGCGCGGTCCCATTCCCCCCACCGGCAACACCAACACGCGCGGCTTCTTTCAGCCCGACGTCCGCACCTTTCTGAAACGCTGGGTGGCCGAAGGCCCTACCCATCATTTCGCCATCGGCACGGGAAACGAAGCCGGCGTCATCAAGCAGATCGGCGAGATTCTCGGCCTAGAAACCGCCATCGTCGCAAGTGGGGTAAAGAAAGACTGAATGCGAAGAGCCTCCGTGCACCGCCCACTGTCATTCTGAGCGCAGCGAAGTCCGATTTCCGGACCCCGATGGGGTCCATCGGACCCCAGAAATCGGGGAATCTCGCTCTGCCCCGCTGGCTCCTGACACCCGAAACCTCTTCTTTGCTGCCGATTTCAACCTGTCCCTTCGGGAGGTCGCAGACTTCCGAAGGCAGAAGACTGCGCCCGCCAGCCCGCAAATTGAGAAGCTATCGGGAGTTCGAATATTGCCGCCCGCTCATCCCTATTCAGGCGGGTGCGGGACGGGAATCGCCTCGGCAGGTCGTCGCGGAGGCAGGGTAACCACAGCGAACCAAAACTCACGGATCGACCGCACGACCTTAACGAATTTATCGAATTCAACTGGCTTGGTGATGTAGCAATTGGCGTTGAGTTTGTAGGACTTCAGAATGTCCTCCTCGGCGTCGGAAGAGGTGAGGACCACCACCGGTATGGCTCTCAGGTCGTCGTCCGCCTTTATTTTCTGAAGAACCTCGCGACCGTCCATCATGGGAAGATTCAGGTCCAGCAGGATAAGGTCTGGGCGTGGCTCGCTCGCGAAAGGGCCTTCCCTGCGAAGGAAGGCGAGGGCATCAACACCGTTTTCGACGACGTGCAGCTTGTTCAGTAGCTTAGAACCACCGAGGGCCTCCCGGGTTAGTAAGGCATCGCTCGGGCTATCCTCCACCAGAAGGATCTCGATGTGTTTATAGATCACGGCTTCAGGCATGAAACTCTCCTGGGTGCAGGCGATGATTTGTTTGGGCGTCCAATAAGCTGAAGTAAAAGGCGGCTCCCTCGCCCGGCACGGACTCCACCCAGATCCGGCCTCCGTGTCGCTCCACGATTTTCTTGCACAGCGCCAGACCAATACCGGTGCCGGGATACTCCCTGCGGGTGTGCAGCCGCTGAAACACGGCGAAGATCCGTTCGAAGTATTGGGGGGCGATTCCAATACCATTATCGCGAACGGAAAGATGCCAATGCTTGCCGTTCCGCTCAGCGCTCACGTGGATACGAGGAGGCGCCTCCCGGCGGAACTTGAGGGCGTTGCCGATCAAGTTCTGAAAAAGGGATACGAGTTGCGGGAGGTCGCCGTTCACAACGGGGAGTGTGTCGTGCGTGACTACGGCGCCGCTTTCCTCAATCGAGGCCGCGAGGTTTTGAACCGCCGTGCCCAGCGCCTTGGCGCATTCGACGGGCTGGAGTGCTCCGCCTTGAGTGCCGACCCGCGAGTACGCGAGCAGGCCATCAATCAGGGTCTCCATTCGCGCCGCGCCATCGACGATGTGGGTCATATACTCGCCGGCTCGCTCGTCGAGTTTCCCCTCGTAATGGCCCTTCAGAAGTCCCACGCAGCCGCTCACCGCGCGCAGAGGCTCTTTCAGATCGTGCGAGGCAACGTAGGCAAACTGCGCAAGGTCCGCGTTGGAGCGAGCCAATTCCTGGGCCCTTTGCGCCAGCGCCTCTTCGGCTCGCTTGCGCTCGGTGATATCACGGTTGATTTCCAGCACTCTCCGGACGCCTTCATCGTCCAGAATCAGCTGGAGACGAGAGGAGACAATGACTTGACGGCCGTCGCGCGTGCGGTGGCGTAAGTCCCCCTCCCAATAGCACTTCTCCACCAGCTCGGCCCTGATCTCGGACCAGGGTCTGGGAAAGACCGTCGCCAGCAACTCACGAGTCATACGGCCGAGGGCCTCACTCTCCGTAAAGCCGTACACCTTCTCGGCGCCCGCGTTCCAACTCTCGATTGCGCCGTCCAACCGCCAAGAAATGATCGGATCGAAGGAGAGCCTGAGCAGTTCAGCCTGCCTTCTGAGTGCTTCCGCGGCCTTCTTTTGCTCCGTTGTGTCCAAGAGGGTCGAGATGACCGCTTGTTGCCCACCAACGTTCAAAACTACGGCCGAGAATAGGGCGGTGTATGGCTCGCCTCCCCTCCTAAGAAACATCTGCTCCTGCAACTGGATCAAGCCCTTCTCTTTCAGTTCAGTGACGAATCGAACTCTGTCCTCAGGCGTCGGCCAATTCGCCAAATCCTTGACGTAACCTCCGATGGCTTCCCGACGATCATTTCCAGTCATCGCTTCCCACGCACTGTTCACGTCCAGGAATAGCCCGTCTTCTAGACTGGCGATGGCGACAGCCGCCGGGTTTGTGGCAAACGCCTTAGCAAACTTCTCCTCGCTGGCCGAAAGCCTGTCTCTCTCCTGTAGCAGCTCCGACGTCCGTTCCTTTACCCGAGTTTCGAGAAGGTGGTGGGATTCCTGAAGCGCCGTTTCGGCGTCACGGCTAACGTTGAAGGCTTTCCCAATCATCCAAAGCGCCACCGCCACGATGAGAACAGCCAACGCGCTGCCTCCCACGATTACGATCTTCGCGACTACGCCGGCGCGCTGCTCGATCCCCTCCTGTTTGGCCAGCAGTGCCTTCTCGCTAGCTTCCATCTCCGCCACAGCCTCTCGGATCCGGTCTTGAAGCTGCTGTCCCGGGCCACTCGAAACAAACGCCTGCGCCGATGAGAACGCCTGATCCCGGCGTTCGATGCCCTCCTTTAGAATCGCCAGTCGTTCCGCGATGATCGGCTCCAGCACATCCAGCCGCCGTTGCTGCTCCGGGTTATCCTTGGTCAGACGGCGAGCCTCGCTGAGGGCGTGGTTTACACCTTGCAGGCCGGAGTGGCAGGGCTCCAGGAATTCTTTCTTGCCGGTAATAATGTAGCCTCTCTCACCGGTCTCGGCGTCGGTGGCGCTGGAAATCAGCAGCCGCAACGTGGCGATCACCTGGTAAGTGTGTTCCACCTGGCCCGTGTCCTGGCGCAGCCGGACGAGCATGGGATAAGACACAGCGGCCATTGCGATGAGACAGGTCAGCAAGACGGCGAATCCGGCTTGAACCCTACGTTGTGCAGAAAGTAGTAAACTCCCCGCGGGACGGGAGTGTTGCGCCAGCGGCTCGGTCCCCGGCCGCTCCCGGTGCCCCATCAGAAAGCTCATGAGCGTCCCAGTAGCAGCCAAGGTGATCCATTTGATGTTGTCATTAGGACTCGCGACGCTCCAGGTGTTCACGGGAGGCAGGACGAAGTAGACGGTAGCAAGAGTGGAGAGTAAAGTCGACAGCAGCCCTGGGACCTGACCGCCGGCGTACGCGCTCAGCAGGATTGGAAGCACGAAGACAATCACCGGCGTATTGACGGGTTCGCCACGCGCCGCGGCTTCAACCACCAACAAAGTCACCGCTGTGGTAATGAATGGCAAACTGTACGCCAGCCACAGTGGTTGCCGCCTGCCGGCGGCCGCAAACCCGGCGCGCTCAGCCGCCCTTCCCGGCGCGGTTGCTCCGGGACTCGCAGACCTAAATCCCATCGCGGCTAGAGCCCGCTTCAGAGCGTTCATAAACACGTCCAATAGCGTCAAATGAGTCAGCTTGAAGCGCGATCACAACTTGCAAACCCTCTCCCTAATCCTTCGTTGCTGGTCGCCAAGAGGGGACTACCATTCCCGGGCAGTCGAAAACTGCCTCGGCGAGAGTAAGGGCGCAAGTCATCCCTGAGTCGCTGATAGTATGACAATGCCTAGGGCATGTCAAACTTGTGTAATAAACATAGGGTCATTATGTCCCACTTACAACCCAATCCACTTCTGGCGGATACAGGGCGTTTCGCGTGGCCTCGCCATCCTCAATCAGGGCAGGCGACCGGGCGCCAGCACTCGGCCGCCGCGATGTTGGCGCGGCAGCGCGGCAACGAATGCGCGATTTAGTGGCGCAGACCGCGGAGTTCGTGCGCGAACCGGCAGGCGCGTTGCCGCACTGTCCTTTGTGGGATATGAACCGCCGGTTCGGACCTTGACGGGCTATTGGGGGCCGTCACGCCCGCATCACTTCTCATGCGGCGACCCCTTCCACGGCCGGTCCCTTGTTTTCATAGACATTCTCGCTTTGTTCCGGCGATTTTGAGGTTTCGCCGGCGTTTTCCTCTGCCGGACTTTCTGTCCCTTGATTCCATCGGGACAGGGGGAGCAGTTGCCCGCTCGCCCCTCCCACACCACCGTACGTACGCGGCTGGCGCAGGGCAAAGCCCTGCGTTGCGTGGAGTCGGAATGAACAGAGACCGCAGAGCTGCGCTCTGTGCCCATTTGTGTGCCGGGGTGGCAGGTTGGGAATCATTTAGGTTGCAGGTCAACTCTTGGGGATGTCGGGACGGTTCCACCAGCCGCCTCCCAGGGCTTGAAACAGCGCCGCGGTATCGGCATAGCGATTCGCTCGCGCCTGCACCAGATTAATCAGGGCTTGCTGGTAGGCCTGCTCCGCGCTCAACAGCGCAAGATAGCCTGCATAGCCCGCCCTCACTTGCGACGAAGTGAGATCGAGGGTCACCTTGGCGGCGTCCGTGGCGGCACTCGCGGCTTTCAGGGCATCGGCGTTCTGCTGGAGCGCGTGGAGCGAGTTGGCCACATTCTGAAAAGCGGCGATAACGGTACTGCGGTATTGTTCGGTGGCCTGGGTAAAGGCGGCTCTCGCAGCGCGCTCGCGGTGCAGCAGGGAGCCGGCAACGGCTGTCTGCATAGGGGGAAGTTACTTGCGGATTGACTGCCTCTCAGGGGGGCCGACTTCCGAGCGACCTCCGATCCACTAGAAACGCCTAAGTGATCGCTGCCGCGCTTCCGGCGAGTTATGCCGGGGGGTATAATCGCTTCCATGCGCGCTCGTAGTGCATTGCTGGAAGCACTTGGTGGTGAAGAGGGTTGCAGGAAGTTGTCCGCAGCATTCTACGCGCGCGTTGGCAAGGATCGGGTCCTTCGCCCGTTCTTCCCAGGCAAGAGCCTAAGGTGTGCTACGGAAGAGTTCGCCGCTTTCCTCATTCAATTCCTGGGCGGAGATGAAAAGCAAACTCAGTACCGATGGTGGTTGAGCCTGCGCGAATCACATGCACGCTTCCAGATTGGCCCCAGCGCACGGCGCGCCTGGTTGAGGCATATGGAGGCAACGCTAGATGCCGCCCCGCTGGATGATGCAACGAGAAATGCGCTTCGCCACTTTTTCTCGCGCAGTTCCGCCTATGTTATTGGAAGGGATACTGCCGAGCTGGATCATGAAGAGTTGGCTGCGCGTTGGAGCGAGCAGCGGGTTTTGGATAGCGTGATCGCAACCATTGTGGAAGGCCGAGACGATGAAACGCTCGCTCTCGCACCACGCTTTGCCTCCCGTGCATCGGTGTTCGTGGGATTACTGGCACGGATGGTTCAATCCGGCCGTGCGAAATTGATTCACTTCGTCATCGATGCTGCGGAGAACGACCCCTCACTCGCGACGCGGCGTTTTGCCGGGACCACTCTCTTGCATTTCGCGGCCAGCGCAGGCTGTTTGGAAGTGGTGACATTACTACTGCGGCTTGGTGTGGACCCCAACATCCAGGGTCGCGGCGACCATGCGCCGCTCTATTGCGTCGCAAACGAATGCGCGTCGGAGACGGGCCCCGAGGTAGTCCGTGCGCTGGTGCGCGCCGGTGCGGACGTCAACGCGTGTGGCAGCGTAACCCGGGCGACAGCGCTGCATATGGCGGCCCGGCGGGGACATGTGGAGATCGCGCGAGCGTTGCTCGATTCCGGTGCGGCAGTGGATGCGCGGGACCGCAAAGGTGATACGCCTCTACAACGCGCAATCAATTGTCGCAAGAATGGAGTCTCGCAATTGCTGATAGAGCGCTGGGACCGCTAGCACTGACCGGCCGACGAACGGCGCAGAGGCACGAGGAACCACTTGGCGGGTCCAGGGCCGTGATCTCAGGAGTCAAGAGAACGGAGAGTATTCTCCGGCCCGTTTGCACCAATGCCGAGAGCCAGGGTGAGGCAACGATCCACGAGTTGAGCGATTTCGCTCTATCACCACTGACATGCCGCTAAAATCTTGTGACGGATGAATACCAAGCTACAAAAGGCAGCTCGCGATACAATGAAAGTGAACCCCCAAATGAGGACAAAGTTCTGGAGTCCTCCCAATTTCACCCAGGAGAACATCGAGCAACTTGGCCCCCATCATTAATGCCCAGGGAATATCGAAGCAATACGGAATCACCCCGCTTTTCCAAAATGTCTCGTTCACCGTGTCGGAAGGCGACCGGATTGGCCTGATTGGGCCGAACGGCGCTGGCAAGTCTACGCTGCTGGAAATTCTTTACGGTCGCGTAAAGCCGGACAGCGGCGAGGTCGCGACGCGCAAGCGCTGCAGGCTCAGCTACGTCGCACAGGTGTCCGAATTTGCACCCGGGGAGACTGTCAGATCGGTCGTCGATAAGGCGCTCGAACGGGCAGCCGTACCCCAGGCGGAGCGAGCGGCCCGGACAGCCGAGGCGCTTGGCCGCGCCGGTTTTGTCGATTTTGAAACGCCCACCACAGCTTTGTCGGGTGGTTGGCGCAAACGCCTCATGATTACCGAGGGGCTGGTACAGCGGGCAGACATTCTGCTTCTGGACGAGCCCACTAACCATTTGGACTTTGCCGGAATCGAGTGGCTCGAATCCCTGCTCCAGAGCGCGGCATTTGCGTGCGTGGTGGTCAGCCACGATCGTTACTTCCTCGAAACCATCGCCAGCGAGGTGGTGGAGCTTAATCGCATCTATGCGGATGGCGTGTTTCGAGTCAAAGGAAACTACAGCAGGTTTCTCGAGCAGAAAGAAGCGTACCTTGAGGCGCAGGGAAAGCGGCAGGATGCGCTCACCAATCGAGTGCACACGGAACTGGAGTGGCTGCGCCGGGGTCCCAGGGCCCGCCGGACCAAGGCCAAGGCGCGCATCAATAAGGCTCACGAAATGATCGGCGAACTGGCGGACCTGAACGCCCGGAGCCGCACCGCCACCGCCAAGATTGACTTTCTCGCGACGGGCCGGCAGACCAAACAGCTTATCGCGCTTGATGACGTCACCTACGCCATCGGTAATCGCATTCTGTTCGAAGGCCTGAATTTCATAGTGAGGCCGGGAATGCGAGTGGGGCTGGTTGGACAAAATGGGAGTGGCAAAACCACGCTGCTCCGTCTGCTGCGAGGCGAAATCCAAGCCACTGGCGGGGAGATTCACCGGGCCGACGCGTTGCGGATTGTATACTTCGACCAAAATCGGGAGCTTGACCCTGACCTCACTTTACGCCGCGCCCTGGCGCCGGATAGCGATTCGGTGGTTTATCAAGAGCGAGTGATTCACGTCGCCTCCTGGGCGGCGAGATTCCTCTTTTCCCTAGACGACCTGAATCAGCCCGTTGGCCGGCTCTCCGGAGGCGAACGGGCCCGGGTGTTAATCGCGCAGCTCATGCTCCAACCCGCCGACGTCTTGTTGCTGGATGAACCCACCAACGATTTGGATATCCCGACTCTGGAAATCCTGGAAGAGAGCCTGCTGGAATATCGTGGAGCTCTGGTGCTGGTCACCCACGATCGCTTCATGCTGGACCGGGTCTCGACCGTCGTTCTCGGCCTGGATGGTCTGGGCGGAGCGGAACGGTTTGGTGATTACTTACAATGGGACGTTTGGCAGCGGAGGCAGCAGGCCAAAGGTGCGCGAAGCCTCCCGGCTGAAGCCCCGCGATCGCCTACCTCACCAGACGTCTCGCCGCCAGCAGTGGTAAAAAAGAAGCTCTCCTACCTGGAGGCGCGCGAGTTTGCCGCCATGGAAACGAGAATCGCCGAGGCCGAACAGGAGCTTACACTCTTACGTGCGACGCTCGAAGACCCGGCGATCGTGAGCGACGCCCCGCGGCTTCAGGTCACTTGTGCGCAGGTGGATGAGACCCAGAAGAAAGTGGATAAGCTGTATGCCCGATGGGCCGAACTCGAACAAAAGCAGGGCTGAGCAACATCCGCCCCAAAGGGAACCCGACCGGCGAGGCCAGCATATAGTCGAGTGATCAATGCTCAGTTAACGCGAAGCCGACTTCCCAAGCCCAATCCCTCCGCAGCGCCATTAATCACCTGAAAATCACTGGTGAAAAGGGGGATTTCCCGCCAATAATCGGCGTAGGTGGTATCGGTAAGCGCTACGCCGTCACTCGGGATCCATCGACTATCTCCGGTGTCGGGCTGCATTCGCCGACACCCGAGGCGAAAATAGCCGCGAGAAGTGCGTTGCCGTGTAATACCCGTTTGACTGAGCGTGTTGGTAGAATTATTCTTGATTTTCGCCGCAGCAGTTTCCCGGAGCGCGGAATTGATGAACAACTCCTGTGCAAGGCACTCTGTCAGTGCTTTCGTCTTGGGCTTTTACGAACGGTTTTGTCCAAGCGCGTCGGGAGATGATTGCGACCGCGCAAAGGCAGTTGCGCCGAAGGAGGGCAGTGGTGAAACGAACGGCTGATTCGCACGAAGAAGCTTGGCCGAGCCTTCCTTTGGAGTCCTGGAGCGACACCTGCGCGACTTTGCATATGTGGACTCAGATCGTTGGCAAGATTCGCCTCGTGCGAAGTCCCTGGATCAATCACTCCTGGCATGTCACGCTTTATGTGACTTCCAGAGGGCTCACTACGTCGCCCATTCCGTACGGCCCCCGGACGTTTCAAATCGACTTCGATTTCCTCTATCACCAACTGGTTATCCAAACCAGCGACGGGCGTATCGGTACTCTTCCACTCGAGCCTCAATCAGTGGCAACGTTTTATCGCCGCCTGATGGAGGAGATGGAGAAACTCGAGTTGCCTGTAGTCATCCACAAGAAACCTAACGAAGTTCCCGAGCCGATTAACTTCGACCAGGACGAATCCCACCGGTCATATGATCGGGAATACGCCCATCGTTTCTGGCGAATCCTCGTGCAGGCCGACCGGGTCCTCAAGGAGTTCCGTGCCCGGTTCATTGGTAAGGTCAGTCCCGTGCACGTATTCTGGGGCGCACTGGACCTGGCGGTCACGCGGTTTTCGGGGCGGCGGGCTCCGCAACATCCCGGCGGGATTCCCAACCTGCCTGATTGGGTTACCCGCGAGGCGTACTCGCACGAGGTGAGTAGCTGCGGGTTTTGGCCCGGTGGGGGAGCCGTCCCCTATGCCGCGTTCTACTCCTACGCGTATCCGGAGCCAACCGGGTTCTCGGAGGCGTCTGTCAAGCCGGGCGCGGCGTTTTACAGCGCCGATTTTCGGGAATTCATCCTGCCGTATGACATCGTGCGGCAGTCGGAGGCTCCGGATCACACCCTTCTTGACTTTCTCCAGTCGACGTATGAAGCCGCGGCCAATTTGGCCCAATGGGATCGGAGTGCGCTGGAACGAGACCGCGACCCGAAGAAAACAGTCTGACCGGCGCCGAAACCGCTGCGAGGGGAGTCTGCCACGCTTCAATAACATTACAGAGTCGGGCAGCGCAGCAATCAAGCATTGGCATGATCGAGGGACACAAAGGGGATTTTCAATCGATCCTACTCAAGTTCTGCTTCTGGCATTTCTCACTGGCGCCGTCGCTGGCTTGCGCTCTCTGACAGCGGTTGCCGTTGTGCAACCCCTTGGGTCTCCAAGAGTCCCCTTCGAGGCCCCGAACCCTGTTTCGGGATAGTTGTCGCGGTAGGGACGACCATCGCTGATCGCCCCCCGCACAGATCCGTACAAGCGCGTTTACGCATACGGCTCTTACCGAGGATGCGTGGCCGCGAAGCGAGCGTCGGGATAAGGATGGAGAATGCGGGGTTGGGGAACCCACCGGGTCAAGAGTGGGGAAAGACGACCCCACCGCACTGGGGCGCGTTGACTGCGGCGGATGAGAACGCTCCACCACAGCCGGCAGACGCGCCGACAAAAATGCGCAACTGCGTCGAGTTGCCCGGAACGGCATAGTATTGGTAGAAGCCCAGCACCCCCCTTCGAAGCCAGACACCGACCTCGGTCGTACGATGATGCTTCCGGCGTTGAAGCTCAGCCTTAAGGGCTTTGAGCTTCGCCACCATCCGCTTCTTCGCCGTAACTCGCCAGACGATGAAGGCTCCGGTGGTGAGCTGCCCACAAAAGTGGGTGAAACCCAGGAACGTAAAGGTCTCTGGCTTCCCCTCCCCGCGCCGTTTTCGGTCACGAGCGGCGAACCGCCCGAACTCGATCAGTCGTGTCTTGTCCGTGTGTAATTCCAGACCGAACTTGGCCAGCCGTTCCCGAAACTGTTGCAGGAACCGCTCAGCTTCCGTCCGGTATTGGAAGCTCACCACAAGATCATCCGCGTAGCGGACGACTATCACATCACCCTTGGCGATTTTCTTGCGCCAAGCCTCCACCCAGAGATCGAAGACGTAGTGCAGGTAGACGTTAGCGAGCAGCGGTGATATGACTGCTCCCTGGGGCGTCCCCAGCTTCGTCTCCAACCACTGACCGTCTTCCGAAACTCCCGCCTTCAGCCATTTCTGGATCAGGCGAAGTATCCGGCGATCGGCCACCCGGTGCTGGATGAACTTCAGGATCCACTCGTGGCTCATGTTGTCAAAGAAGCCCCGAATATCCGCATCCAGCACCCAGTTCACTCGCTTCCATTGGATGCCCGCGGTCAGCGCGTCCAACGCCTGATGCGGGCTGCGACCGGGCCGAAACCCGTAAGAGAAGCCTTTGAAGTCGACCTCGTAGATCTGGTTGAGGATCGTCACCACGGCCTGTTGAACGATTTTGTCCTCCAGGGCCGCGACGCCCAACGGACGTTGCCGCCCGTCAGCCTTCGGAATATAGACTCGTCTTGAGGGTTGTGCCCGATACGCCCCACGGTGCACCCGGCTGTGCAGATCGACCAGTCGATCCTCCAGCCCGGTCACATACTCCTGCCAAGTCATGCCGTCTGCCCCAGGAGCCGCTTTCCGCTTCAAGGCGTAGAAGTTCTCCCGCAGCAAATCGACCGTGAGATGGTGAAGCAGAGCCGTGAACTTCAACCCCTGGTGTTCCTTCGCAGCGTTCCGCACACCCCGCAACCCCTGGGACACGCGCGCCCCGCTCTGCGTCGGGTGCGCGTTAGGCTGAGGGATGTTCTCTTTGTCCAGCGGCCTTCCCTCCTCATTCTCCGCCGATAGCTTGCCCTCTTTGTTCGAATGATTCATGGGTACTATGCCACTGTCCGACTCCTCGTTGACGTGCGCACGGGCCGTACGGCCTAAGCCTTTGCCCGTCGGACCGCCCGTCTTCCGGCGGTCGTCCCCGAGGTCTCCCGGTTCTCGTGCAGGAAGTATCTAGGCGTGTCTGGGGTCTTGGACTACGCAGGGCCGACCCCGGACTCGCGCTAGCGCCCTGGGTCATGTTGCCTTCCGCCGGACAAACCGCGTCGGCACCCTGATTGCACATTTTCGAAGCTCAATACCCAGCCCACCTATTCCCCTGTTTACGCTTCACTGTGCACCTCGCGGCACACCGCGCAAAACTTGGGGCCAAGTGGGTCGCTAACCCTTTCTCGTGAGAAATTTGCACTTTCTGCTTCCTGCCGGTCTATCCCGGCGCACTTGTCCTTTATTTTCATAGACATTCTGGGTTTGTTCCCCCGATTCTTGTATTTTCTCGCATTGCTCCGGGTTCCCGACCAAACCTCGTCAGCCGTCCTCTTTCCCCGGGGAGAGGGTGGCGAGTGTAGCGAGCCGGGTGAGGAGTGGGTCAATGCCAGAGACTGCGCTTGACCGCTCGACTTTTTGACCTCTTCCTTTGTTTTCATAGACATTCTCGCTTTGTTCCCCCGATTTTACAGCGATAAGTTGAGGAGTCGGGACGTTGGGAGCCCTCCGCCACCTTCCGGCCTGCGGTCCGTCGCTTGCGGTCGGCAATTGGTGTCCAATTCCTCGCCAACGATCTGCCCACCTGCCCTTGCTTTTGCACTCCTCGACTTCTCGACTGCACTTGGAGGCAGAAACCACAGGCAGGAAGTATCGACAAAAACAAAAGAGGACTTTCTGGCATATCCTACGCGGCAGGCCCTGAGCGCGCCTTCCCCGACCGCACCCTAACATCATACCGCATAATGCCACTATTGTCAAGTACCAAAGAAATCAACAACTCCAATAGCACCTAGGCCGGCGGAGACTCCCTTGCGTGGAGTCTCTCCCCAGGGGCCTCCGGCCCGCGAAAGCTCATGAAAAACAGGGGGTGGCGCAGACGTGCCGTCCTCCGGCATGTCTGTGACCGATTTCGAAGGGCGCCTACATGCCGGCAAAAGGCGCCGGCACGTAGGCGCCACCCAAGGATGCTCTTTTCGACCCTGCGATGTCCTGGAGGGCGCCGCTGAAGTCGGGCTCTCCGCTTCGGGGGCGTTCGGAGTTCTCCATTGACCCGCTTGACTCGCCCCCCGACAAGAACTCCCCCTTCGGGAGATCGCAGAACTCCTCAGTTCGGAGTGGGGCGATCGGACTTGCTGTTGTCGCGAGTCTGCGGCTTTTGACAGTAGGGATTTGCTCGTCACTCCCACACCTGCTTGAAGATGTCCAGCGGAAGAACCGCAGAGTCGCAACACCAGAGACTCTGCGTTGCCGACTACGCCGATCTACGAAGACCTCCCGAAGCCACGCGGTACCACTTAATCCATGAAACAGTGAAAAAGTGCTGACTACAGTGTGAAACTCTCGATGAAAAGCCTCTTCCCGAGGTGCTCGCGTCTCCTATGGTAGAAAAACTCGTCCATTTCACCTTCTCGTTGCTGGACTTCGTCTACCGAAAGATCGGTAATGTCGGAGTCTTTTGATATCCCAAGGGAGTTGAAGGACGTCCCGAAGCGGAGCCCCTTGCCGTGAGCAAGGGACTCGCTTTTGTCTATCATTGCGGCGAGGTGCTGAGGCGACAAATAATCGAGGAGCTTTTCGCGTTCTCCCGCGTCCTTTAAGTACCCCGGGAGCAATGCGAGCGCTTCATCACTCTCAGGTTTGGAGAATAGAGCGGAAATCGCTTTTTCCCGGACCTCGTCACGAAGGTAACTAAGCTTAGACGCAGCAAACCGGCGGAATGGTTCAGACACAAACTCCACCGTAAAAGGTTCGCGTTCAGAGATATTCACGAAAGTCATCGGCTTAAGGACTGCACGGAGCTCCTCTTGGCCGCGGCCGAGAATTCGCTCAAGACTCTCAAGGGTGTGCGAGTGCGGATCACTCGAAACCAAAGTGAGTAAGTCTAACAACAGACGATTGTCCTGACTCACAGCGCGCCACTCAATCTCGAAAAGGCCCGGCAACGCGTCCAGAAGGCTTTGCAATAGGGCATCCGGCGGTATACCGACATCCAACAGCCTCCTGGCGCTCTCGAGTCGGCCCGGCACTGTACTGAACGTTCGATAGAGCTGATTAACGGTGTCCTTGTCAAGCCCATAGCCATCGAAGAACGCGATCGCTTCATCGAGGGTAAACCCTGGAAGTGTGAATTCCTTGAATTGAATCCCCTTCAGGTACCCTCTCAATACGGACTCTGAACCAGTAATGATGAACTTGAATCCTGGAACTCCAATCGGAAGGAGGCTAAGAACTACGTCTCGTGTTTCAGCGCATCCCTCGCGCAAACACTCAAGCCCGTCAACGACGAAGTAAAATGCCTTCCCCTCACGCCTTGCGGCCTTGACGAGGTTGTACAACAGACGCTGAAGCGCAGACTCATCCGCATCAGCCTCTGCAGGGTACTCCTCTTTTGAGACAATGAAATGTGCTTGACCACACATATCCCGCAGAATGACCGCAGGGTCGTAAGAGAAGCGGCTGCTGCTCCGAATGAAAAGAGAAATACAACGGTTCGCGTACCGCTTGGCGAACTGAGCGACGAGAGTGGTCTTGCCGATATCCTCCTTCCCCTCGACAAGGAGCACCTGCACGCCGCCGTCGAGCGTTTCTTCAAACGTGTATATGAAGTTTTCCCTGCTGATTACCCTGCGAGGTAGAATCGGAAATGTGGTCGAAACAACGGTTGCGTCGACAATCTCTGCGGCAGCGTCCCCGTCGTTATGAGTGGTCATATAGCGCCCCGATCAAGCGATGTCCGCGAGCTAAGCTCAGTTATTCTAACACTTTTCGCGAGAACTGCTTCGTCTGGGGCTCTCGTTCTTGATCGCAGGCTGGCCCAGACCGAAGCTCTGAGATGAGCGGAGTTGTAATGCCCGGAGACCGAGGAATGTTCGCCTTCTACCTTGGCCGTACCCTCACGCTGTTGGCGTTGGATGAGAGCGCGGTAAATGCGGGTGTAGCGACCGCTGCTAAGCTCAGGAAGTTCTTCCGCGAACGGCTTTCCATGATCGCGGCCATTTCTCTACCAGATTTTATTGGCTACCCGAGTTTGGCCAGATTGCCGTGGGTATCTTGCTTTTGTCCCGAGGCACCCTCTTAGTGGTGATCAACCCCAGGTACTGCCAACTCGAGAACGTAGGGAGTGATGGCTGAAAGATCGAGTTCACCTCTCTCGGCAGCCGCGTCTTCAAAGACGCGCCTTGTTGCCGACGCCGCTGGTAATGCGGCCCCCAATCTAATTGCGGCATCTTGAACGAGATTCATGTCCTTACTCATCAAGTGAAGCGGAAACTGCGGAGAGTAATCTCCTCCCTTGATCTTCGGAAACTTCCCTGAGAACGCTGGTGCAATGACTGCCGTCTTGGGAAGAACATCGAGCAAAACGTCGCGGTCTAAACTCAAGCGCTCACCCAGCGATACAGCTTCAGCGATCGCCTCCATGTTGACGCCTAGCAAGAGATTGACAACCAGCTTCATGCGGATGCCCGCGGTCGCCGGTCCCATCAGATACCACTGCCTTGCGATCGACTGGAAGATCGGAACGCAACGGTTGAAGGTCGCCGGCTCACCTCCACCGAACAGGGTGACGGCGCCGGCCTCGACCGCCGGAGTCGATCCGGACACAGCAAGGTCAATCATCTTTGCGTCGCGCTGCGTAGCTTCCTGGTGAAGAAGGGCCGACAATTCGGGCGAAATCGTGCTCATCTCGAGGATGGTCGTCCCGGGTTGAAGGTGCGCGAAGATACCGTCATCTCCTAGATAGACCGCCCGAACGGCATTGTCGTCTGCGAGCGAGGACAACAATACCTCGGACTGACCAGCCAAGCTGGCGATGGTCTCGTCGATCTCGAGACCGTCATTCCTGAGGGCAAGTGTCGTGGCACTCCGGCTGCGATTCCATCCCCGGATTTTCCAGCCCTCGGAGTTCAACCGCCGCAGGAAACGGCTGCCCATCAAGCCGAGTCCCACAAAGCCTAATCTCGCATTCTCCTTATGGAATGTGCTGTCATTCATGGTCTGAACCTCTCCTTACGCATCGGCCATTAGCGTTACAGGCGGCATGACTGGTGCGGCCCTTTGTCATTCACCCACGTATGCAACGCGCCAGACGCTGCGCGAGCCGTCATCGCTGACGTAGAGTGCGCCGTCGCCACCTATAGTCACACCTACTGGACGGCCCCATACTTGTCCGTCTTTGGTGACAAAGCCAGTCAGGAAGTCTTCGTAGCTGCCATCTGCGGCGCGGCCATCGCGCATGGGAATCTCAATAACCTCGTAACCGGCTCGCCTGGCTCGGTTCCATGAGCCGTGCTCCGCGGCAAAAGCATCACCGTCGTACTCCTTCGGAAAGTTCCCGCTGGACGGATAGAACAACATTTCCAGCGAAGCCATATGCGGCTGAACGAGAACATCCGGCACGATCACTTTGGAGCCAATGTCCTCACGCTTGCAGTTTGCGGCCTGTTCCGGGGTCAACGCCGGCGCCTGGGGATTGGGGCCGGTGCCGTTTGCACAGGGCTCAGGGAGCCGCGGGTCCTGATGATCGCCGATGTAGTACCACGGCCATCCGTAGAATCCACCTTCGTGGACCGAGGTTACATAGTCGGGCACAAGATGGTTGCCGAGGTTGTCGCGTTCGTTGGTCGAACACCACAGTTGTCCGGTGACGGGGTTGATGGCTTCTCCGACGCAATTGCGAATCCCGGAAGCGTAGACCTTGATGAACTTCCCTTCGGGCGTATACTCCAGAACATCCGCCCGGTGGAACTCTCTGGGATGGGTATCGGGATCATCGATATTCGAACCTGAACCCACCGAAACCAACATGTATTTGCCGTCGCTGGTGAAGACGACGTCGCGGGTCCAGTGTCCTCCACCCATGAGTTGGGCATAACCGGGAACATCGGGAACGATGGTCTCAGGTGTGCCGATCGCGTGCAGGTCCCCGCGGTGATACGGAATTCGTTGAATCGTAGTCGCGTTGCCAACGTAGACATACCTGGGGTTCTCGGCGGGATAGAAAGCAATACCGAAAGGATGATCGAGGCCAGTCGCAAACGTTGTGACCAGCGGTGCTTTGCCGTCAGCGGCGACGCCGCGAAGGATCACAATCTCGCCTGCGCCGGAATCCGCGACGAAGATGTCGCCATTGGGGGCCGTCTTGAGCAGGCGCGGCATCGTAAACGTTCCGCCGCTCAACTGCATGTGCTCCTTGTTGTCGGCACGTTGCATGGGAGCGGCATCGCCTCCAGCGTAAAGCGTCACCTTGAATCCAGCAGGCGCAATCGGCCATGCGTCCTTCGGGCGTGGGATCAAGTGAGGGGTATTGTTGACAGCTTCTTCGGGCTTGGGCTCAGGCAGATCGGCGACCGTGATCTTGCGGCGGGCGCCAGGTTGCTGCTGATCCCAGTCGGCGTATGCAGCCTGACCTGTGGCGATCTGCTGTGCACGCGCGGAAGCGGGAAATGCGATGCAGAATGCCAGCAGGGCTTGCAGGATTGCCGCGGATGATACTCTCATATTTCCTCCTAACTTCTCATGGCTCTTAACATGGCCCTTGCGCTTCGACACATTGAAGAGGCAACCGGCCTGCCAAAGGGCGTGGGCGCAATTGGTCGTCTACAAGAAAGCGTCCCTCCGGCAACACTGCGTAACCTGATCTGACCGAAGTTGCTAAGGTCTGCGCATCGTCCCACAGATGTGCACTTTTGATCAGGGCTTTCCCGTCCTCCCGTCAGAATGTCTTCGACAGTCGAATGACGTACGACATCCCCTGGGGTCTGTTTCGGACCTCTCTTTCAAAGTAGCTATTGAGGTAAATCCAGAAGCTCTTCTTTGGGTGCAATTCCATTCCGGGTCCCAAACCGAGCGCCCGTTCGAGCGACCCCGGCTGCGAGATGCCATTGACCTTGTTGTCGGTGATTTGCTCCAATGCATACCCGTTCATTCCAAGTCTGACCGCCTTCGCAGCCTCGTAGGAGACGGCGAAGTTTTGATGCAGAGCCTGTCCCGGTTGGACGCTCTTAAGGCCGAAGCCGGCAAAGGGTTCATCGTTCTTCGAGTTCCATAAATAGTGAAGCCGCGCACTGATTTCCAGTTTCTTCGACGGCACCAAGGTAAATGCATAATAGGGATTGAAACTTACGACATGGCTCCCGGTGTTGACCGGTCGCATCTCGCCGTACTTTCCGGTGGGGACCACAAGATCGAGCATCACCCGCTGAAAGAGTGGCGCCCCAGCCAGTTTTGTCTTCGTCCACTGGAGACCGAACGGCGCGAAAATCAAGTCGCCGATGCCACTTGTTCTTAAGTTCGGACCAAAGCTGGTAGTGGGATGAACGTTCGCCACCGCAACGAGCGCTTCCACAACGTAGAAACCGCCGAGAACACGCTGATTTGAGATGAAGGCAACATGCGTTAGCGCACTCGCGGAATTCAGCCCATTGGCGCCCGCAATGTCACTTCCTTGCGCATCTTTCCACTGACTGGCGTGGTAGTA
>Ga0181526_10001428_pt1 | contig 22679 bp, 18 predicted proteins | sample PEATcosm2014_Bin_35_FD_119750 | JGI IMG/M metagenome (GOLD analysis project Ga0181526, IMG submission 119750) | Peatland microbial communities from MTU Mesocosm Facility, Houghton, MI, USA - PEATcosm2014_Bin06_30_metaG | ecosystem: Environmental > Terrestrial > Soil > Wetlands > Peat | place...
CGGTGGCGTTCACCCAGCCGCCCGCCGGCTCGACGAACACGAACACCGCGCCCTGGCCGGCGTTGCCGTCGACTGTCGCGCCGGCGGCGCCCGCGGCGATCGTGTTGCCGGAGATGGCGAGCGAGTTGCCGAGACCCGGGTCCGACGGGCCCGTGTCCGACGCTGTGAGGATCGCCGTCTGCGTGGCGTTCACCCAGCCCGTCGCCGGTTCAACGAACACGTACGCAGCGCCGGCTTGAATCCCGGGTCCGCGACCCAAATGCATCGGGTCCGTGCTGGCAACGATCGTGCCGCCAGAGATAGCAACGGCGTAACCGAAGAAGTTGTAGGCCTGGCCCGCGCCACCCGTGAGTGTCGTGAGCTTCGCCGTTTGGGTCGCGTTCGTCCAGCCGGTCGCAGGCTCGACGAACACGTACACCGCGCCAAGCGGACCCTCCCCCTCGAAATGGGGCGCGCCGGCGACGATCGTGTTGCCCGAAATCGCCACCGACGCACCGAGCGAACTGCCTGTGACGCCGTCCGAGGCCGTCAGCTCCGCCGTCTGGGTGGCCGTCGCCCAGCCCGTCGTCGGCTCCACGAAAACGTATACGGCACCCTCGGCACCGTTGGTGTACAGCGCGCCCACGACAATCGTGTTGCCCGACACGGCTACCGAATAGCCGAGGTCGTCGTTCACTCCGCCGTCTGAAGCCATGAGCTCGGCCTGCTGGAGGTAGGGGTCTATCCGTAACGGATATCGTGCGCCGCCGGCGTCGACATGGATCAGCAGTCGCCGGCCGACCAGTTCGAGCCGTGCGGGGAGCCGCCTGCCGGTCGCGTCGGTTGCGACCAGACCACGGTAGGTCAGTGAGGCGCCGTGCGCGCCGGTGAACGTGACCGCATTGCCGCCTGCGAGCGTGCCGCGGAGGTTGCCCGAGAGCGCGAGCGACAGCGTCAACGGCCCCGTGCCGTGCCGCGCCGGTGCTTTGGCGAGCGTGAAGCCCTGCTCGAGTCCCAGCGGTCCGTTCGCATACCACTCGCTCAACGCGCCGTGCGCGTACACGACCCGGTTCGCCTGTGCCCGCGGCAACGCAGCGGCAATCGACTGGAGAGCGCCGCCATAACCGTAGGAAACGAGACTCAGGCCGAGCCGCGCGTCACCGGAGCGAACCTCGACCAAACCACTGTCGTCGAACCGCGCAACAAGACGCTGACCCGCGTTGCGCAGCGTCAGCCCGCCCGTCCCCACACGCGCGCCGTAGGCCGGGTCATCGCGCGCTAACGTGCTCGAAACAGCCCCCTGAGCGGCCAGCGGAAGCGACGCCAGGCCGTGGGTCGCTGCACGATCGTGCGTCGCGGCCCGGATCGTGACCGGCGAGCGCGCCGTCACGACCACTGCCGCACAAGCCACCGCGATCGTCACCACAACCAGCAGACCGAAGCGGCAACCCGGCCGACGCCGTGAGTCTCGTGCGATAAACGCCGCCGACACCCCACCACCCCGGCCGACCGCACAGGGCAGGTTCGCTTGCGCTGCTGGGTACGGCAATCCGGCCATCCCTGCCGCCTATCCTGCGAAGGTGCGAAAGCGCGAGCCGAGAACCGCGGCGAACTTACAGTAAATACCACCCACTGTCAATGCATGAAGACGCCGACCGGAGAAAGATCCCCAGAGCCCCGGACACACCGATCGTCGCCGGCCTCAGCGCGAGTCCGCCGCGTCGGCGTCGGGGCGTTCGCGTCGCGCGACCGCGGTGATCGCGGCGATGTCCTCGATGTCGCTCGGCCGTCCGGCCGTCTGTTTCATCCGGATGAGGTCGTCGACGCCGACGATCTGGACCGCGATCCCGTCAAGGTCGATCGTCAGCGCGCGCGTACGCATCTCGTCGTACGCGCGGGCGCCGGGCACCTCGTTGAGAACGTGCAGTTCGCCATGCCGGGTGTTGAGCGGCACCACGATCGGGGCGGACAGGAGCTTCTCGACCGTGGGCGTCGGGGCGCCCGGCCCAAGCTCCGCCGGGTGCGCGTCAAGTGCGGAGAGCGCGGCTGCCAGTCGTGCGAGGTTCTCGGGGTCGGGTGCCGGCGTGACGTCGAGGTCCTTGGTTGTTCGTCGCCGTCCGTGCACCTGCGCGGCGACCCCGCCGATCACCAGGAAGTCCACGCGATGCTCGGCGAGCACCCGTAAGAGCTCGCTGACGTCCAGCGGAGATTCCGGAGCGCGGCTCACGGTCGCGCCAGACGCGTCGCGGGATGCCCCGCCCTCCGTGCCTGCGCGCCGGCGATCTCAAGTTGGGTCGCGCGCAGGTTCCACGACGCCGCCTCGCGCAGCCGCTCGCGCGGGCCGAGCAGCGGTGCACCAGCGTCCTCGCCATCGACGAGCGGGAGGCTCTCCAGATCGAGGCGCTCGCCGAGTGCCATCAGCAGGTGACGGAGCCGCTCGAGCGTCGGCGACTCGGCGCCGCGTTCGATGCGGCTGATCGCGTCCTGACTCGTCCTCGCCCGTAGCGCCAGGCGGCGCTGGCTGACGCCATGCCGTCGCCGTGCTTCGCGCAACAGCACCGCAGCCCTCGTATCACACCGCATACAGTGTCAGCCTAGCAGGCTCGTTGGCGGGTCAGAAGAGCGCCGAGACGACGCGCGGCACGACCTGCCAGGGCGCCTGCCGGTAATAGAACTCCGCGGTGTGCGCGAACAGGACGATCGCGTAGACGCCGCTCACGAGCATCGCCGTGCGCGCCACCGCGCGCTCGCCGATGCGCAGGCGGGCGCCGCCGAGACCGGCGAGCAGCGGAACGAGGAGCACGAGGACGGGCGTGAAGTAGCGGCCCTGCATGCCCTGGATCTGGGCGGCGCCAACCGCAGTCCATGTCAGGTAGATCGCGAGCGCGGCAGCCAGCAGGTAGGCGGCGAGCACCACCGCCAGCCAGGCGCGCAGCCGCCGCGCGGGTTTGCGCCCCTCGCGGCTCCCGACCGCGAGCGCCACGAGCACCGCGAGCCACAGCAGGGCGCACCATTCCGGCAGGGGCGCCCCGCCAATGGTTCCGACGACGCCGTCGAGGCGCAGAAGATGGCCGTTGACGGCTGTCCGCCAGAGCAGCGCGGGGATGTCGTAGAAATGCGTGAGCAGGTGGTGCGCTTGGGCGCCGGGATTGATGTGGACCTGCTCAGCGGGCCTGTACGCGGCGTTGCGGTAGGGGACGAAGTACGCGCTCGAGGCGATCGTCCACCAGGCCGCGGCGAGCAACCCTGGCAGCACGGCCACCGCCGCGCGAGCGCGACGCCCGGCGCCGGTGCCGAGGACCGGCCAGACGATTGCGAGCGCCGCGGCCACGATCAGCGGAAGCGGCGCCTTCAACAGCCCGACCAGCAGGCCGAGCGCGCCAAGGCGGGCGAGCGCGGCGTTGGCCACCGGGGTGCCGCGATCGGCGAGGCGCAGCGCGTAGGCGATCGTCACCGCGGTGAGCCCCAGCGTCATCGAGTCGGCCGACAGCGTCGACCCCGCGGCGAGCGCGGTCGGCACCAGCAGCGCCAGGGAGAACAGCCACTTCCAGCGCGGCACGAGGGCAACCGAGGCCGTGATCAGCGCCGCCCAGACGATCCCGGTCAGCAGACGCGCCGCGAACAGCGTCCAGACGACTGACGCCGACAGCTGCCGGCCGAGCCACAGTACGAGCGTCTGCGGGAGGTAGTTCGCCGGCGAGTAGAGCGCCGTGTTCTCGAAATGCTCGAAGATCGTCGCCGGGCCGCCGATCGTCACGCTGAGCAGGCGCGCATACACGCGCGGATTGAAGTGGGCTCCGCCGCGAGCGGCGTTCATCACCCGATGCAGGGCCTGGAACGCTTCGTAGAGGCCGGCGGAGATCCGTCCGCCGACCCGCTGCGCGGGGACGAACCGGCCGGGGTAGTGCACCCTGCACGGCAGCGAGTTGGGGTGGCTGGCGCAGCGGATCAGCTGGGGGAAGAGCTGCCCGAGCGACAGCTGATAGGCCCGGAAGATGTGCTGAGCCTCATCCTGCCCGTTGCCGAGCGGCAGCACGAACGCCATGTAGAGGACGGAGAGAGCCGAGATCGCCGCGGTCCAGAGGACCGGGCCCGGCACGCAAGAGAGGCGACGCACGCCGCTACGCCGAAACCGCGGAGGGCTCCCGCTCGGGAGCGGGCCCGCGGCGCGCCGCTTCGCGGTTGGCGCACCGCGCCACCGGCCCAGCCGAAACCGCTGCGGCGATCACCGCAACCGTGCCGCTCATCTGCGCTCCTCGTCTTCGGGGCCGCCAGCCTGCCGTGGGCGCGTTGATCCTACCGGCGCCCAGCTCCCCTGCACGAGCCGCCTGCGGGGGCTTTCGCGGAGTACTCTCGACCCTCTCACCGCGCCGACCGAAGGGGGAGCAATGCCGAGTTACATCGCCCTGATGAACTGGACCGATCAGGGCGTGAAGACCTTCAGGGACAGCGTCGAGCGGGCCGACGCGGCCGAGATCGCGCTGAGCCCGGCGGGCATCAAGTTCAAGGACCTCTACTGGACGGTCGGTTCGCACGACCTGGTCGCGATCTTCGAAGCCCCGGACGATGAGACGCTCGCCGCGGCGCTGCTCACACTCGCCGCGCAGGGCAACCTTCGGACGACGACGCTGCGGGCGTTCACCGCCGAAGAGATGAAGGGCGTGATCGCGAAGGCGACCTAGTCGCAGGTGAAGCGCACGCTGGTAGCCTCGCGGTCGTGTTCGACCACGTGGGGATTGCCGTCTCCGACCTCGCCGCGTCCGAGCGCTTCTACCGCACCGTGCTCTCCGTGCTCGGCGTCGAGCCAAGCCACGCGGACGCCGTGCTGGTCGAGTGGGAGGACTGGTGCATCGGCCCGACGGACCGCGAGCACCCGGTGACCCGCGGTTTGCACGTCGGCTTCCGCGCGCCGGACCGCGCGGCCGTCGACGCCTTCTGGCAGGCGGGGATCGACGCCGGTCACCCGAACGACGGCGCGCCCGGGCCGCGCACGGTCTACCGCCCCGACTACTACGGCGCCTTCCTGCTCGACCCGGATGGCAACAGCGTCGAGGCGGTCCACACGGACCGCGAGAGCCCCGTGCCGGACGGTCGTATCGATCACCTGTGGCTCCGCGTGCGCGACCCGCAGGCGTCGCGTCGCTTCTACACGACGGTCGCGCCATACGCCGGGCTCCGCCTGGCGCACGACGCGCCGGATCGCGTGGAGCTCTCCGGCTCCGACTTCTCCTTCTCGCTCGTGCGCGACGAGCGCCCGCTCACCGAGCACGTCCACCTCGCGTTCGCCGCCGATTCGGACGCCACGGTGCGGGCCTTCCACGCCGCCGCGCTCGCCGCGGGCTACGAGGACCACGGCGCCCCCGGCGAGCGCACCGTGTACCACGCGGGCTACTACGGCGCCTACGTACGCGACCCGGACGGCCACAACGTCGAGGTCGTCAACCACAACGGCTGAGGCATGCCGGCGGCCGGGACGCGGGACGCGCCACCGCCTCCGGGAAGGCGGCGGCGCGAGCCGCATCACGGCCGTGGCGGACGAGGGTTACCGCCCGGATCTCACCAGAACCCGCCGACGCCGGTTCCAACAGCGTTGAGTTCACGCGAGGACGCCAGCGCTGCAGCATCGCGTTCTCCGGGGATCTGCCGAGGAAGCGTCGGCCGGAGGGCTGCTGCGGAGCAACGCCCGGGGCTGCGCGGTTGGAGGACCTTGCAAACCAACGACGACGTCGTGGCCATAAGGAGCGAACCCGGTGTCGGCTACCGTCGTACCCGTGGCAAAGCTAGAGTGAGTGTTCGCGTTCCGTGGCTGCACGCGGGGAGCGCGACGCTATCGGCGTCTTGGGAGGGGGCGCTCGGTGTCAGGATTCACCGCTACACGCGAGCGTGTCGGAACCCCCCATGGGCGGTGCTGGGTTCGAACCAGCGACCTCCTGCTTGTAAGGCAGGCGCTCTGACCAGCTGAGCTAACCGCCCGGCGGCGCCCGCAAGGCTACCGCCAGGGTTTCTCCCTGGGCCTCGAGGTGCCGCGTTCACCGCCCGCAAGCTTCGCGCGCTCGCTTCCGCGCCTCAGGACGCCGGCGCCATCGCGTAGGTCACCGTGACGTCGGCCTCGATCGTGCAGGAGGTCGAGCTGGCGTCGGCGATGCGGACGACCGGCATCGCGTTCGTCGCGCGGGCCGGGAGCTCGAGCGTCGCGGCCTTTGGCTTGGAGGTGTGCTTCTTCTTGGATCCGGGCGAGACCGCCGGGACCGGCGCGCCCTTCGCGGTGCCGGCCGCCGCGAACAGCGGGCCGGAGCAGAGGTCGCCGTCCCCAGACTGCTCGGTGATGTTCTCGACCGTGCCGAGCGTGTCGCCGACCTGCGCGGTCAGCGCCGTTGCCTTGGTCTGGGCGTCGGTCATGGCGCTGCCGAGGGCGGTGAGATACGAGGCCTGCACGGTTGCTGCGGACGCGCTCGAGTCGATGCTCACGGTGCCGGAGCCATTGACGGTGATCGACGCCGGCGGGGGTGTCGCCGTGGTCGTGGTCGACGAGGTGTCGGCCTGCGCCGCGGCGATCGATCCGAAGGTCACGCCGGCGAGGCAGGCTGCGCTGGCGAGCACGGCTTTGGTGCGGATCATGTTCGTCTCCTTGCGGTTGCGGAAGGTGTCCTGCCTGAACTACGCGCGGAGCGTGAGCGCATCACAGCGTCTCGACGGACGCCCGAGCAGCGGCGTGGCAAGCCACGCCGGCAGCGTGTGCGAGCGCGGACCGCCGCCGCGGTGCCGATGCGCGACCGCGGCGTGGCACGCCGCGGCGGCAAACCCGCGACAATGGACCCCGTGAACCGGTCGATCCTGCTGCGCAGCGCGATCCTGCAAACGCTGATGGTCGGCGTGCTCTCGACGCTGCTCGCGCTGGCGCTCGGCACCCGGTTCTTCACGCACTGGGGCTGGATCGTCGGGCCGCTGGCGTGGATTGCCTGCTCGCTGGCGACGGCGCGGATGCTGGAGCTCGCGACGCGGCGGACGTTGCTCGGCGCGGTGCTCGCCGGCCTGCCGAGCATCGCTGCCGTCGCCGTTGGCCTGCACTGGCTGGGCGACGCCATGGCGATCGTGCTGTTCGCGCTGTGGTGCGGCTGGACCGAGCCGCCGCCCGGCGCCGCGTGGGGCACCTGATGGACCTCGGCATCGAGGGACGCGTCGCGCTGGTGCTCGGTGCTTCGAAGGGCATCGGGCGTGCCGTCGCGAGCGAGCTGGCCGCAGAGGGTGCGCGGGTCGCGATCGCGTCACGCTCGCGCGAGGGGCTCGACGAGCTGGCCGCGCAGATCGGCGCGACGGCGTTCGAGCACGACAACGCCGAGCTCGAACGGGTCCCCGCGCTGGTCGAGGCGGTCACGCGCGAGCTCGGGCCGATCGAAATCCTGGTCACCAACACCGGCGGACCGCCGGCCAGTGCGGACCCGCTCGCGCAGTCGCGCGAGGAGTGGGAGGCCGCGTACCGCACGCTGGTGCTCGCGCCGCTGGCGCTGGTCCGAGCCGTGCTGCCCGGCATGCGCGAGCGCGGCTTCGGGCGGATCGTCAACGTCGGCTCCTGGACGGTGCGCGAGCCGCTGCCCAACCTGATGCTCTCGAACAGCCACCGCTCCGCGACGTTGGCCGCGTTCAAGACGATCGCGCGTGAGGTCGCGGCGTCGGGGGTGACGCTGAACACAGTGCTGCCCGGGCGGATCGGGACCGATCGACTGTACGCGCTGAGCGGAGGCAGGGAACAGGCCGAGGCGATCGGACGCAGCGAGGTCCCGGCGGGACGGCTCGGAACGCCGCGTGAGATGGCGGCGGCGGTGGCGTTTCTGTGCTCGGAGCGGGCGAGCTACATCACCGGCGTCGGCCTGCTCGTCGACGGCGGCCTGTCAAGGCTGACCTAGTGGGCCGCCCGGAATCGCCACAAGCGGTGTTTCAGGCCAAACGCTCCCGGGCGACCCGCTAGGCGTGCCGATCTCCCCCTACCTGGCGCGACTTCGTGCGCAGGTCGGCCACGATCTGGTGCTCGCTCCGTCGGTGGCGGTGATCGCGCGCGACGACGCCGGACGGGTCCTGATGGTGCAAACCTGCGACACCGGGCTGTGGCAGACGATTGGCGGCATGGTCGAGCCCGACGAGAGCCCGCAGGAGGCTGCGCACCGCGAGGCCCTCGAGGAGGCGGGCGTGACGATCGAGCTGCGCGGGATCATCGCGGTGCTGGGCGGACCGGCGTTCCGCGTGACCTACCCGAACGGCGACCGGATGGCGTACGTGGCGACCGTCTTCGACGCCCGCGTGACCGGCGGCGAGCCGCGTCCCGACGGCGTGGAGACCTCGGCGGTGCGGTGGCTTGGACCGCGCGAGCTCGCGGGTGCGCAGATGGCCGAGATCACCCACACGCTGCTCACGGCGGCGATACCCCCAGGGGGAATCGAACCCCCGCTACGGGCGTGAAAGGCCCGCGTGCTGACCGCTACACCATGGGGGCGCGGTCGCCAGAGTCTACGCGGCCCGGGGGAGTGTTCCTCGCGCGCCACGGCGAGACCGACTACAACGCCCAGGGGCGCTTCCAGGGCCGCCTGCCGGTGCCGCTGAACGCCACCGGGCGGGCTCAGGCCGGGCAGCTCGCGCTCCGCGCGGCGGCGGTCGGCTTCGTCGAGCTGTGGTGCAGCCCGCTGGAGCGCGCACGCGAGACGGCGGCGATCGTCGGCGACGCGCTCGCGCTCGAGCCGCGCGAGGACGCCCGGCTGGTCGAAACCGACTGCGGCGACTGGACCGACCGCATGCACGCCGAGGTCGAGGCTGAGGATCCCGCCGGCTACGCGGCGTTCGTGCGCGCCGATCCCGATTTCACGATGCCTGGCGGCGAATCCTTCCGCGCCCAGACCGAACGCATGATGGCGGCGCTGCGCGAGATCGGGGAGCGCCCGCGGCCGGTGCTCGTGGTCACCCACGGGATGTCGATCCGGCTCGTCTTCGCCGCGCTCGGAGAGCCGCTCGACACCGTGCCGAACGCGGCGCTCTTAGACTGCTGCGGCGCGGCTAGCTCATCGGGTAGAGCACCGGACTTTTAATCCGGCGGGCTGGGTTCGAGTCCCAGGCCGCGCACTCGCGAACCGCCTATCGCTACCGGCACAACGCGTGTGTGGCGGATCTGGTGAGGGGGCCCGCTTTCGAGCGAGCCGCACGCGCGGCGCCGATGCGGGCGCTACCCGCTGGCGGACTGTGCCAGGTAGGCCGCGGTCTCGCTCGCGATGAGGCTGACGATGTTGCCGAGCGCGAGGTTGGCGTCGATTGGATGCAGTCCCCAGAGCGGTGAGAGCGTGCCGGTGGATATCAACGGCATCGCGTCGCCCAGCGGCGTCACCTCGAGGAAGTTGTTGCCGTTCGACTGCATGCACTGCGCGCTGTAGGAGTCGTCGTATTCGAACCACGCGGTCGCGCCCGCCTTGCCGGGGACTTCCAGACTTGGAAGCGGGACGCCGTTGCTGACCTGGAACGCCACGGGGAAGACCGGCTCGAGCGTCCCGGCGCCGCCACCGAGGGCGGCCGGGTTGGTGCACAGGATCGCGTCTCCGGGCGGCACGGGCCGCAGCACGTCGGTTGGGCTCCAGATCGTGTCACCGAACACGGCGCGCGGCGGTGGCGGGCCGGGGTAAGAGGAGTAGGAGACGACGCAGCCGAGCTCGGTCGTCGACGTGCAACCCGGGATGTTCTTGAAGCTCCCGCCGACGAGGCTGCCCGCCTTGACGACCACCGAGCCCCCGAAGAGGATTGCCGAGAGCATCCGGCTGCGGAGCGTCGGGTTCGGGTCGATCTGCTGGGCGATCAGCTTGCGCAGCACGAACGCCCCCTGCGAGTGCCCGATCAGGACGAACGGGCGGCCGTGGTTGTAGTGCGCGAGGTAGTAGTTCCAGGCGTTCAGCACGCTCGCGTACTGCTCGGCCCGCTGGGCGGGCTTGAGGGGCCCCGGACCCGGTAGCAACGGGTCCGGAGCCCCGACGAGCGTGACCTGGCGGTACATCGGCGCGTACATCCTGCACACGGACTGGTAGTAAGACGCCTGGAGAAAAGCGATACCCGTCTCCGCCGGCTGGATCTTGAGGTTGGACAGCAGCGAGGTCTCGCCACTGACCGTCGGATAAAGGTAGAAGCAGTCGACCGGCGCGTTTGGATTCGCCTGCGGCGTCACGGTGCTCTCGAGCGTCCCGGCCGACGAGAAGATCCCGGTCTGCAGGTTCGCCACACAAGGGTCGTGTCGCAAGCCCGGCCGGCACAGCCAGACCGGCTTGTATTTCGCTGCGCTGGCGGCCGAGGCGCCGAACGCGCCGCCCAGCAGGGCAACGACGGTGAAACCGATCGCCAGCGCCGGGAGCCGCGCGGTGAGCCGCATGCAACGAACATGTCCGGGAACCAGCGAGACCTTTCCGCCGCCGCTCGCTCTGCTTGCCGGCACGTCCCGCATGAGGCAGCGTCGAACCCCTCGACCATACGTCGAGCGCCCAGGCGGGCGGGTCTATCATGGATGGCAGTGGAGCTCGGACGCACCGCGGTTGGCGCAGGTCGAGCCGCCCGGAGCGACGGCGCGTTCGCGTGCGTGCGCCCGGCCTGGCACGAGCTCGGCGGGCATGCGCAGTACTTCTTCCAGACGCCGGAGTGGATCGAGCTGCTGGCCGGGCGGGTCGGGCGCGACGTGGTCTGGGGCGCGGTGCTGGACGGGGAGCGCCCGGCGGCGGTCGCGGTACTGCGCAGCACGCTGCGGCGGGCGGGGCACATCGGGCTCACCGTGCTCTCGCAGGTGCGTATCGGCGAGTCACAGCTGCCCTACGCGGACGGGCTGCTGGACCGCGACGCGTACGGCGAGCGGCATCTGCGCGATCTGGTCGACGCCTGCGGCCCGTGGCACGTGCTGTGGCTGGCGGGACTGCGGGCCGGGTCGCCGTGGCTGGCGCTCGCCGGCGAGGAGGCGCTGGTGCGTGCGGAGCCGGATGGCGGCGTGGGCCTGTTTGACACTAGCGTCTCGAGCGAGCGCTGCTGGGCGGCGGTGCCGAGGCACATGCGCCACGCGATCCACAACGCGCGCCACCGGATCGACGCCCGCGGCGGTGCGCAGATCGAGGTCGCGACCGGCGCCGACGTCGCGGCGGCGTATCAGCGTCATGTTGAGCTTGAGGCCTGCGGCTGGAAGGGGCGCGAGGGGACGAGCCTCGCCGAGCGCTCGTTCGACCGGGAGCTGCTGCGCGACTACCTGGCGCTCGAGGGCAGCGCACAGGTCCGGACGCTGTGGATCGGCGGGCGCCTCGCGGCGACTCAGGTCGCGACGCGTGTGGCGGGGACGCTGTTCCTGCGCCGGATCGCCTACGCCGAGGACTACGCGAAATGCTCGCCGAGCAACGTTCTGCTCGCCGACCTGATCGACTCCTGCTGCGCGGATCCCGGCATCGAGCGCATCGACTGCCTCGCCTGGCAGCCGTGGAACCCGCGCTGGGGAATGACCTGCGAGCCGACCTACTCGCTCGTGGCCTTCAACCAGCGAACCGTTCGCGGGACCGCGGCGCGCGCGTCGCGGGGCGGCTGGGAGCGCCTGCGGGCGCGCCAGTACCGTCGCTCGCATCAGCTGCGGCGCCCGTCGCACCGTGCTGTCGCGGCGGACACGAGCGGCGCTCGCACGCCCTCGCGGCGGCCACGGAGAAGGCGCGGTCCGCGTTCGGGGCCGAAGAGCGCCGGAGGCTGACGCCGGCGCCCCGTCCGCGTTCGGGCCGGACTGCGCCGCAGGGTGACGCCACACCCGCCCGCCCGGGCGGGCGGCGCGGGTCGCCGGGGGGCGGCGTCACGTAAGGTGCGCGGCGATGCGGATCCTCGTCGGCGTTCTCGGTGGCGCGCTGGTCGTGCTGATGCTGTTCGAGATCTTCCTGGCGTTCCTTCTGCCGCGGCGGGTGAAGCGCGATCCGCTGCTGGCACGGCGGGTCGCGATCTATGCGTTCGCGCCGTGGCGGGCGCTCGCGCGGCGGCTGCCCGAGAACGTCGGCGACACGCTGCTCGGGATGTACGGGCCGTTCGGTCTGCTGCTGGACCTCGGCCTGTGGGTGGCGATGCTGATGCTCGGCTACGCCTGCCTGCAGTGGGCGGGCGGATCGCACCTGCGGGCGGGCGGCGCCGTCGACTTCGGCCAGGACCTCTACTTCAGCGCCGCGAGCCTCGTCAGCTCGGGCACCGCGGGGCTCGCCGCGCACGGCACCTTCGCGCGGGTGCTGCAGGTGCTGGACGCCGCGACCGGGCTGGCGGTGCTGACGATCGTGATCGGCTACCTGCCGTCGCTCTACCAGGCGTTCTCGCGGCGTGAGACGACCGTCTCGCAGCTAGATGCGCGCGCCGGGTCGCCGCCGTCGGCGGGGCGGCTCGTGGTTCGCGCGACGCAGCGCGGCGGCTGGCCGGCGCTGAACGACTACCTGCGCGGTTGGGAGGTGTGGTCGGCGGAGCTGATGGAGACCCACCTCTCCTACCCGATCCTCGCCTACTTCCGCTCCCAGCACGTCAATCAGAACTGGCTCTCGGCGCTCTGCACGATCCTCGACGCGAGCGCGCTGGCCGTCAGCGCGGCGCCGGAGGGGACCGTCGAGGAGGCCCGCTTCACCTTCGCGATCAGCCGCCACGCGATCGCCGATCTCGCCTACACCTTCCGTGCGAAGCCGCTCGACGGCAAGGTGGACCGCCTGCCGCCCGCCGACTTCGACGCGCTGATCGCCGAGGTCCGCGCGAGCGGCGTTGAGCTGCGCGACGCCCCGGAGGCGATCCGCGAACGCCTCGAGCGCTTCCGGCGGCTCTACGAGCCCTACGCCCAGGTGCTGGCGGATCGCGTCGAGCTGCGGCTGCCGCCGTGGCTCGCGCCGGAGTCCCCGACGGACAACTGGCGCACGACCGCCTGGCACTGACGCACGTGGCCGCACTCGGCGCGCGCCCGGCACGCACGCGCGGGGCGCGGCGACGGCGCGGAACGACCGCCGACACTTGCGCACGCGACCGCCCGCAACGCACCGCTCGGCCCGCGCACGCGTGATCGGCCCCGCGCGCCCGACGCACCGCTCGGCCCCGCGCGCCCGACAGACCGCGCGACCCGCGCGCGCGGTGCGTGCATCCGCGGGCGTGATCGGTCGACAGGACGCGCCGCGATCCGAGCACGCCGCCGGCACCCCTGCGCCGGCGATCCCCTCCACTCCCCCACCGCATCCTTAAAGCACCGGGGGCCCCGCAATGCGGGGCCCCCGGGCGCTACCTGTTGAGCTCTGCGCTAACGCGCAGGCCTCGATCGCGGGTTAGGCGACCACCACAACGCGGTGGACCTTGCCCTTGAGGCTCACGCTCACTGCCTTGTTGGTCGCAACGCTAAGCCGGTACGTGTGCAGCAGCTTACCGTTGGCCTTGAAGGCCTTGATCGTGACACTCGCTGACTTGGAGCTCGAGCAGGACAGCTTGAACGACACTGAGTAGTGGCCGTTCTTGCTGTGCAGGCGGACAGTCTCCACCTTGCACACGTTCGCGACCGCGAGCGGGGTGACGCTCGAGGACGGACCGCTGGTCGGCGCGGGTGCGCCGCTGCTCGTGTTGCTGCTGCTGCCGCTGCCGCTTCCGCTGCCGCCGGAGGCGCCAGCAGAGGAGGTGTTGCCAACAGCCGGGTCAAACGGGATCGAGCTAGCCGAGCTCGACGAACCGGTCGACGAACCAAGTGTCGGGATGATGACATCCCGCCAGATGTGCTCGGGCTTGAAGAGCGCCGAGACGTCGACGTTGTTCAGGTTCTCGCTGCCCTGGACATCGAACGCCACGTTGCCGGCGGTGCCGGTGGTGGCGCAATCCTCGTCTTCACCGAGGTTGCCCAGATCGTGGCTGCCGGTGACATCCACCGGCGGCGTCAGGTTGGGCGTGTCGTTGAAGTCAACGTTGAAGCCCTGAGCGGTGAGGCAGACCTCTTCCCCGCTGAAAGGCGTTCCGTTGATGTTCTGGGCGTGAGCAACGACGACACTGATCGCGCCACCGTTCAGGTTGCCCTTCGGGTACACGGTCAGGGTCTTGCTCCACTGCGAGTCGACCGTCTTGGTCAGGGTGTTCGCCCCGGCCGGCGGGAAGTAAGGCACCGACTCGTACGGGTACTCGGTCTGAGCCGAGATCAGCGACGTCCCGATTGCCTGGCCATACAGCCCCTGCAGGTCGCAGGCGTTGTTGCCGTCGATCGGCACGCTGTTGTAGAACCCGATTCCGGGGTTGTAGTCGACATAGGCCTCGCCACGCTCATCCGTGTAGACGAGGACCGACGTCGGCTGGTCCGGAGTGGAGTAGTAGTTCAGACCCGCGCCTGGCTTGCCATCCGGAATGGTGATGCCACCCGGGGCCTGATCCTTGAACTCCGTGGCGATCCCGTCCAGCGCGTCCGACCCGCTCGTGAGCTCGGTGCTGTCGTACTGCAGACAGCCGTTGGGCACGGCGGAGTCGACGGTTGTGGCGTCGAGCGCCTTCCAGAACTCATACGGATCCGTATCCCCATTGCTGAAGCCGGGGAAGTCGTCACCGCTGGTCGCGGAGCCGCCGCCGCCATAGACGCCGGTGATCCCTGACGCCTCGGCGATCGGCCGCAGCGTGGAGGGGATGTACTCCTGGTAGTAGGGGTTGTAGAGGTTGCCCGTCAGCTTGTCCGACTCGAGAGCCGTCGTGCTGGTCGGGCAGTCGCCGCCGACGAACGGGCAGAGCGGCGCAGCCGCCGAGCCGTCGAAGTCGTGGCTGTAGATGAGCCACTTCGACACGCCGTACAGGCCACCGATACCACCGATCGGGCTTGTGTCGACCGGGTAACCATGCGGCACCGTGCCGGCCAGTGACGGGTTGGCGGCGATGCGCACGAGCACCGGCAGAGCCGGCATCGGCGCGTCGTCCGTCGTCAGACGGCCGTCGCTGAGCAGCGTGGTGTTCGGATCCTCATCGTCGTACGGACCGATCGTGAAGCCCGGACCGCTCGTCACGTCACCAAAGACGCGCGAGAAGGCGTACGGGTTGCCCACGCCATAGCCGTTCGAGACGCAGTCGTCGACCACATCGGTCGGCATGCTGAACTCGGTCGGGACGCCGTCGTGCTGGCAGATGCCAGTGGACGAGCCGGCGTGCCCCTGAACGGCCAGCGTGTTGGTCGGCGAACCGTGGATGTCCCACAGGTAGCCGTTACCGCTGTTGTCAGAGGTGTTCTGGGTGGACGAGGTCGCCATCAGGTTCGCCAGCGCCGGCCACGCATCCGGCAGCGTGACGCAGGGGTTCCCGAATTGCGAGCACTGACTCGTGGTCGCAGGCGCCGTGACGGAGCTGAAGTACCGCTGCAGCGTCGTCACACCGTAGTTGTCCTGAACCGGGAACGAACCGGTGACCTTGACGTCGATCAGGCCGTTGTTGCCGGACTGCGCCGCAACTGCGGGCGGTCCCTTGACGGCCGGGATGTAGACCGGCGGGTCATTCGCGTTCAGTCCACCAGCGTTCGTCCACGTGTCGAGGCTGGGGAAGACGCCCGGCGTGGCCGTATCACCAAGGAAGTTTCCGAGGTTGGTCAGGCCCAGCGTCGTCAGCTGCGACGTCGGTGACGCCGTGCCGTTGTCGCCGGCGGTCGTCGGGAACGAGATGGTGGTTGGGGTGGCCTCGGTCAGCGTCGGCGCGTTCGCCGCCATCCAGATGACGATGAACTGCTCCGAGAAGACCGTGCCCGTGTCGAACTGTCCACCCGTGATGTCGGTCACGTTGAGCGTGATCTCATCGAGGCCCGCGGTCAGCGAGCTGATGTCCGCCGAGACGCAGCCTTCGGGAAGGCGGCGGAACGGGGAGTTCGGGTAGAAGAACGTCGACGAACCGATGTTGTTGAGGTAGAGGTTCGTGGCGTTCGTGCTGTCGAACACCGGCTGCGCATCCGAACCACCGGTCCAGATGTTGCCGGCGCCGCCCGAGGTCCAGCTGGCCTGCTCCTCGTCGGTGCCGAAGCGGCCCAGCGGGTCCGGCAGGATCGCGTCGTCGCAAGCGACGAGGCGAACGTCCTCGCCGACCCATGCCAGCGTCGGCACGTTCGCGGTCTGCGGGCCGTCCTCAGCCTGCTCAAACGGCGGGGTGAGAACTGAATCGTTGTGGATCGCGGGTGTTGCCGGGATCATAGGCGGACCGGTAATGGCCGACTGTGCAGGCAGCACCGTGTAGTTGGTGCCGAAACCCGGGTTCGGGGCTGCCGCCGCACCGGCGACGCCCAGAGCCAAGGTCCCGGCGACGGCAATTGCTCCTGCCGCCATCCTGAGTGCCAATTTCGGTGGTCTCACAAACTTCCTCCGTGCTTGATTGTGACTGGCGGCCGCACCGAAATGGGTGCTGCGATCGATCCCACCGCGTACTACAAAGCGGAGCGCGGCCCTGTATCAGGCAGAGTAGGCTCCGGGCCAGACGTCGGCAATCGCCACGGCGGATAGTCTTTGTACCCCCGAACGGGTAGGTGCCGTCGCCTGGATGGTCCACCCGGCAGCGACCGTAGCGCGCCTTCGGACAGCACGATCGGGCTCCGCACGCTCGGGCCGACGGGTACGGAGCCGCCGCCCAAACGGGTAGGTATCTCCCCGGTAGCTCGCAAATTGGGCGCGTTTTCGGCGCGCCCGGCGCGGGGGGCGGCGTCAGCCGCCGCGACGCATGCGGGCAAACGCCTGGGCGGCCTCGACGCGGTTGCGCACGCCGAGCTGGGCGTAGACCGCCCGAAGATGGAATTTCACGGTGTTTGGGGAGATCGTCAGCTCGCTGGCGATCTCGGTGTTGCGCAGCCCCGAGGCGACCAGTTCGAGGATCGCGAACTCGCGCGCGCTCAACCCCTCCGCGCCCTGCCCCTTGGGACGTACGGCGTCCTGCCATCCGGCGGGGAAGACACGCCGCCCCTCGTGCACGTGCAGGAGCGTCGCGCGCGCCTGCTCGGCGGAGTCGGTCTTGTCGATCACGCCGTCGAGGCGGTCGGCGCGGATCGCCTCCGCCGCGCCGGTGCTGAGCGCGGCGGTGATCAGGACGAGCCTGAGGTCGGGCCGCTGGGCGCGGACGCGGCCGATCGCCGCCCAGTCGATCGGGCGATCGTCGAGGTCGATCAGCAGCAGCTCGGCGGCCACGCCGTCGAGCTCCGCCATCAGATCGTCGACGGTGTCGAAGGCGGCGACTAGCTGGTAGCCGTCGCTGGTCAGCATCCACGCGACGGCCTCGGTCCAAAGGCCCCGGGTGCCGCCGAGCAGGGCGACGTCGATGACCTCGGTGCGAGATGTGCGTTGGGGTCCGCGACCCGGTACGGAGCGTTCGGCCATGGCTGCGGTCCCCCTCACCAGCCGCTAACCGGCGAGCGCCCCGTCGCGGTCGGCGTGGGCGATCGCCTCGATGCGATTGCGCACGCCGAGCCGGCGGAAGATCTCGCTGATGTGAAATTTGACGGTGTTCGGCCGCAGCCCCAGCTGCGCCGCGATCTCCTCGTTGCTGAACCCCTGCGCGACCAGCTCGAGCACGTCGACGTGACGCGGTGTCAGCGCGACCGCGTCGGGCACCGCGCGCCAGCGGGCCGGCATCACCGAGTGGCCGGTGCGGATGTGGGCGATCGCGCCGTAGAGCTCGGCGACCGAGGATTCCTTCAGGACGACGCCGTCGACGCGGCGGCTGCTCGCACACAGCACGATCTCGTCGGTCGTCTCGCTCGCCAGCAGCACGAGCTTGGAGGTCAGGCCGATCGCCAGCAGGCGGTCGATCGTCTCGCCGCACTCGCCGCGGCAGTCGTCGACGTCGAGCAGCGTGACGTCGCAGCGCAGGGCGCCGATCCGGCAGTGCTGCTCGAGCTCGTCGACCGTGGCGAAGCTGCGCTCGACGCGCATCCCCGGCTGCGCGTCGATCAGGTCGCAGACCATCGCGCGAACGAGTTGCGGGCCGCCGACCAGGACGAGCGCGACAACGTCGGCGGCGAGGCGGGCGGGCGCGCGCACGATCGAGCCGGACTCGTGGTCCGTCGCGGCGTGTCCGTTGTCTCTTGCCACCAGCAGCGCGCTCGGCACTGTCACGTCTCCCACAGGCCGCTCGGCCTTCCTTGCTTTGCGTTCCCTGGTCGCCACCTTGCCCGATCCGTGGGGCGACGCCAGGGCCGTACTACCTCCGGCTGCGAGGTTTAGCACGCTTTCGCGGCGGTTAGCATCGGGCAAACGCCTTGAGATTAGCCCATTGCCGGCGATCGGCCGCGTCCCTGTCCCGCTACGACTCATATGAGAACTCCTTCGCGCGCAGGATCAGCTCGCGCCGTGAGTGCATGCCGAGCTTGGCGTAGACGCGCTGCAGGTGCGAGGAGACCGTTTTCGGCGAGAGGTGCAGTGCCGCGGCGATCTGGACGTTCGCGAGACCCTGCGCGGCGAGCGCGGCGACGCGGCGCTCCTGCGCGGTCAGCGCCGAGCCGTCCTCGCTGCGGCGGCGCCGGCGCCCGCCGCTGGCGGCCAGCTCGGCGCGGGCGATCCGGGCGAGGCGCTCGGAGCCGGCGCCCTCGCAGATCCCGAGCGCGCGGGCGAGCGGTTCGCGCGCGTCGCGCGGGCGCCCGCTGCGGCGCAGGTGGGTGCCGAAGCTGATCAGCGCGTGCGCCAGCTCAAGCGGTTGCGAGCACTCGGCGAAGCAGGCGATCGCCTGGGCGTAGCGCTCGTCCGCCAGCTCGGCGTGGCCCTCGACCGCGGCGATCCCGGCGTGCCCGAGCGCGATCACGGCGTGCGGCCAGCGGCTCGGCAGCGTCTGCGCGCACGACTCGAGCTCCGCCAGGAGCGTGCGGGCACGCTCGACCCGGCCCGCCGCGAGGTGCGCCTCGAGCGCGACCGCGGCCCAGGGCACCAGACACGGCTCGATCCGCCCGCCGAGCGTCGCGATCTCGCCGGCGCGCGCCATCGTCTCCGAGGCCTGCGCGTGGTGGCCGGCGGCGAGCTGCGCGCGCCCGTCGAGCAGGTGCAGCCAGAGCGAGACGACCGCGAACTGCTCGGGCGGGATCTCGGCGGCGAAGGCCCGCAGCGCCTCCAGGTGGCCGGCGGCGCGGGCGTCCTGGCCCAGCTCGCACAGCAGCACCGCCGCGGCGAGGTCCGACCACGGCTGGATCCGCCGGTCGCTCAGTGCGGACGTGCGCTCGACCAGCTCGAGCGCCTCCTCGAGGCGGCCGAGGCGCAGCAGCACGTCGGCGTGGGCGACCGCGAGGCCGGACATCAGCACCGGCGCGCCCGCGGCGACCGCCTCCTCGTACTCGCGCTCGAACAGCGTGCGGGCGCGGTCGTAGTCCTCGAGCACCTTGCAGATGTTCAGCGTGTGCACGGCGATCGTGAGGTTCCAGCCCTGCGCCGACCACAGCGAGCGCGCGCCGGCGCGGAGCACCTCGTCGGCCAGCTCGATCGCCTCGGTGGGGTCGCAGCGGCTGATCAGCGCGGCGTAGCCGCGGACGAAGCGCAGCGCCCGCTGCTGGGGCGTGCGCTCGCCGACCAGCTCGAGCGCGCGGTCGGCGGTGTCGAGCACCCAGCGCGCGGGGGCGGAGGCGAGGCAGGTCAGCAGCGCGTCGCAGAGCACGCCGACCCGCCCTGCCGGGTCGGTCGCGACCGCCGCGGCCTGCATGAAGAGCTGCTGCGCCTGCGAGGGCCGGTTGGCGAGCGCCTCGACGCGCGCCATCAGGCACAGCGCGCGGGCGCGGGTCGGGGCGTCGAGGTCGCGTGAGAGGAGCTCCGCGCAGAGCGCGCGCAGCGGGCCGATGTCGGCCTGCGCGACCAGCACCTGGCCGTAGAGCAGGAGCACCTCGGTCGGCGGCGTCTCGCCGGCGAGGCGCACGGCGTTCTCGAGGTGCGTGGAGGCGGCACGCAGCGCGCCCTGGGCGAGCGCGGCGGCGCCGGCGCGGGCGGTGATCTCGACCGCCAGGCGGTCGCCGTTCAGCTCGCCGAGCGCGGCGTGCTCGGCGGCGAGCGCGTCGGGCCCGCCCTGGGCGACGACCAGCTCGAAGGCGGCGGCGTGGCGGCGCTTGCGCAGAGCCGAGGGCTGAGCGTCAAGTAGAGCTTGAGCGAAGAGCGGGTGGACGAACGCGACGGAGCCCCCGCCGAGGTCCTCGAGCACCCCCGCGCGCACCAGCCGCTCGAGCGCCTCGTCGGCCGCGGCGGCGGGCACGCCGGAGAGCGCGGTGGCCTTCGCGTGGTCGAAGTAGACGCCGAAGATCGCGCCCGCCTTGACGTAGTCGAAGCCCTCGCTGTCGACGTCGACGAAGCGCGCCAGCAGCAGCGCCGAGTCGCCGCTGTAGCCGTTGCGGAGCGCGAGCGGCTCGGTCCCCTCGGCGAGCGAGCGCGCGGCGGACTCGAGCAGGAGCGGCGTGCCGGCGCAGGCGCGCCACAGCTCGCTCGCCTGCTCGGGGTCGAGCGTGCGCCCGAGCACGCGCGCGAGCAGCTCGGCGGCGCCGTCGAGGCTGAGCGGCTCGAGCGTGATCGCCTGCGCGCGACCCGATGAGGAGAGCTCCTGCGCGAGCGTGAAGGCGGGCGGCGGCTCGGGCCGAAGCGTGCCGATCACGAGCACCGGCAGCGCGTGCAGGCGCCGGCAGAGGAAGCCGAACAGCTCGAGCGAGTCGGGGTCCGACCAGTGCAGGTCGTCGAGCGCCACCAGCACCGGGCGGGTCGCGGAGACCTCGCCGATCCAGCGCAGCGTGCGGTAGAAGCGCGCGGACTGGCCGCCGGCGCGCGCCAGCTCGGCGACGTCCTCGACCGGGTTGCCGCCGAGCGCGACGATCGCCTGGCCGAGCAGCCCGAACGGCAGGCCGCGCTCCATCGGGCTGGCGACCGCCTGCGCGACCGCGAAACCGCCGGCCTGCGCCTGCTGCGCAGCCCAGTCGAGCAGGGCGGTCTTGCCGATCCCGGGGGTGCCGACCAGCAGCACCACGCCGCCCTCGCCGCGCGAGCCGGCGCGCAGCGCGTCGCCGATTGCGTGCTCCGCCTTGACTCGCTCGAGTAGTTCCGGCGCCTTCGCCATATGCCCCACGCACCGCCTTGATCCCGGGTCAGCCCACCAAGAAAACCCTTGCGACCCGGCCCAGCCTAGCGGCCCAGGGTAGCGGCAATAGGTGGAAAACGTCCCCCGTAGGGAGCGTGCGCGACTCCCCCATACGGGCAGGGGCTCCCCACCGATCAGGTTGAGGGAGGGGTTCGGTGCATGCACCGAACCCGAAATCGGCGCATGCGCCGATTTCCCGGGGGGCGCATGCGCCCCCCGGAGCAGCCCTATACTGCCCCAGCTGCGATGAGCGACGAGCACGACTCGCCGAGCTGGGCACTGATCGCCTACGCGACCTCCGACCCCAACGGCTTCGTGCCGGCGCCGGCGTCCGGCCGGCGGGCGTGGATGGATGCGACGCCGCAGGGCTTCGCGCGGCGCTGCCTGCCGCTGACGATCGCCAACCAGGCGGGCTGGGAGATTCGCGTCCCGTTCGGCGTTCGCGCGCGCTGGAACGGGCAGGACGCGCTGGGGAACGTCGAGGTCCGCGTGCTCGATCCGACCCACCCGGCGCGCCACTGGGTCAGCGACCACTTCGGCGTCGGGATCGTCACGTTCGCGATCCCCTACGTGTTCCGCACGCCGCCCGGCGTGGGGCTGCTGGTGCGCGGCGCGCCGAACTTCTGGGTCGAGGGGGCGCACCCGCTGGAGGGGCTGGTCGAGACCGACTGGGCGGCGACGACGTTCACGATGAACTGGCGGATCGTGACGCCCGGCCGCTGGGTGTCGTGGGAGGCCGGCGACCCGATCTGCTTCCTGCAGCCGGTCTCGGTGGCGACGATCGAGGCGGCCGAGCCGGCGATCGAGGCGCTCGCCGACGAGCCGAGCCTCGAAGCGGCCTATCGCGCCTGGGCGGCCTCGCGCGACGCTTTCAACGCCGACGCGGCGCGCGACCCGGGCAAGTGGCAGAAGCACTACCACCAGGGCCGCCGCGTGACCGGCGAGAGCGCCCCCGGCCACCGCACGCGGCTGGCGCTCGCCGGCTTCGCCGCCGCCCCGGAGCCGCAGCCGGCGCCGCTCGCCGAGCGCCTCGCCGGCTCGGGGCTGCGCTTCCGCAAGCTCGGCGAGCTTGCGAGCACCGAGGCGCCGGACGGTTTCGTGCTGACCGACCCCGACGGCGCGACACACCGGCTGAACCACAGCGCTCTCTTCATCCTCGAGTGCTGCGACGGCGATGCGCGCGCGGAGGACATCGCGGCGGAGCTCCAGGCCGCCTACGGCCTGCCGGAGCCGCCGCGCGAGCTGGTCGGGCAATGCCTCAGCGAGCTGCTCGCCGCCGGCCTGATCAGCGGCGACTGAGGGCTCACCTCAAAGGGTCTTGCCGAGCGGCTCGCGGTGTTGTACATTCGCGCGAAATTCGCGCGCGAGCACGGATGAGGAGAGGGCATGAGCGCCGGAGAAGACGAGCAGACACCGACGTCTGAGGAGGGCCTGAACCGCCGGCGGTTCCTGGCGAAGCTGGCCGCCGCGGCGGCGTTCGCGGTCCCGGTCGTGACGACGCTCGACACCTCGACCGCGAGGGCCGTGAGGCCGCCGGATGACGGAGGAGGAGGCGCAGGGGGCTCCCCGCCGCCCGCGTCTCCACCGTCGCCCTCGCCGCCTTCGCCGCCGTCGCCGACGTCGCCCTCGCCTCCGCCCTC
>Ga0181526_10001430_pt1 | contig 22627 bp, 20 predicted proteins | sample PEATcosm2014_Bin_35_FD_119750 | JGI IMG/M metagenome (GOLD analysis project Ga0181526, IMG submission 119750) | Peatland microbial communities from MTU Mesocosm Facility, Houghton, MI, USA - PEATcosm2014_Bin06_30_metaG | ecosystem: Environmental > Terrestrial > Soil > Wetlands > Peat | place...
CTACGTTCGAAGCAACGGTTAATGGCACCAATGGCGACGTGCTGCTGACGCCGGCCGTTGCTCGCTTCCGCCGCACGCGAATTGAGGTACGCGGCTGGATCGCGGGACGTGAGGGGGAAAAGGGCAAAACCGCGAGCTTCGACTTTTCCGTACCGGAAGGGCGGGTGGACGATCTGCTGTACCTGTTCACGAAAGACCAGCCTGGAATGAGCGGCGATGTCAAAGTGACTGGTAAGTTCCTTTGGCCGCCAGGCCCGCGGAAGTTCCTAGAGAAAATTCGCATGGACATGGTCTTCGGCACAAGCGACAGCCGTTTCACGAGTCCTAACACCCAGGGCAGCATCGACCGGATTAGCGAAAGTGCGCAGGGCGAAAAGAAGAAAGAGCAGGATGAAGATCTCCGAACCGTGCTCTCCCAGGTTCTCGGCAACATTCAGCTTCGCAATGGGATCGCTGCCATTTCAAACGGAGGTTTTCAGGTGCCGGGAGCCGACGCCGCCGTCCACGGCACATACAATGTTTTAAACCAGCGAGTCGATTTGCATGGCACGCTCGACACCCGGGGGCATCTCTCAGACACCACGTCGGGTTTCAAAGCGCTGGTGCTCAAAGCAATCACCCCGCTATTCAAGAAACGTGGCTCTACACGGATCGTTCCGTTTGAAATAACCGGCTCGTACGGCAATACCACGGTCGGAGTCGATTGGAAGAAGGACCTGGCGCGTTTGAAGTAAGCATCGCGCAACCCTACCGGCGGCCGCCATTGTGAGCGCCGTCAGAGCCGGTGCTTGCCCAGCCCCAGGAGTATGGCGGGCGCTTCGCGCAGCCCGCTGTCCGCCGCCGCGGCCGCCGGCGGGCGGATGGGCGGCGCGATGGGCGACGAGATGCGGTGCGGACCTCTGTCGAAATCGGCGATAATTTGGCATGGGCCTAAAGCGTTTAGTGCTCATCATCCTTATCGTTCTGCTCGTGCTTGTTTTCTTCGTCTATCGCTCTCGGCAGGCGTCAAGGGGCTTGAACGTCGAGCCGCACGCCGCGAGGGAAATAGAAAAGGCTAAACGGCGGTGAGAGTTCGAGGACACACCTAGACGCAACGGGCACGCAACGCCCGTTCAGGAAGAAGGCGGACGACCGGCATCTTCGCCGTCCGCTGCAAAGCGACCGGCGACGTGTGGGTCGGTGATTGCAAGCGCCTCGATTCGCAGGTGAAGCGGATCCGGTTTGAAGTGCGCGGCGGGCTCCACCGAAACAAGTCCATGCAGGCTGTCTGGAACGCGCACGGCGAAGCTGAGTTTGGTCACGAAGTCCTCGTAACCCTCGACGACGACGTGGCGCCGCTACTCCTCAAAGACTTGCTGGCGGAACGCCAGAAATACTGGCGGCAAACCTTGGGCGCGCATCAAACGGATCCCTTACGGGGATGATTGCGGGCGTCTTTTGCCGGCCAATGTGCTGATGCACTTAGCCCATCGTGAGCGCCGGGCGGCCTCGAACCGGAGTGGCCCGCGCAGCCCAGGAGCATTCTGACACCTCGCGTAGCCCGATGTAGTCGGCCAGTTCCGAGTGCCCGCCCCGCCCGTTGCCCGTCGCCGCGACCGCCAGGGGCGGGTGGGCGACGCGATGGGCGACGTGACGCTGGCCGAGACCAGAAGCCTTCGTGCGCGACGCACGCCACTTGACGCGATTAGCACGGCCTAGCGCCGGCGGCCGTGCGCCCTTCCACGACGCGCCACCGCCCGTCCCGCCGCTCGGCGTGGCCCATCGTGCGCGTCGCGCAGCCTGCGTGCCGCCAGTCCCGGCGCCGCCGCCCGTCGTCCCTCGCCGCGCCCGCCAGTGGGCGGATGGGCGACGCGATCGGCGAAGAGGCGCTATTCGGGACCATGGCGTTCATTCGCCGCGAGGGCGCATGCTGCCCAACCCGATGACCACGCCCGAGCGCCGCGCGCCAAAAGCTGCCAAGCACGCGGCCTGTTGGGTGACACAGCGTCGGCGTGGAAGCCGCGGCAGCACATTCGGGCGACGCTTTCGCGTAGCTCTTCGACTGCGCCGAAACGCCCATCTTAGCGGGGCCCGATATACCTTCCTGGATGCCTGATGCACATCTCTGCGCCCGTACCACCGTTTGATTTCCCATCGCATAAACATTTCTCCAGTGCATCGTTTGCTGTGTACGCGCTCTGCTCGCAAGCGCCATTCATTTTCTCTCTTCAACAACGAACTGTTAGGTTCGGCCCCCGCATGCTACTCCGCAGCCTTGTCACCCGGGAACCGCCCGGTATATAATGCCCCATACGCCGCGCGGCGTGCGGGAGGAAACGATGCGTTTTACAGGCCCTGTTACAGCGATGTTACTGGGTGCGGCGATTGGGGCCGCGCAGGTCCCCACGAGCTTTCCGGGCTGGACTCTCAATGGTTCCGCAACCATGGAGGAGATGCAGGGCGGAGGCTTCCGTCTGCTGCTGACTCCCAGCCAGACCGGCCAGTCCGGATCGGCTTTCGTCACCAAGCCGATCTCGTTCCACGCCGGAAACACGTTCAGCTACGCCTTCCAGTTCCAGATGACGGATCCGGTCTTCGAAGCCTCCGACGGGATGACGTTCGTGCTTCAGACGCAGGGTCCGACAGCCGTGGGCGGCAACGGCGGATGCCTTGGCTATGCCGGCGCGCCCCTGGCCGGTAACTGCCCACCCGCTACCGGCGGTATTACGCCAAGCGTGGCGGTCGAATTCGATACCTACGAGAACGCTCCCTACGACATCAACGATAACCACGTGGCGGTCCTGACCGATGGCCAATTGAACGACCTCGACCCGCAAACGCCCTATGGCGTGACTAATTGCCAGCCCACGGGCGGATTCGGATGTATGAACGATGGCGACGTCTGGTACGTCTGGATCGATTACGACGGCACGACGCTGCATGTGGCTCTCGCCGATAATACTGACGTCCGCCCGGCGAACCTGATCAACTACGCCATCGACATTCCAAGTATCCTGGGTGGCTCGTCCGCTTACATCGGCTTTACCGCGGGCACCGGCGCGGGTTCCGAGAACCATTACGTCATGAATTTCAAGCCGGGCAATCCGTGAACCATCATCACCGTTAGGAGGAGAGACAGATATGCTCGCGGTTCGACCATGGTCCCCTTTGCGGTCTCATAGATGCCAAGCCCTCATCCGCCGCGAGGGCGCATGCCGCCTCGACGCGAAGACCACGCCCTCGCGCCTGGCGCAGGGGGTGTACGAGCGCCGAGCTAGGAGCTAGGCGGCTCGCGATACGCCGCCAGCGCGTGGCGGCCCCGCCCTCCCACCACGAGCACCCAGGACAGGGCCGGCCTTAACTGGAGGAGCCTGGATGATCATCGTTGCGTGTCTGGCAACTGCCAATGGTCCTTGGCCGAGGCGAAGATGATATCCCCGTCCGTGAGCGTGCCCAAGAGTGCCTCGTCGGCCTTAGCATCGACGGCGCCGTTGACAAGAAGTCCCCATTGGAAAGCGGCCGAATAATGTTCTCCGTATCCGCAGGGCCCATTTCCATAGATGAACTGTTCATTCGCGCATCGCTCGCCTCGGTAGACCTCGATAGCCCCGCCTTTTCCGGCTCCCAACTCTTCTGATAAGCCAATGTCCTTGAACCGACGCGCCCTGGCTTTTCCTCGAAACATCCAAAGTAGGCTCTTGAGTTGCTCGTTTGTCGTGTTTGGCGGAACCACAACCGAGATCATTTGGTCGGCGGGCTTGGCACGGTAGACCAGAAAGCTTGGGACATTATGTCCCTGAGCAGCGGACCCTGCTGAAGATTTCTTTTTTGCTTGCGTCGGTGACACTGCTGAACCCTGCAGAGAGGTTGCTTGGGCGAAAACGTGGTTGGGAAAAAACTGGAAGTCGCAAGCCGCCACGAAAAAATGCGCAAGCGAATGCAATCGTCTGGAACGGTGAGTTCTTCGGACAGCCATACCCAAATCCTTCATTTGTGGAAGAGTAGTTTATTTTGTCATTCCACGTAAAGGGGCCATGCACCACCGACCATCGTCCTTCCCCACGCAGCCATCGCGCGACAGACCGTGGAATTTCGGAAACTAGGGTCCATACGGCTGCATAGGGGTCATTCCCCGAAGCTTCCGAATACTCCTTGAGCGCGTTTTCCCCGGCTAAGCGCCGCTCAGTACTCCAACGGAATCAGTTCCGCCGGCGGCCCGATACCCAAACCAGCATCACCACGCGATTGCGGTGCAACAATCCCTCACGTGGCAGGCTCCCCCGGCGCGTCGCACATCCCCCTGTGCCCGCCTCCCCACCTCGCATACCCCGGATGCACGCCCGGTGCCAGCCCCTGCTGATCCGCCACTCTGCGCAACAGCCCCGCGAGTTGCCGCTGCTCATCCTCGTTCAACGCCGCCAACATCGCCTGCTGATGTTCGCGCCCCAGGCGGCCCACCGCCTCCAGCATCGCGCGTCCCTTCGCCCTCAGATGCAACTCGTACCTGCGCCGGTCGTCCGGATTCTCGCGCCGCTCGACCAGCCCACGCGCTTCGAGTTCGTCCACCAACGCCACCAGCCGGCTCGGCTGCATCGCCAACGCGCCGGCGAGCGCCTGCTGCGTAATGGCCGGCTGCGCCCCCAGAATTCGAAGAATCCCGGCATGCGGCGGCACTAGTTCAAGCGCCGCCAGCCGCACGGCGAACTGCGAGGCCGCATGCGCTCCCACCTGGGCGAGCAGAAAAGCAGCCGGCGGGCCGCCGGGAGGGGCGCCCCGGGGCGCCCCCAGCGGCCGTTCATTCGATGGCTTCATAATCCTACTATTGCATATCATAATCATTACATCGTAGAATGATTGGTATGGACAACAATAAGGGTTCCGCGCGAAGCTGGACCGGCCTCCTCCGCGACCTCAACTACGGTTGGCGCGGCATGCGAAAAGCCCCCATCTTCACCGCCTTTGCCGTGCTCACCCTGGGACTGGGCATCGGCGCGAACACCACCGTATTCACCATCGTCAATACGCTGCTGCTGCATCCGCTGCCCGCCGCCAATCCGTCGCGCCTGGCCGCACTTTACGACACGGGTTCCAAATCGGCGAAACCCGCCGCCGCGCGTCTCCCGCTCGCCTATGCCAATTTCGCGGACTATGCGGAACACCAGGCGAGCTTCAGTGGCATCGCCGCCTTCACTCCGCCGAATGTGATGACGCTCCGCACCGGCGCCCGCCCGGAGCGCGTATTCGGCGAGTTCGTCACCCAGCGCTACTTCGAAACCTTGGGCATCACCCCTGCGATCGGCCGCTTTTTCGCGCCCGCCGAAGACAGCCAGCCCGGTTCTGCGCCGGTCGTCGTGCTCAGCTACAACGCCTGGAGGGCACGTTTCGGCGGATTCACTGCGGCCATCGGCCGCACTCTGGAACTCAACAACGTCGCCTTTACCGTCGTCGGAGTCGCCCCGCCCGGCTTCCTGGGCGTCAGCGCGGTTTTCGGCCCGGATGTCTGGCTCCCCGCCACCATGTGCGAGCGCGCCTTTCCGGCCGAATTCCGCAACGCGCTGTCGGATCGCGGCAAGCCCCTGTTCCACGCCGTGGCACGCCTCGCGCCTGGCGCCACGCTCCAGCGCGCGCAGGCCGATCTCGAAACCATCGCCGCGTCACTCGAACGGGGATTCCCGGCAACCAACGAGGGCCATGGCATCGCCGTGCGGCCCATCAGCGACGAGCTCTATACCAACGGCGGCGGCACCGGCGGATTCGTTTTCGGAACCGCGGTTCTGCTGGCCATTGTCGCGCTCATCCTAGCCATCGCGTGCGCCAACATCGCCAACCTGCTGCTGGCGCGCGCGGCGGCGCGGCGCCGGGAAATTGCCGTGCGTCTGGCCATCGGCGCGGGCCGCGGTCGGCTCATCCGTCAATTGCTCACCGAGAGCGTGCTGCTCAGCTTGCTAGGCTTCCTGGCGGGCATCGGCGTCGGTTATGCCGGATGCCGCTTCGTCTGGTCGTTCGTTCCACCCGAGGTCGCCGGAAACATGACCACCCCCAGGCTCGATGGCGCCGTGATGCTGGCCTCTTTGGCCGTCTCGCTCGCGACCGCGTTCCTGTTTGGCCTGGCCCCTGCGTGGCGCGCATCCAAGACCGACGTGATCAGTGGCCTGAAAGAAGGCGGAGCCACCGGGGAAAGCCGCCGCACCGTGAGTTTCGCGAACCTGCTGCTCGCCGGCCAAGTAGCTTTTTCGCTGGTCTGTCTCGTCACCGCCACGCTGTTTTTCCGCAGCATCCAGCGGGCTTACACCATCGACCCCGGCTTCCCCAGCAATCGCCTGGCGCTGCTGATGATGGACCCGGCCCAGGCCGGTTACAGCGACGCGCGCGTCAAGGAGTTTTACCGCGCGGCGCGCGAGCGCGTCGCCAATCTGCCTGGTGTGGCCGCGGCCTCCTGGGCCTCCGGACTCCCTTTCTGGAACACGCCTTCCCGCTCTGTCTCCATTGAAGGCCAGGAACAGCGGCGGAAGTCCAACCGCATCCCCTCCGTGGTGATCGCGGTTGGTCCGGACTATCTCAATGCCGTGGGCATTCCCCTGGCCGAAGGGCGATCCTTCAGCGATTCCGATGACGACGCGTCGCTGCCCGTCGCCATGATCAACGAGGCCCTCGCGCATGAGCGCTGGCCCGGCGGCGCCGCCCTTGGACATCGATTTCAATTGGCCGGCGAAGTAACGCCCCGGCAGGTCGTCGGTATCGTGAAAAACGCGAACTACACCACCCTCGGCGAGGCCCCCCAACCGTGCGTATATCTTCCAATGAATCAGAACTTCCTGGGCGGCATGGTCCTCTACGTCCGCAGCCAGGGCGACCCCGCGACCGTGCTGCCCGCCGTGCAACGCCAGATCCGTGAGGTGGACCCGAACATCCGGATCGGCGATGTGCGCACCGGCGCGAAGCTGATCGAGCAGGTTCTTTTCGGACCGCGCGTGGGCGTCGCCCTGCTGGGTGTCTTCGGCTCGCTAGCGCTGGTTCTGGCCAGCGTCGGCTTATACGGCGTGATGGCCTACTCCGTCACCCGCCGACGCAAAGAGATCGGTCTCCGCATGGCCCTGGGTGCATCGCGCGCCGCTATCCTGCGGGTCATATTGCGCGACGGCATGGCGCTCGTCGGCTACGGCATCGCCGCCGGTTTGGCCGCATGCCTGCTGCTCGGTCGTGCGCTATCGAAAATCCTGTTCGGCCTCAGCGCCGCCGATCCCGTGAGCCTGGCCGCCGCCAGCCTGGTGCTGGCGTTGGTGGCGTTCTTGGCCTGTTACCTGCCCGCGCGCTCGGCAACCCAGATAGACTCTCTGGTGGCCCTGCGCGACCAATGACCGGAAAGGGGGACAGGCCATGATCGTTCACGCGCGCCAGCCGCTCGACGCGATGACCGCACCCGAGCGACCGGCGCTGGACGTTGTGCGAGGTGTAGCGCGACGCGGGATTTGGCGCGGGCGCTAGCGCGTGGATGCGATGGAGCGGTGGCGAACCGCCGAGGTGGGCGCTGGCGGCAGCCGACGCCACAGATTCGGCACCGGCTGAACGCCTTGCCTCACGGCCGTTGGGTCAAACTGAAATCATGATCGATCTCTGGACCCTCGGCGGCCTCTCTTGGCGGGAACTGTTCAAACGAACCGTAAAGGAATCGTGGGAAGACGAGGTGTTCGGCCAAGCCGCTCGCCTCGCCTTTTACCACTTCCTGGCGCTGTTCCCGGCACTGCTCCTGGCCGCAACAATACTCGCGCGATTCTCGGGAACAGGCTCCGATCTTCTCAAAACGCTGGAATCCTTACTCGGCAGCGTTCTTCCGGCGCGCGCGTTTGAAATGGTAACGGGCTTTTTCGCCGAGATCGGCAAAGGCGCCGCACGGCACACAGTCTGGTTCGCGATGTTTGGATCCCTGTGGGCCGCCCTAAACGGCACCTGGGCTGTGATGTCGGGACTCAACGCAGCCTACGAAGTTGAAGAGCGGCGATCGTGGTGGCAGGTCACGCTTACTGGCGCAGGCCTGACCATCGCGCTTGCGGTGCTCGGGTTTACCTCGCTTGTTCTTCTCTTCTACGGCCGGAAAATGGAGGCCGCGATCATGCAGCGCATCGGCGTTTCGAACGGTGTTTCCGCAGTGTGGCAGGTTGCGCAGTGGCCCATTCTCGCAGCGATGTTGCTGATCGCCTTCGCCCTGGTGTACCGCTTCGGTCCGAATCTTTCCGACAGAAAAATGCGCTGGAGCACGCCGGGCGCGGTTATCGCTGTGATCCTCTGGCTGTGTGCGTCCGGACTGTTCCGCGGTTATATGGCGTACGAGGCATCGAAATACGACCAGGCGTACGGTTCCGCCGGAGCTCTTGCCATCCTGCTCCTATGGTTTTACTTTACAGGGGCCGCCATTCTAGTCGGAGGTGAGGCAAATTCCGAGATCGAGAATGCCGCCGAGCAGCACGGTCACCCGGATGCGAGCCGCCCCGGAGAACGCCGTCGTGGCGGGGTTCCCCCAGATCGCGTTTGAATCAGCCCCTGATTCCTGCGAAAACAGGTTTGAGCGTGCTGCGATAGGTTGGTCTGCTACGATCATCCGTGAACCTTGACCCACTCGCTTTGCTATTCTCGGAGCCTTCCTGCCGCTCCACGCCCGCAGGCGTGCGGCGGGCCGACGCGATCAGCCAGGCCAAGCATTGACACCGAGGATCGGCAGGAGCAGACAATAGCGGTGCGCTGGATCCTGGGTGTCTGAGGGCAATTCCGTTAACGCCGTGGTGGGTGCACGCCCGATGCCGGCGAAACCGGCGCGAGATGCGGGGACACCTCCGCCGCTATTACGCACAGGGACAGTGGATCGGCAGCGACGAACAGGGCATCGTGGGCCGGTGACCGCAGGTAGGCGTATACTTTCACCACCGGTATTATATTCGCTGCCTAATCAGGCGTCGCACTGGCGCAGGCAGAAGACTGTGCGAACGCGCACGAATCCTCCTGGTGGCTGGACAAGGCATGGCGCAGGTTCTCGTGCCTGTCTCCATGGGCCCCGGGGGCCCACCAAATGCGCATGAAAGCCGAGTTGTGGGGCAGGCTCGCAGCCTGCGGCGGCCTCGCAGGCCGCCCGGCCGTATTCTCAGTCGCCTACCGGAGGCTTTCGATGCTGCCAGGTGAAACTGTACACTGTTTCGTCTTGTCGGCAGCTATTCCGTTAGGCTGTAGCGCAGCCCGATGCCGCCGGCGAACTCCAGCGCGGTTCGCCCATCGTCCGTCGCCGCGACCGCCAGCGTGCGGATGGGCGACGCGATGGGGGAGGACGAGGCTGTCCAAGGGCAGGGCCTTCATGCGCCGCGAGGGCGCACGCCGCTCAACGCGGCTAAGACGGACATCGCGCGCCGGGTGGCGCGCTGTGCACCGCGGGTGCATGGCTCATCCGGTCACATACGCAACGGGCGCTCGATCCTCGGAAACCGGTAATTCTGTCCCGGGCTGCTTATTGCGCCGCTGCCGTGCGCAGAAAGCCGTGATAGACGGAATTAGCGTCGATGTAATATCCCCCAACCGCGCCGGCGTCGTTGATGCCGGTGCCGAACGTGCCGGTATAGGCGGCTCCGCCCGCGCCGGGGGCGTTGAACGACGTAACCACGCCACCGGGACTGCGCAGGAAACCATGGCTCAAGCCCGCGATCGTGTAAGACCCGGCGATGGCGCCCGCGTCGTTGATGCTCGTCGGTAAAGTCGTCGCGTTAGTGCCCGGTGCGCCAAACTCGGTGAACTCACCGTCAGAACTCCGCACAAAACCTTGCGTGTGGCCCGCGAAGTCGATGTAGTCTCCGGTGATGGCTCCGGCGTCATTGATGCTGGTCGCATTGGTGCCCTGAAAATTGGAGAATCCCGCATCGGGTGCACGGAACGTAATCGTGAAGCCGGAGGGACCGCGAACGAATCCATGTTGGGGTAGGTCCGCATTGCTGTAAAAGCCAGTGACTGAGTTTGCATTGTTGATGCTGGAGGCGCGGGTGCCGTTGAGGCCGGGCCCGCCGGGCGCCGCTTCGAAGGCTGTGATGGCGCCGAAGGGGTCGCGAATGAAGCTGAAGCTTTCACCGCTTTGAAAGTAGAATCCGGCGACCGCGCCCGCGGCATTGATACTGAACGCGTAGGTTCCGCTGCCCCCAGACACAGGGATATCAAACGTGGTCATGACTCCGACGGCGCTGCGGACGAAGCCCTGGGCGATGAACGTGGCGTCGAAGCAGTACCCTGTGACGGCGCCCGCGTCGTTGATGCCGTAAGGAAGAGTTCCAGCGACGGCGCCGGGAGCATCGAATACGGTGAACACGCCATCCCGGCTGCGAATGAAGCCGTGATCGGAACCGCTCGAGTCCACGTAGTAACCGGCGATGACACCGGCCGCATTGATGCTGGTGGCTGTAGTGCCCTGTTGAAAGCCTGTGCCGGCGCCGGGGACGTTAAAAGTGATGATCGTGCCTGGCTGGGCCAGCGTCGCGATTGACAGCGTTAGACCAAACAGACTCATTCGGGTTAGAAAGGTAAGATGTGCCGCAACGTACCAATTCGACATCGTTAACAACCTCCCTCGTTCAGACAGAAGTCTATCACAGAGGGAGCCACCCGAGGCGCGATAATACCGTGAAATCTTGTTCTCCTTTTTGAGCACGTGTTTGTTTCGTAGGGCACAGCCTTCAGGACACGAGCCCGCCAATAGCTTAAGGATCTAACTGGAATGCCGCCGCGCGCGCTAAAGGTTTTTTTGTGTCGTTCCGGACGCCGATCCAATCGAGCAACGCCCTTCGAGCAACAACGCATCGCCGTTATGGTCGGCACATTTGCGGATTTCATGAGGGCGCTCAAGCCTTGCATGGCCGTGGCTCGCGAGCGCCGCGGCGTTGGACCGGCGCAGCCCGCAGCCCCGAAGCACGGCTGGCGCTTCGGGCGACATGCTCGCGTGCATAGCGTATGGCCAATTGGTACAATTTCGCAATGGCCGATTCCACCTGGGGCTCGACTTCTGCTTCCGCTGTGCCAGCCACGACGGTTCGTCCGCGGCACAGTGCCGTCGTTCGCGTTACGCATTGGATCACAACCTTCTGTTTCCTGGCGCTGCTCGTCAGCGGAATTGAAATTCTCGTTTCTCACCCGCGCTTCTATTGGGGTGAAGCCGGCAACGTACTAACTCCTCCGTTATTCAAACTGCCTATTCCAGCCTCCAGAGCCACCGTCCCCACCGGCTACGGCTACGTGCTTCCCGACCAGAACGGCTGGAGCCGTTATCTCCATTTCCAATCCGCCTGGGTTGCTGTATTTACCGGTTTGCTGTACGTCGTCTTCGCATTGTTCCAAGGGCATTTCCGGCGGAATTTGCTGCCCGCTCGCGCCGATCTCTCCTGGAGGGGGCTGTCGAATGTAGTCGCTCAACATTTGCGCCTCAGGCCGGCGAGTGGGGAAGAGGCATGGTCGTACAACGCGCTTCAGCGGCTCACATATCTGCTGGTTATTTTCGTTCTGTTTCCGTTGGTCATCTGGACTGGACTGGCGATGTCGCCGGCCATCGCGTCCGTGTTTCCGGCCGCGGTCGCTACCTTGGGCGGCCAACAATCCGCACGCACCATAAACTTTTTCGTCTCTGTATTGCTTGTGCTCTTTCTTGTGGTTCACGTCATTATGGTTTGTCTTACCGGATTCCGAAAGCGGGTGCGAGCGATGATCACCGGGCGGTCAGCCCCAGATATGGAGCGCGTATGAGCAGGCTCTCACGACGTAAACTCATCACCACTGGACTGGTCGCAACTGCGGGCGCCTCGGGGCTGGCGGCGGCTGTGAAGCTCGCGCAGCGTTATAGCCTCATCCCGCCCGATGGCGGCGGCCTCTACGGGCCAGGCGAAACACTGACATATGCCGCGCAGCGGATACTGACTCGCCACTCCCTAGCGCGTGAGTTCAAGCCCAGTCAGGTTTCGAACCCTCCGTTCGCCAACGAAGTAGCTCCTTTGGGCGACGCATTCAAACGCTTTCAGGAGGGCGCGTTCACCGATTGGCGTCTCACCGTGGATGGAATGGTCGCTCGCCCGGCATCTTTCTCACTCAGCGAACTCAAGAGGTTCCCCTGTCGCCGCCAAATCACTCATCTTGCGTGCGAAGAAGGCTGGTCTTATATAGCCGAATGGATGGGCGTCCCTCTCTCGCACATCCTGGACGTCGTGGGGACTTTCCCCCAAGCCCGCTACGTTGTCTACCGTTCGATCCAACCGGACTGGTGGGAAAGCATCGACATGGCCGATGCATTGCACCCTCAAACTCTCGTCGCGCACGGCATGAATGGCGGTGAGCTTCCCGTCGCATTCGGTGGACCTCTTCGACTCCGTGTTCCCCGGCAACTCGGCTACAAAAGCGTCAAATACATCACCCGCCTCACCATGACCGATAGCCTGAAACGGTTCGGAAAGGGCTTAGGCTCAGGGTCTCCAGAAGGTGGATACGCGTGGTACGCCGGAATCTAACGGTATAGGTGAGTGGCGTAACTGCCTGATCCCTGCGGCTAGGCTTTGGCTAAATCGGGGGCGCCGTCGCACCGGGTATGCAGCCCGCGCCCGGCGTTTGGCGCTGACGTCCGGACAAATTAATCTGTCGGCCCCCCCGTGCTGCACTACTAGCGGCCCGCCCCGCCACTCGACGCGGGCCCATCGTGAGCGCAGCCGCGTCGGACCGCCGCCGTCCGCAGCCCGCAGCCCGTTGCCCGTCGCCGCAACCGCCAACGTGTGGATGGGCGGATGCGTCGCGAGGAAGGCTAGCATTTCCCACCATCGTCCAGGCGCACGCCGCTCGACGCGATGACCACGCCCGCGCGGCCGGCGCTGGTGGCGAGCGAGCTGTCAGACAGCGGGTGATAGGCCGCCGGCGCCGGCGGCCGTGCCCCTTTCCACGATGGACCATCGGCCGTCCCGCCGTGAAAACCTCAAATCGGACACCGCATGATACGATATGCCCGAACGAGAATTCGAGGAACGCTCCATGCCTGGAACATACAAGATCACCGAGGTCGTAGGCACCTCGCCCGTCAGCTTCGCCGAAGCCGTAAGAGCCGCTGTCGCCGAGGCGGCCCATACCATCCGTCACATGGATTGGTTCGAAGTCGTCGAACAGCGCGGCAGGATCGCGGAGAACAAGGTGCAGGAATTCCAGGTCACCGTGAAAATCGGCTTCAAGGTCGAGCGATAGAAGATTCGCCCGCGCCGGCGGCCCGTGCCCCTTCCACGGTGCACCGCTGGCCGTCCCGCCGCTCGACGCAGGCCATCGTGAGCGGCGCGGCCTCGGACCGGCGCCAGCCGCCGACGCGGTGACCACGCCCGAGCGACTGGTGATGGAGGTCCGCGAGCGCCTGCCCCTTCCACGATGCGCCTCCGGCCGTCCCGCCCGCCACGCGTTCCCAGATCTTGCCGGCAGCCGTGTTGGGTCCGGGCATGGTTTCTCACGCGGCTGCCGCCGGAACCGGGCGCCGGCATCAGGCTGCGCGAAGGGCCAGCCCTGCTCCTGGGCTGCGGGACTTGCGCCGGTGCGAGGCCGCGGCAATCACACAAGCGAAATGGTGCGGTGGAGGTCTCGCTGGCCAGCCAGAAACAATACATCGTGTTGCCAATGGCGTATTCCTCGATATGAGATTTCGACCGCGCCATGGCCGGTCCAAATCGCATCGCGACAGGCTCGGCGCAGACTTCTATCCTCGGCCGGGTGTAAACTCTCCTCAGGGTGGGTGCGGCCCCACGTCCAAGTCGGCAACCGGTACCGGATGGAAGAAGGTGAGATCGACGTGGACTCGATTAAGCCAATAGGTCTACCGGATATCACTGGCGAGTTGGCGCGCGAGTCGGGTTTCCTGGGTGTCGTCGATCTTCTCAAGGTGGCGAAGCACGGCAAAGGCGAGAACATCTATCTGGTACGGTTCCACTACATCCGTCCACGCCGAGAGTAAATGCAAATCGTCACCAATTCGCGTAAAGCCGCCATTGGCGGGATAGGCATTCTGGTTGGCTGCTTCATGTCGTTTTGCGGCCTGCTGGTGCTGATCACCGCGCTGTGGCGAGGTTACCGGGAGCACGTCATCGATTCGCGCTGGGTTGAGACGCCAGCGAACGTCAAGACTTGCGCGCTCGACGTGCACCGCCCGTCTGCCAGGCATGGCGTCGGGGCGGCATTCTCGCTACGCTGCCGCCTGAGCTACGAATTCCAAGCGCGCCCATATCAATTCACCCTCCACACCACCAGCAACCGGATCGCCGGCGTCCGGAACGAGATCGAAGAATGGGTGGCCACGCACGGGCCCGGTTCGAAACTCGACGTCCTGGTCAATCCAGCGAATCCCAACGAGATTGCCGTACTAAACGTTTTGCCGGTGGAACAATTTAATACCGCTCGCGAAGCCTGGATCACCGCGCTTATCTTTCTCACGGGTGCAGCCGTATTCATCCTCGTCGGACGAGCCATGCGTGCGGTGCCGGGGCAAGTGGTCCGACCATCCAGCGAATGAAAGCCCTGCACATCACGGCTGCGGGCGCCCTCCGCCCTTGGTACGCCACCCGTGGGATTCTCCTTTGGTCCACGAAGGGATGCTGTACGGAACTACCTGGCTCGGAGGCATGGGCGGAGAGCGGGTCATCTTCCAGGTGGATATCAAGACCGGGCAGGAGACTGTGCTGCACGCCTTTCTGGGAGGAACGTCGGATGGCGCGCGTCCCGACGCGGGACTGGTCCGCGATTCGGCTGGCAATCTCTACGGCGCGGCCGACATGGACGGCGCCTTTGGAAGAGGCGCGCTGTTTCAGCTTCAGCCTTCGGGCGCGATGAACCTTTACAGCTTGACGGCAGTGAACGGACAGGGGCCACAAGCCACCTTAGTCCGCGACAATCAAGGCAACTCATACGGAAGCGCTTACTTTTATGGCCCAGGCGGCGATGGAACCATTCTTAAGCTGGACCCGGCAGGGGAAATCTCGACGTTGGTGGCCTTCCACAATGTGAACGGCGGTGGACCTAAGTTCGGCCCTTTGGTGCTGAAGAAGGGCAACTTTTTCGGCACGGCATTCTACGGTGGCACGCACAATTTAGGGACCATTTACAAGCTGGATCTTGGGACCGGCAAGGAGGCTTACACCAATTCCCTTTGCATCGGACAAGCTCCGGGTTGCGGAGCAGTTTTCAAACTGGACGCTTCCGGCAAACTCACGACGCTTTATTCTTTTACGGGCGGGGCGGACGGCTCGGGCCCCGAAGGAAGTTTGATTCCGGATTCAGAAGGCGATATCTACGGCAGCACGAATGGAAGCGGCTTCTTCAACGGCAGTAATTGCAATTACGGTTGCGGCGGCGTGTTCGAGATCGATGCGGCCGCCACTTTCACCGCGCTGTATAGCTTCAAGGGCGGCGCGGATGGGGAGGGCATGTTCGGCGGCGCGGCGCTTGGCGCCGATGGCATCCTTTACGGGGCATCCCCTTACGGAGGCAATGGGTGGGGTACGGTGTTCGCCGTCAACTCCAGTGAGATTCATGCGACGGCGATGAGGCTAGCCACCGGATTGCGATAGGAAGCACGCTCAGAAATAGCGTCCGATAAGGGGGATTAACTGATGGATTAACTGGCCAATCTCTGTCGACTTCTACCCTCGCCCGAGTTTTCGTTGGTGGATGCTAACGCTTCGCGCAGTCTGTTGCCGGCCGCCAGTTCGGGTGCCCGCAGCCCGCTGTCCATCGCCGCGAATCGCCGGCGGGCGGATGGGCGGGCGATAGGCGAGGAGGCCACGCGTGATACGCCGCCCCCACCGGCAGCCGTGCCCCTTCCACGACGCACCACCCGGCCGTCCCGCCGCCCGACGTGGCCCATCGCGAGCGCCGCGGCCTCGGGCCGGGCGGCACACGGCCCAGGAGCACGGCTGGCGCTTCGCGCAGTTTGAACGAACTGCCGTGCGGCCCGGCTCCGCTCCCGCCGCCTGTTGGCCGTCGACGCGACCGGCAGCTTGCGGATGGGATGCGCCGCGCGGAAGGCGCCCGCATTTCCTACCATCGTTCCGGCGCGCCCGCCGCGCGACGCGATGACCACAACTGTACGAGTCTTATTTACCAGCTCAGTTCCAATAAAGAGACAGCCTGGCGTGGGAGCGAAAACTCCAGCTTCGTTGCGCCAACTCGTACATCCACCCACCACGGAGAGTCCGCGAGCTGCAACTGCCCGGACGCTTCCAGACTGGCATACTGCTCTGGCGTCGGGTGCTGCGGAGATCCCATCGCCTTCCACACCGTCCAGGCATTGCTGTGAGTCTCATCGATTCGATAGTGGCGTGCCAAAACTCGCGTAGCAGTGCTCGGCAGGCCCGCTATCTCCAACCGCACCTGAGCCTCGCGGGCCAGCATATCGTCGTCATGATAATTCCATGTAAGGACGGAGATCCCCCGGGCCGAACGAACGGCGAGTGCATCTACGTCTGGATTGCCGCGGACGCCCTCGGCGAGCATGGTGTCGAGCGGCGTGCGGCCACTGCTTTCCGTCTTCACGCGACCGCCTCGCATCATTGCAGCCATGCGGAACACGTTCAGCACCGGCTTGTCGATGCCATTCGTCGCCAGCGTCCGAAAGCCATCGAAGTACGGCTGATCCTCGAACTCGAAGGCCCAGGTCAGCATGCCCTCGATGTTCGTGTGCCGTCGGTCCGCCAGGTCGAAAATGTTCTTGATCATCGCCGCGGTATACGACGCGTACAGTGCGCCATTGCGATAGGCATTTTGGGGATAAACGCGCGCCGAGCATGCCGCGCATCCTTCCGGGTCAGACTCGCTCAGCACGATTGGCAGGGTCTCGAACTTCGGAAATGCGCATACGATGGCATATCCCTGGTCCACGTCTTCGGCATGCTTAGCGATACCCATGCGAACATGACCATCCACCACGGAGGGCCGGCCTTTGGCGTGATATGTGATGAAATCGAGCGGAGCGCCCGTTCTGCCCGTTGCGGAGTTGCTGCCGTGATCGCAGTGCTCCAGGAACTGGCGCAGGAACACCCCAGCCTTCGTGCCAGACGGACCCGTGGTGGCCGGTCCGCCGACTCTCGCCGAGGGAAGCGCACGCTTCACCGCCGCAGCCGCGTAGTCGTACAGCTTGTCGTATTCCTCCGGAGTTCCGTGCCAATACGAGATATCGGGTTCGTTCCATACCTCCCAATACCATGACTGCACTTGCTCCTTCCCGTACTTCTCCACACTGTGCTTCGCCCATTGGTAGACCAACTCGCCCCATTTGCCGTAATCCTTGGGCGGGAAAGACCATCCCATGGAGTAATCCCGGTTCTCCGCGCCCGGAATCCAGGTTGGGCGATACGGTTCCGGCTTCGACGAAAGCGGCTGCGGCATGAAGCCGATCTCGACAAACGGCTCAGCGCCCGCTTGCAAATACGTGCCGAAGATGCGATCCGTGATCGTCCAATCGTACACCGGCCTTCCCGAGGCGTCTTCTGTGTACGCATTCGTGGACCCCCACTTCAGCCCCGGCGTTCCGTCTCCCGTAGCCAGCATGAAATGGGTCCGAATGTACACCGGCCCTGCGCTCATCGCCGCTAACTCGCTCACGAGTTTCCGGCCATTTTTCGTGTATGTGTAGTTCGGTTCGTCGTAACCAAAATAGGCGTAGATTGGTTTGAACGGGCCAACCGCCTCGGCCGCGTTCACACGAATCGTCACAGCGTTCTGGGCCAGGCACGATGCTGCGGCCAGCAGTAGCAATGGAATTGGTCGCATGTTGTTTAGAAGCAATGCCACTTTAACATGCTGGTGCCGGTGGCCGTTGCTCGCGACCGCCAGGATGGGGATGCGCGCCGCGCGCCGCGATGACCACGCCCGAGCGGCGGCCGGGCACCTTCCATCCACGGTGCACCACTGGGCAGCGGCCCATCGTGCGCGCCGCGGCCTCGGACCTGCGCGCCCGCATCCCAGGGGCACGGGTGGCGCTTGGCCCAGTTGACAGGCGCAGCGAGCGCTACGTGACGTTTGAGGGCTGGCGCAACGTCGCCAGCAGCCAGCTCACTTTTCGCGAGTCAGCTTGGCAGTGCCCGTGACGTTGCCGTTCTCTTCCAGATCGCCTTCCAGGGAATCTCCGTCCAGCTTCAGGAGGAACCGTAGGACAGTGCCTTCGGCGGGCGACGCGGCGACAGTCAGACGGTCGCCCTTCAGGCTGCCCTCTGTGATCTTGAACACCATTTTCTCGCTGCCGCCGGCCAGACCGGTGACCTTGTCCCCGGATTGTTCGAGCGCCAGGTAGGCGGGCATCTGCCCGTTGTCCGTCGTGATGGTTCCGCGCCACTTGCCGGTGACGCCATTCGCCGCCAGCGCCGTGGCGGCCAAGAAAAGACAGGCAACGATTGTTCGCATCGTAAGATCCCAGGAGCCTTTCTCACTACTTAGACACCGCGGCGAACAAGAAGTTCGAGCTGAGTTACTTTCGTAGCAAGACTCCGGCCAAGCTTCCGGCCGTGCCGATGCACGCTGCTCGACGCGATGACCCCGCCGGCGCGCCTGGCGCTGGAGGCGTGCGGAGCGGTAGGGCGACATGTGTGTAGTACGTGCGGTACCGCGAGGCGATTGACACCCAGGCCCAGCAGGAGCAGACTATAGCGGTGCGCTGGATGCTGCGTGTCTTGAGGACGATCCCGTTGACGCCATGGTGGGTGCACGCCCGCCGCCAGCGAAATCGGCGCGAGATGCGAGAGCACCTCCGCCGGTATTACATGCAGGGGCCGTGAGGTCAGCAGCGCCGAAGCATTAGGCCGCGCGCGGCACGCCGCCCGCGCCCGACCGCGCCCCTTCCACAACGCACCGCCGGGCATCCAATGGCTAGACGCGACCCAAGGGGAGACCAAAACCACCGGCCACCGGCGGCCAGTTCCGGCGCCAGATTCCGCGGAATACAGTAGGGCTGATGCAGAGTGTTGCAGAAAAGCTACGGTTAAATCCAAACGAATCTCACATTCCCGATCCGCACACCAGGAGTGAACCTCCGGCCGCGCATGGCGGCCATACCGGCTTCCACGCTGCACCGCCGCCATCCCGCCGCGCGACGTGGCCCATCGCGAGCGCGGCGGCCTCGGGACGGCGCAGCGCGCAGCCTGATGGCTGCGGCCGGTTCCCGCGCCAGCCGCCCGTCGTCCGTCGCCGCGACCGCCCGCGGGCGAATGGGGATGGCGGCTGAGTGTATACGAACCTAAGAAGAGCCCCATAAGGTGAAGCCATGGGTAGTGCCTGAAACGCACCTTTCAGGCACTACCAAGCCATGACCCGCGGATACGTCAAATTGTCCCTACGCGCCGGCTGCTTGGCCGCCATCATCGACGATGCGCTGGGCGCCGATCCAACTTTTCTTCCAGACGTCCGCGCCCACTCGTTCGATTTGACTCCGCAATATCTCGACGATATGAAGCGGGAGGCCCTGCGCCGCGGCGTACCGGCTGCCGCGCTCGACGCGGGGGAAGAAAGCGCGCGGCAACTCACCGATTCGGATTTTGTGGATCTCGGTCTGCGGCTGCAGGCTGCCGTTGACCGGAGTAATTGAGACCGTTACCTTCGCGCAGCCTGCCCCCGCCCGCGGCGGCGGCCGTGCCCCCTCCACGACGCCCCACCCGCAGCCCCAGGCGCACGGCTGGCGCTTCGCGCAGACTGATGGCGGCGGCAAATTCCGCCGCCCATCGTCCGTCGCCGCGACCGCCCACGCGCGGATGGGCTACGGCGAAGGTGCGAAAATCGTGATTCATGCCCATCACGATTTTCGATTCCGACACCATCCCGCGCGATCGCCGGGCCGAACTGGAGGCGGCGGTCGTGGCGGCCGGCAAGCATCTGAGCAAGCTCTTCGAGGCGCTGGATCGTGGCCACGCCGGACCGACGTAAGTTCGCCGTGCGGATCACGTCATACCCGGCGGTGGATATTTCCGTGCCGTTCGAATGGACTGCAGCCGAGGTCACCGAGCGAGTGCGCGCGGCGATGGACGATTGAGGCTTCGCGGGCTGAATGAACAGTTCCAGGAGGAGGGGGAGGCGCTACCGAACCTTTCCAGTCCTAGCTTGAATCCTTCGACAGATGCTTTCGAATGTTGGCGATGTCTTCATGGGAAGGAGGCCAGTCCGTGTCGCAGGTATTACAGTGGAACACCAACGCACCGGTTTTCAGCGCTTCTTCGAACCCTTCCCGACTGAATGTGACTGTCTGGTTGTGGTCGTTCGGACAAACAATCTCCAAATCCATCCGGTCGCTCATAAGCCTCCTGTTGATCGGGCAATCCACCGCTGCACTTGCGCGAACGGTTAGGTCGATCTTTGATGGTAACGCGAATGACGATCGCCATTCCTAATTGATGATGATCGCGATTTCCGAATCGCACCGGCCATCCCGCCCCTCGACGTGGCCCATCGATGTGAGCGCCCCGGCCTCGGACCGGCGCCGCCGCAGGCCAGGAGCGCGGCTGGCGGTTCACGCAGCGCGATGCCGGCGGACGGATGGCCGACGCGATCGGCGACGAGACGCTGTCCGAGGCCGGGGGCCTTCATGCGCCGCGAGGGCGTTGCGAGCGGTAAGGCGGGCGCGCCGCGCGGCCTGAGATTTTTCCAAAACCGCGCCCTAAGAGGCGGTAGACGGCCGTAACAAAGGATCGCACCCATGAAACCCAGCGTGTCGCGATCCTCGCCGCCGACATCTCTACCGCCGCGTGGAAGATCTCTTCCGCGGTGCGAAATCGCTCCAACTCAGCGGGGCGCATAAGCATAGCCTTCACGCTGGGCGCAGCCGCTGGCCCAGCCAAGCCAGGGAAAAACGCAGGTTGCGCTCGCAACCGCTAGTTTTCGAAGATTTCCCCGGTCAGAGTGACCGCCCACACCACGCCCGTGTCCGGTGTTATCGAAATCTGCGATGCAACGCGGGAATCTGCACCCACGCTGTCCCGTTCTGCAATTGGAAGATCTTCGCCCCCTGGTTGTTCACGTTACCGCAGCCGGTGATCCAAACATCGGCATACGGCGCCGCCAGTGGGTCGGAGTACGATCCCGCGGCCACGCTGCTCGCGCAGCCGGGAGGAGTTTCGTCAAATATGCCGCCGGCTAAGTCGTACCACACGATTCCGGATGTGGTGATGACCACCGCTTCGCCCTGCGGCGACACCGCGATCCGATTCGCGGCGGCGCCCTCTTGCAACTGGTACCATCCCGTATACAGCCGCTTGGACCCTCGTTTTGAAAAATCTCAGCGCGTAAACCGAGAAACGCTGACCCTTGCCCGCCGCGTGACGCGCAGGACGACCGTGGCCGCGTTTCACGCGCGCGCTTACAACCTCATCCGCGCGGGCCACGGTCGACGGACGACGGGCGGCGGGCGCGGGACATCGGCCGCGCTTACGATGGATCACGGTCGGCGGCGACTCGGTCGGTGGCGCATCGTGGAAGGGGCACGCGGGCGGCGCGCGAATCGCGCGTGGCCTGCAGCTCGCACGCCTCCGGCGCCCGTCGCTCGGGCGTGGTGATCGCTTCGGGCTGCGGGCGCGCCCTCGCGGCGGGATGAAGGCCCTGGCTTGCACAGCGTCTCGTCGCCCATCGCGTCGCCCATCCGCGCGCCGGCGGTCGCCGGGCTGCGGTACCGCTTCGACGCCGCGGCGCGCGCGATGGGCCGGCGTCGAGGGGCGGGATGGCCGGCGGCTCGGCGCCGGGAGGACGCGGCAGGCGACGCGGGCGTCGCGTCGCGCGTGCCATGACCCGGTGGCATGATAACATGCGAAAAATGAACGGCCAAACGTGGCTGCAGAGGGTTAGTCGAGCATGGTCTGCGCAGAGAAGATACGCCTGAGAGATGAATATTCTGCTACTGTTAGATGCCTCCGCGCGGCCCTGAAAAACCTCGGCACGAAGACCGGCGACGAATGGGTCAAAGGTCTGGCGGCTTCAAAAGCCGCGCGGGTCGAATGCGCCAAAGCACGCCGCGCTCTTGATGAACACAAAGCCCAGCACGGATGCTGAATTGGTCTTGTCGTCCGGCAGAACCTTCGGGGCAACCTCGCGGTCGGGGCAATCGCGTCTGTACCGATTTCGCTCATGCATCGTCTCTGCGCTGCGCGCAACGGCGCAACCGGGCGAATGCCAAAGGAGAAAATTACGTGCCTGATATACGGTTTCCCGGCTTCTGGCGTGAGGATCGACATCTAAGCTTCTTCCTCGCATTTCTGGTGCTTATGACTATCGTCGTTCCGATGGTCGGCGAGTCGCGCCCTGGGCGGATTGCCATCGACCTGACCTTCGCGCTCATGCTCCTCTCCGGCGCAATCGCGACGGTCAACAGGCGGATGCTCATGTCCCTCATCATTGTGCTGAACATCGTGGAATTCACGGCGGATCTGATCGTCGAATTTGACCCCTCGTTCAGCCCCAGGGCCTGGGACACTGTCCTCAAGGTGTTTTGCATGGCCATTCTAGTGGTCATGACGCTGAAGCAGACGTTTCTTCTTCCCGGCCCAGTTTCCGTGCACCGGGTCATGGGCGGCATTGCCGCCTACCTGCTGATCGGCGTGACTTGGGCGTTCGGTTACAAACTGCTCCTGGAAATGATTCCGGGCGCCATCCA
>Ga0181526_10001444_pt1 | contig 22465 bp, 20 predicted proteins | sample PEATcosm2014_Bin_35_FD_119750 | JGI IMG/M metagenome (GOLD analysis project Ga0181526, IMG submission 119750) | Peatland microbial communities from MTU Mesocosm Facility, Houghton, MI, USA - PEATcosm2014_Bin06_30_metaG | ecosystem: Environmental > Terrestrial > Soil > Wetlands > Peat | place...
CGTTGAACGGTCTAGAGCGGCTGGCCGAAACGACGACCGAGAAGAACGTGATCGTATGGCTGAACGAGTTTTTCGGTGAAGTATCGAAAGATGGAAAACCATTTGAACAGTTCCGCGTGGCCGAAGAGCAGGCTCATAAACTTCTCGGAACAGTCGTAATTCGAGAGCGCAATCCCAACACCTACGGTGACGACATGCGCCTGATGCTGGCCAGGCGGCTGACGTTCCAGGAGGCCATCCAGCTCGGCGAGTTTTCGCTCGTGTCGAAACAGCGTCTTGAGATCATCCAGCGCGAGCTGTTCGAGCAGCTAGATCGGATTGAGATGGGGTGAGCCATGGCGACGGCGAAACCAATAGCCTTCGACGTGCAACGCCTCATTGACGAGGTGGCTGCGCGGCATCGCCTGCTTCTCAAGCCGGACGACGCAGCCTTCGCCATCGTAACCATGAATCGCCTGGTGCTGGAGGAGTCGCTCGAAGCCATCCACTCCCGAATTGTTGAGGATCTCGCATTGTTTGAGGCCGCGGCAAAGAAGATACAGACCCGTGCGGGAACTACTCTTGCAGCGGAGGTTCGCGAGGCCGCCGCCGGAATTCGATTGGAGATCGAGAGAGATGTTGAGGACGCCCGGCTGCAAGCATCAAAAATCGTTCGACAGGTCGAGGCGGCATACGAGCAACGGATGTCCGCACAGAAGCTCACAATCGCGGTTTTTGCCGCCGCGCTGCTGTTCTCTTGCGGTGTATGGGCTGGACGGATCAGCGCGCTGTGGTGACCCTACCAGCTCCTTTCTGAATTTCGATGACTCCGGTCACGCAGGCTCGCTCTCGCGCCGTACAGGTTAGAACGACGAGAACGCCTATGAGTCCGAAAAGCCTCCCCCCTGAGTCCACTAGGAACGGCTCACCCGCCGGCTTTGCCGTTGCCGAGATTCCGCTGACCGTTCGGCAGGCAGCGGTCTATCTCGGAGTCAGCCCGCAAACAGTGTATCTCTGGGTCGAACGACGGCAGATTCCCCACCTCCGAATGATGGGGCGCAACATCAGGTTTCTTAAATCCGACCTCGAATCCTTCCGCTCAACTTGCCGACAGGACGTAATGGATGCCACGGCTCAGTCCACATCGTAACGACTCGTCCACAGGTGGCTCTCCGTGGGCTATGCTCATATTGAGCGGAAGCAGATTCCCCTGTTCAGCAACCAGGGCGCGAAATGACCGGTTCTCGTTGAGCGCCGGCTCGTCGGCCCATTTCCAACTGAATGGAGGAATCCAATGAGTAAGCGAGGACGGCCGCGCAAGTGTGAAGGCGCGGTCTACGAACGAGAAGACTCGAAGTTTTTGCAGGTCTGGTACCGGGACCAGAAAGGAGAAATACAACGAGAATCGACGGGCACCACCGATCGACAGAAGGCCGAGCGTTTTCTGCGCGATCGCCTGGACGCACGAGACGAGGGCCGTCTCTCAACTGTCTTGGACAGCAAACATTTGACGTTCAAGCAGTGGGCGGACTGGTTCTTGGAGCGGCGTTCCAAGCCTCCGTTCCGGAGCGAAGGAAATCACCAGCAGAATCTGAATGCTATGAAATTCCTGGGCCCGGTATTCGGAGAGGTTGCCCTGTCGGATATTACGGCCGAGGCCATCGAAGACTACCTTGCCGAGCGGCTTCGGTCCGGCCGCAGGGTTCACACGAAGTTTGGCTTACAGCTTCGGGGAACCGTGAAGCCGGCTACCGTTCATCAGGAGTTCCGAATTCTCTCGCACATGCTGAATGTCGCGGTAAAGCAGAAGAGATTATCGGACAACCCTTGCCGGGCGGTCGAGTTTCCGGTGTCGGTGGCGAAATCGACTCGCAAGCCGCACTACATGGCGGCGAGCGAGCAGGCGAAGATCGAATTCGCGGCTCCAAATTACCTGAGCAACATCGTCGTGATTCTGTCGGAGATGGGGCTTCGCTACAAGAAGGAGCTTCTTCCGATGAAGAAAGTGCAGGTGGATTTGGAGAATGGCGTCGTGCATGTCGCCGATTCCAAAACGGTGAATGGCATCGGGGATATGCCGATGACCGCTGTCGCGCGGGAGGCGTTTCAGCGCCAGATCGCGGAGACGCCGGGAAGCGAGTACCTGTTCCCGAGTCCGGTCTCAACCGGCAGCAAGCCGCACATTACGAATCTGCGAAAGACGTGGTCGGCAACGTTGAAGAAGGCTGGCGTTCCATACTTCGCACTCTACGAATTGCGCCATACCTTTGCAACGCGGCTGAGTGCGGGTGGCGTGGCCGATCACATGGTGACGCAGATGCTTCGGCAGAGCGATGCCGAGGTGTTCAAGCTGTACAGCCAAGCCAAGCTCGGCATGATGCGCGAGGCGCTCGCCAAACTGGATCGTCAGGCGAACGAGCGGCCGGGGAATTGGTTCACGGAGCGGCCCGCTTGATGCATTTCGTTCACAGTTTTGCCACAATCGTGCCGAAATTGGTGTCGGCCGGGAAGGAGGAAACGTTGTAATTAAAGGAGTTTTTGGTCGGGCCGCCGAGATTTGAACTCGGGACCTCTTGCACCCCAAGCAAGCGCGCTAGCCAGGCTGCGCCACGGCCCGAATCTACTATTGTACGTCAAACGGCGCGACGGCGCAGGGCACTCCGGATTCCCGGTGCTTAACTGTTTTGGGGATTCCTGACCGATAGAAATCGCTCCCTGACGGTCGCGGCTCAGATAGGCTTCCGGCGAGGCCTGATGGAACGGAGCGAGACCGCCCACAAGGGCGGTCGCAGAGTAGCAAAGCTGCTCAATCAACGCGCGTATTACCCAGCCGGGACCGTCAGAGCGGTTTCCCCAAAACTGTTAATCGCTCCCGATTCCCCGCAGGCACACTGTATCGTCAGAGCCACGCACGGATTCCGCGTAGGCCCGTCCTTTATTGATAGTTTCGATTTGGCACCGCAAATGCGGAAAGCGCCGCGCATGCGCCTGCCGCGCGTTGAAATTGGGTCTTGCCTTGAATTGCCGCCAGCTACCGCCGGCGTACGAAGTTGGTTTCCGGTCCGTGGAAAGTGGGAAAGGTTTTGGAGATGTGATCGTGCCAAGCCAGGCTCTCCTCGTCCAGCAGGGCCCACAGTAATCCGAGGCCGCCCGCACAATAGCCCAGGCAAGCGCCCAGGTAGCGCAGCCAGCGCGACATGCTGTCCGGCGGGTAGCCGTCGAAATTGATAAGGGTCAAACGGAGAGCGCGCATGCCGGGAGTCTGGCCGCCCGCGCATACCCACACGAATCCATAGAACATGGCGATCAATAAAGCGGCGCCGCTCATCACCAGGATCACCGGTTTGCTGGCAGGGAAGGAGCCACCTAGAATATGGAAGACCGCAAAAAAGATTCCGTACGCAATCAGGATCATGCTGCCGTCGATCGCTGCCGCGGAGGCCCGGTGCATCGGCGTAGCGACGGGAGCGTCGCAATCGATGACGGCTTCCACGGTGGTGCTCAGCTTGCGTGGCGCCGCTGGGGCCGGCTGCAGGAATTCAAGCGACGGCTGGGCGTCGTTGGCCGCGGCAGGGCGTCGGGTCATACGGGTGGAGGTGCGGGTCACCGTTTTGTGTTTCGCGGGCGCCGGCGGTTCGAAGACGCCATCGAACGGGATCACCTTGCCGCTCGGCCGATCCTGGAACAGCATAGCCTGGCGCGGAGCGGTGAAGGACGGCCCGGGCTGCGCGAAATTGGGCGCAACACTTGGCGCGAGGTGGGGCGCAGGCGGCGGTTCGCTGTGCGCGGGCCGTGGCGCGGCGGCCAAAGCGCCCGCCGTGGCCGTGGCATAGATATCATATTGCGGCCGCCCGCAACGGCGGCAGCGCCTCTCGTCGTCTAAATTCAGGTAACGGCAATAGCTGCAGGTCATGTCGATCCGTCAATGGTGCAAAGGAAGGCCCCCATGTGGTACGTTTGCCGATTGAGCCCTCTCGCGTGCACACGCCCTCACAATCTAGGTAACATAATCGGCGTTATTTGTCACGAACTTTCTTCGAGTATTACGTACAGTTCCATCCTTGCCCCATTGGTGGCGCTGGTTTTGGGCGTGTCGGCTGTCGGTCAGGTTCCGCCGACCTCGGTGCTGGTTCCGCCGCCCACCGGCGCCCCTGTGGCGCAACCCAATAAACACATTTATAAGGCGCGCCCCAACGCGCCGCCGGTCGGCGAATGGGACACTAACGCCGTCAGCCAAACTACCGAAGGCAAGATCTACCATCTGCGCGGACACGCCGAGATGGAGAACGTCGCCATGCTTTTCCGCGCCGACGAGATCGATTACAACGAAGACACCGGCGACGTGCAGGCACGCGGAAATGTCTACTTCGAGCAGTTCGAGCGCAACGAGAAAATCTGGGCCGACCACTTGGATTACAACACCAAGACCGAGAACGGTAAGTTCTACGACGTGCGCGGTACCACCGCCCCGCGCATCGACACCCGCCCCGGCATGCTCACCAGCCTCAATCCGTACTATTTCCAGGGCAAGTGGGCCGAGCGCGTCGAGGGCCACTATATTCTGTACAATGGATTCCTCACCAATTGCCGAGTCCCAAATCCCTGGTGGCGGCTGAAAGGGCCGCGCTTCAACGTCGTACCGCAGGAATCGGCCCGGGCGTACCGTTCGGTTTTCCTCTTGCGCAAGTTTCCGCTGTTCTTCACGCCGTTCTTCTATAAGTCGCTCGAAAAAGTGCCGCGGCGCACGGGCCTACTGATGCCCAACATCGGGCATAGCTCTACGCGCGGCTTCATGCTGGGCGCCGGCGTCTTCTGGGCCATCAATCGCAGTTACGACGCCACTTACCACGTCCAGGATTATACGGCGCGCGGGTTCGCGCATCACCTGGAATTGCGCGGCAAGCCCACCGACAAATCGGATTTCGACGCCATCCTTTTCGGCGTACAGGATCGCGGCTTGGCGAACCCCTACGGCCCGCCCATCAAACAAGGCGGCTATACCTTCTCGGTGGCGGGTAAGGCCGACCTGGGAGACGGCTGGACCGCCCGCGGAGCCATCAACTACCTCAGCTCTTATACCTTCCGGCAGGCTTTTTCCGACTCGTTTAACGAAGCCGTCTTCAGCGAAGTGAGCTCGGTGGCGTTCCTGAACAAAGACTGGTCTACTTACACCCTCGACACGGTTGTCGAACGCAAGCAGGACTTTACCACCTTGGAGATTAACGGAGCCACCAATGCGGTGGTCGTCAAAAAACTGCCGGAAGTGGACCTCTCCAGCCGCGACCGTCAATTATCCCCCGATCTGCCGGTATGGTACTCATTCAATTCCAGCGCCGGTCTGCTGTCGCGCAGCGAGCCGGATTTCTACTGCGCCGGCGTCCAGCCGGGAGCGCAAGGGACTACCACCTCCTGCCCCCCCAACTACAACACCCCGCCGGCCTTAGTGGACCGTTTTGGCACCAGCCTGCTCAATAGCCGCATGGACTTCGCGCCCCAGATTACCGCGGCGCTGCACTTGGGAGCCTTCCACCTGATCCCCAGCTTTACGGTGGACGAGACTTTCTATGGTGAGACCCAGGGTCCCTCTCAGGCTCCGTATCAGGACGACTTTCAGCGCGTACTTCCATCCGACTTTCTGCGCAGCGCCCGTGAGTTTAAGCTGGACCTGGTGGCGCCGTCCTTCGCGCGCGTGTTCAATCATAAGAGCTGGCTGGGGGACAAACTAAAGCACGTGATAGAGCCGCGCGCCACTTATGAGTACGTTACGGGCATCGGACAGGATTTCAATAAGATCATCCGTTTCGACGAGACCGATCTGCTTTCAAACACCAACCAGGTTACTTTCTCGTTGACCAACCGTTTGTATGCCAAACGCGGCGACGACGTGTCGGAGGTTTTCAGTTGGCAAGTGTCGCAGGCGCGATACTTCGATCCGACTTTCGGCGGTGTACTCGTCCCGGGACTGGACCAGCGCATGGTGCTGCTCAGCCAGCTCGATTTGACGCCCTTCACCTTTCTGGATGGCCCGCGCACGTATTCGCCGGTGGTATCGGCGCTGCGCGCCCAGCCGTTTTGGAATATTGCCTTCGAATGGCGGACGGATTACGATCCGGCGCGCCACGGCATCGTGGCCTCCATGGCCAGCGCCGACTGGCGGAAGGGCGCGTATTTCATTTCGGTGGGGCATAACGAGGTGAAGACCGATTCATACCTGCTGCCCAGCGAGGATCAGATCCGCGCCAGCTTCGGAGTCGGCAACTCGACGCGGCGGGGTTGGAACGCGGCGTTCGTAGCTGTTTACGATTACAAGGTTGGCGTGCTCGACTACGCCATTCTGCAGGCTACTTACAACACCGACTGCTGTGGGTTCAGCGTACAGCTTGTGCGCTTCGATTTCGGTACGCGGGATGAGACCCAGTACCGGTTTGCCTTCGCCGTGGCGAATCTGGGTTCGTTTGGAACGTTGAAACGCCAGGAGCGCTTGTTCTAATAGGACAATGGTGGGGCAGGACTCCAGTCCTGCGGGGGTTCTCTAGAACCCGCTCCTGGCGAGCATAGCTCGCCCTCGGGCGGGTCTGGAGACCCGCCGCAGGCGTAGACGCCTGCCCCACGAGATCATCCCGGTTTGCCAAGTTCGTGCAGCGCGCTCTCATAGTAAGCCCCACCCGCCGCCCCTGTACCTTTATGCCTTTCGATGAAGCCGATCAGGCGCCGCCGAAGCTCCTCCGCCTCGGGAAACGCCTGTGCGGTCCAGAAGCGTCTGGAGGGATCGAAGTACCCAATCCGGGCAAGGAACGCCACGCCGAAGTACTCCCGCTCCTCAATGGATGCGTCGTCGGTGCTTGGCCGAAACGATCCATCCGGCAAAACTGAATCCTTCAGGCACCACTGCAGCATCTTCCCGATTTCAATCGAAGCCGCGCGCCTCTGGGCTTCGTCCAGGTGCGGCCAGGCATAGCCGAACAGCACCACCACATCCATGTCGTGATGGTTGGCGTATCGCCCGTTTTCAAGCCAGCCGATCGGGTATTCCAGGTCTTTCAGCCGAAGCAGCGTGTCTCCCACCTTGTCCAGATCCGGCACGTCCCCTTGAAGATAGCGCACGACGTGAAACGTAATGCTGAGATCGTCGACAACCTCAACTTGTCCTTCCCGCAAATAGCGTTCCCCCCACCACCCGGTTTGCGGATTGCGAAGTTGGTTCAGCACCAGGTCGAGAAGCGTCCGCTTCAGGTCCGGGTGCCATGGGTAGCCGTCTGGCCGGTCATGCAGGATCAGCCGGATCAGGCTGGAAAGCGATTCATTCAACTCGCGCCTGTGGCTCACGCCCGTATGGGCTACGTCTGAAATGGAGAGCGACTTCATATAATTCGCCAGTTTATCCGGCGAATTCACCCGGTCGAGGAGAGGAATCTTGGCTCCGCCCTCGCCGTTTGCGAAATGGCCATCATAGGATGCATCGAGTTTGAAGAACCAGGCATTCGAACAGCGGCCCCAACTGCCGTCGCCGGGATCTTGTTGCCTGGCCCGCGACTCTTGCTCGGGATGTGCCAGGCTCGACCGCAGATCGGCCAGCCGGGCGTCAATCGGGTCCACGTCGGCGGTATTTCCTATCAGCCAGCGCAATTCCGTGAGAATCTGGTGCGAGCAGGACGCGTCGCGTCCCTGGGCTTCGCGATCGAACACCTGACGCTCGAGCGCGTGCAGCGCTTGCATCCGCGCGGGCATCAACAGGCCGTAGCGGGGATTGTATATTGTCATTTCACGGCGCACTTGCGCGCTATTATGCAGGTCGCTGGCAGGGATATCGCCGGCGCCGAGGCCCATAGGCGCGGCGAGGAAAATCGCCAGCGGGCGCAGGTTCAAGGGGAACCGAAAGGATGACATCCTGGTTGAATTATCGCGCAAGCCTCCGCTCGCCCTGATTCCGCACCACCGGCGAACAGCACCGTCCCGCAAATGGACAGCCGCGCGGCACGCGACGTTGACGCTATTGCGCTTTTCCGCAGAAGGGCGCGTGCATCTATACCCTTCTATGCGCACCTGTATCCAGGATCTCCGCTATGGCCTGCGTTTACTGGCGCGCAGTCCCGGCTTCACCGGCATCGCGCTGCTGACTCTTACCCTGGGCATCGGCGCCACGGACGCGATCTTCAGCGTGGTGGACGCCGTGCTCCTGTGCGCGCTGCCTTATCGCGACCCGCAGCGGCTGGTCTCGGTTTTCGAAGACATCGGCAAAAGCGGGTTCCCGCGCAACACACCGGCTCCGGGAAATTACGCCGGCTGGAAGGCGCAGACGCAGACGCCGCTGTCGCTATATTTGGCACGGTCGCGCTCGCGGCTTGCTACTACCCGGCGCGGCGCGCGGCGCGCGGCGCGCGTGGACCCTATGTTCACGCTGCGGTATGAGTAGGCTAAGCCGAGCAACAGCGCGTCCGCTGTAGGTATCCACGAACCGGGCTCCGGAACCGCCGCCGTGCCAAATACCTCAAGGGCTTCGACGATGTTCGTATTCGCATCTCGCGTAAGGTCGGTGAGGCTTGGACCGCTTACATTGGGTCCCTCAACGCCGTGCACGTTCTCCGCCCAGAATGCCGTTGTCGTGGGCCCGCCCGCCTCGACCACCCAATATGCCTGACCGGCCATCAGCTCCGGGTGGGTAACTGAGTCGATCGTGACCATCCCAGTGGCTGGGTCGGTCGATAACTCATTGTCCAGCGTGAATGACTCCAGTACCTGATCGGGAAGGCCTCCCAGGCTCGTCATCAAGTACACATCCAGCACGTTGGGGCCGGAAAACAAACTGACCGCCAGTTCCGTACTCTGGAAGATGTAGTTCTGGTCCGCCTTGAAGCCGATGCCCACATAGTTGAAGACCCCCAAAAAGGGCACCACACCAATCGCGATCCCGGGACCGAAGGTGTCACCCGGCGCAATGTTGGTGTAAACGATGGTGCTGGCCCGGCCGGGCACAGCGCTGGCCATCGCGCACGCGACGGCCAAAACGGTGACGGTGACCTGACGAAGATGTTTCATCGCGGTCCTCCTGTTGGATTTAGTCTATAACAGAAAGAAGCCGTGTCTTAGTCAAACGACTAACATACAATCGCCATAGGAATAAAACCGGTACCGGTACTCTACCGCGTGCCGGTAAGCGGCCAAAGTCAGATCCCGGCCGGCAAAAGCGCACACCAGCAGCAATAAGCTGGTGCGCGGCAGATGGAAATTGGTGAGCATCGCGCCCGTGGCGTGAAACTCGAAACCCGGATAGATGAATAGGTCCGTTTCGCCGGCGGTCTCCCGCAGGCCGCCACTGCGCATTGCGCTTTCGATGGTACGCACGCTGGTGGTGCCCACGGCCACCAGACGCTGGGCGGCGCGCATGCGCGCGGCGTCATCCGCAGCGATGCGGTAACGCTCGCTATGCAACCGGTGTTCCGCCACGCGCTCGGTGTGTATTGGCTGGAAGGTTCCCAGGCCCACGTGCAGGGTCACAAAAGCGATGTCCGCGCCGCGCGCACGGCAGGCATCCAGCACTTCCGGCGTGAAATGCAGACCGGCCGTGGGAGCGGCCGCCGAACCCTTCTCGCGCGCGAACACGGTCTGATACCTTTCGCGGTCGGCGGCGTCATCCGCCCGCTTGATGTAGGGGGGCAGCGGCACGTGCCCGAGTTTCTCGAACCGCTCGTAAAGATCGCCCTCGGCGGCAAAGCGCAGCGTGCGTTCCCCGAACTCGCGGCGGGCGATCACTTCCGCCTCCAAGCCGTCCGCGAACCGCACCCTTTCGCCGACGCGCATCTTCTTACCGGGATGCACCAGCGCCTCCCATTCCCTGGCCGCGGCGTCGACGGGCCCCAGCAGCAATACCTCCACTTCGCCGGTAAGATACTCGCGCCGCGCCGGGTTCCCCTTGCCGACGGGCAGCGCGTGCACGCCCGCGCGATGTCCGAAAAGGCGGGCCGGAAATACGCGCGAATCGTTCAGCACCAGGCAGTCGCCCGCGCCCAGAAAAGCGGGCAGGTCGCGGAACTGCCGGTCTTCCCACGATCCGCGCGCGCGATCCACCACCAGCATGCGGGAAGCGGCGCGATCCGCCAGCGGCGTCTGCGCGATCGACTCCTGGGGCAGCTTGTAATCGAATTCGGCGAAGCTGGCTGCCATTCTGTTTCCGGATTCCTCTGTTTCACTGTATCTGAAACAGTGTGCCCTGCTCTTCGCCTTCCCACAACTCAGGACGATATTCGACCGGCGCCGAAGCCAGGCCGTACCGCTCGCGAATACGCCCGACGCGCTCGCGCAAGCGGGCTTTGTATCCGGGCCCCAGGTAAGCGCTGTTGGCGTAAAGCTTCCGGTATTCGCCAACCAGCTTTGGAAAACGTTTCTCCAGAAACGGGAAGAAAATCTTCTGTGCGCAAGGCATCAGGAACAGCGGCCCGCCGCCGAAATACTGTGCGCCCGCCCGGCCGGCGGCGGCGGCCAGAGCGTCCAGACTTTCTTCGGAGTCGGTGATCATGGGGAGGATAGGATTGGGGAAAACGCCGGCGGTCAGTCCGGCTTTCGTGAGCGCGCGAACGGCCGCCAGGCGCAGGTCCGGACGCGGCGCGCGCGGCTCCATCAGTCGCGCCAGGCGGCGGTTGAGCGTGGTCACGGTGACGTTGATGGACAGCACGTTGCGGCGCGCGACTTCGCGCAGCAAGTCGATGTCGCGCGCCACCAGATCCGACTTGGTGGTGATGGACAAGCGGCGGCCTTTCCCCTCCGCAAAAATCTCGAGGATGGCGCGGGTACGCGCGAAGCGCCGCTCGGCGGGCTGATACGGATCGGTGGCCGTGCCGATGGCGATGTGGTCCGCGCGATCCAGTTTGCGCAATTCCCGGCGCAGGATCTCCGGGGCGGCCGCCTTGGCGTAGATCTTGGACTCGAAGTCGCGCCCGTCTGCCATCCCCATGAACTCGTGCGTGTAGCGCGCGAAGCAATAGTGGCAGCCGAACTCGCAGCCGCGGTAGGGGTTGATGGTCCACTGAAAGGGCATGTTGGGCTTGGTGCGATTGAGGATGCTCCGCGCGCCGATTTCGAAGTACTCGACTTGCGACTTGGCCTCCAGCAGATCGCTTTGGGCAGCCATTTTGGCGATGCCAATTAATTCGGGCATGCCTCCTAGTTTCGCTTTTTATTCGCCTACTTGCAAGCCGGTGGCCCTGCGTACTTTGTGGGCGTTGGCCTTTAGCTCGCCTTTAGCTCCCCGCAATCCGTCCCAGCCACGCGTCCGCGATCGGCCGGGCCTTCGACGGAAAACGATGCCCGCCCTCGAGCATGTGGAACTCGACGTCGGCCGCGCGCGACCGCAGGCGCTCCGCGTAGCGTTCGGTGACCTCCGGCTTGTAGAACTCGTCCTCCCTCCGCGCGATATGCAGAACGGCCGCCGTAACCGTTTTGTAAGGACCCTCCTCCCAGTTGCGCGGAATGCCCCCGCAGATGCCGATCACGCCGCGGATTTCGTCCGGATGCGTGGCTGCGAACCGGTAGTTCATGCCCACCGGTTGGGAAAAGCCGGCCAGTATGCGCCGGGAGGCCGGGATGCCGTATTGGCGTCCGGCTTCGTTCAGGACATGCAGCAGCATGTCGTGGTGCAGGCGCACGGAAGAATCCGGGTGCTTATGCGTGGCCCAGCCGTAACCCACCTCGTTCGATCCCATGCCCAGGTAGAACTGGTTGGGTCCCTGGACGGCCGCAATCGCATGCCGCGGGCCCATCATGGCCGCCGTCAGGCGCAGCATCACCTCGGGATTGGCGCTAAAGCCGTGCAGGGCCGCCACCAGCATGGTGCGGCCGTCGACCACGTCGGGCGCGTGCACCAGGTATCGGCAATCCAGACGGGCCGTGAAGCTGCAATGGCGGGTATTTTCGAGGGTCATAATGGTTGGGATTCGGGCTTGCGGAATTAATGAAAACTTCAACTTGATTTCCGCAGATTTGAGGTTATCATAAGCTCTATCGGTCATGAGCGCCGCGGGTTCGCCAAGCTTGCGAATCGGCTGAGACAGCCTCATCGGCCGGCAACGGGGCAGGTATCGGAAGGGAAATCGGAATGGCCCGGAATGGGCCTCCAGTGCGCCGTTCAGGCGTGGCAGTGGAAGTGTGGCCAATGGAGGACATCAGATGAATTCACCGACGCGTTACATCAAGCAGACCATCTTTTTCGTTTTCGCCGCGGGCTTTGTGGTGTGCTCGCCCGCTTTTGCGCAGGATGTTCTGGGGGGCATCACCGGCACCGTAAAGGACGCTACCGGCGCAGCCGTGCCCGACGCCACCGTGAAGGCGCGGAACATCGGCACCAACCTCGAAGTGGTCCAGCACTCCCAAACCAACGGATCCTATTCCGTGCAGAACATCCCGGCCGGCAACTACCAAGTGACCTTCACCAAGGAAGGCTTCGAAACCGAAACGCACACTCAGGTTGTGGTCAACGCGAACCGCACCACCACGGTGGATGGCGACCTGAAGGTCGGCACCGTCTCCACCACGGTGGAGGTGACCTCCACGCCGCTCATGAACCAGGTGGACACCACCAACGGCTACGTGGTCGATCAATTGACGATTCAAGAGACGCCGCTGGGGACGGGCAGCTTCACCCAGTTGGCGATCCTGAGTCCGGGCGTACACGCGGATTTCCTGGGTGGCGCCGGCAGCAACAGCGGGCTCGGCAACCAGGCGATCTTCGCCAACGGAAACCGGGACACCAGCAACAGCTTCTCCCTGAACGGCGTGGACACCAATAATCTTTTTAATGGCAATTCCACCAGCCAGGTGGGCGAGAACCGGTTCGTACTGAACATCGGTGAAAATTTCGGCGCCGGCGGCGCGATTCAGACCAGCACTTCGGTGTACGGCGCCATCGGTCAGGCGCTGCCCACGCCGCCGGTGGAAACCATTCAGGAAGTCTCGGTGAACGCGGCGATGTACGATGCCACGCAGGGCGCGCATAGCGGTGCGCACGTCAGCGTGATCACCAAGTCGGGCACGAATCAGATGCACGGCATGCTTTACGAGGATTTCCAGAACAGCGTGTGGAACGCCGCACCGTTCTTCTACAACAGCTCCCCGGCCATCACCACCAAGGACCCCTTCCTGGCCCGCAACCAATTTGGCGTGAACCTGGGCGGACCCATCAAGAAGAACAAGCTGTTCTATTTCGTGGCTTACCAGGGCGTACGCCTGGCGGATGCGTCGGATGCCACCAAAGACGTGAGCGTACCCATTGGATTGACCAGCGACCGCAGCGCGCAAGGCATCGTGAACGCCATTCAAACCAGCTACGGCAAGACCATCACCACCTCGCAAGTCAGTCCCGTGGCGCTCGCTATGCTGCAGGCCACGCTGCCCGGCGGGCAATATCTGTTCCCCAGCGCGCAGATCACGAATAAGACCACGGCGGACTCGCTGGGCTATGACGCAGTGGTACAGGGGGCTAACGCCCAGTCCAGCGTCAATCAGGGCATCGCCAACGTGGATTACAACGTGAACGACATGGATCGCCTGACAGTGAAGTATTACTATCAGAACAATCCCACCACCAACCCCTTCGGGGCCGTAGGCGCGCTGCTGGGCTTTCCGCAACAACTTCAAGCCGGTAGCCAGGTAGGGGCGGTCAACAACACGGTGATTCTGAGCCCCAGCCTGACGTGGCAGCAGCATGCCGGATTCACGCGCCTGCAAGCCTATTCGCAGACCCAACAGGAATTCTCGCCGAGCACTTTTGGGATGAGCCTGTTGGGCGCCACCAGTTTTCCCCAAATCGAGATCAGCGATGCGCTCAGCAGCAACACCCTGGAATTCGGCCCCAGCGTCAGTTTTGGCAATGCGGGCATGTATCAGAATCAGTGGGAATTGGGGTCTTCGCTCAATTGGGTGAAGGGGCGCCACACCATCTCCATAGGCGGCACTTGGGCGCACACGCAGCTCAATATCATCAACAACAACACCGAATCCGACACACTCGACTTCAAGAGTTTCACGAATTTCGTGGAAGGCGCCGTCCGCACCGGCAGTTACTCCGTCGCATTTCCCGACGCCAACGCCAGCCGCTACTACCGTTCGGACACCGCGGGCGTCTACGTGAACGATAACTACAAAGTGGCAAGCAACCTGTCGCTGACCCTGGGACTGCGTTGGGACTTCGATGGCCCCCTTTCGGAGGAATACGGAAGGCTGGCGACCTTCAATCCGAGCCTGTACGCCTATAACGCATCGAGCGACACGATCACCAATTCCGGACTCGAAGTCGCCGCAAACAATTCCTCGTTCGGCACTGCCGGCGCGAACGACACGCTAACGAATCGGCACCAATGGGGTCTTGCGCCCCGCATCGGCTTGGCATGGACGCCTAAGCCCAAGCTGACGGTACGCACCGGCTTCGGCATGTACTACGACCGCGGCGAGCTGTTCAGCGAATTCTCTCCCAGCGCCGGCTTCGGATTCAACGGACCCTTGGGCGTGACGCTGGAGCAGCCCTTTGTTACGGCTGTGTTCGCAAGCGGTAAGCCGACCCTGCAGGCGCCATTTGGGACTGCGGCCCCCCCGCCGCCACCGCAAAGCCCCGCGGCGTTTCAGGCTCTGCTGCCGAACCTCAACGACACTCTGAATGGCAACTATCCAACGGGCAACTTGTTTGGGCCGTTCCTGATAGGCGGCTACGATGCGAACAACAAGTTGCCTTACACGGTCAATTGGACATTCGACATTCAGTATCAGGCGTCCAATAACTGGCTGTTCAGCGCCGGATATGTGGGCAACCACGGCGTACACGAAGTATTGCCGATTCCGTTCAACCAGCCGGGGATCGCCACTCCGCAAAATCCGATCAACGGGCAGACCTCTTCGTATGGCGGCTTAAGTCCGGGCAGTAACTGCAATAATGGGACACTGGATAACGAACCCTATTGCCCAGGGCCGGAATATGCCGGGAACGCGCCGGGCCGCGTGCCGTATATCGGCTACGACATGAACTCCGTTTTGTACGAGGCCGAGGGCATCTCAAATTATAATGCGCTGCAGCTTCAGGCACGCAAGCGTTTGGCGAATGGGCTGCAGTTCACCGCGTCCTACACGTGGTCGCATGCGCTTGACGAGCAGAGCGGCCTGGGCCTGTTCTTCACCGGCAACAATCCGCTGGCTCCGAGATCGAACTATGCGTCCGCGGACTTCGATCAGACGCATGTCTTTCTGATCAACTACAGTTACACTCTGCCGAAGATCACATCGGATCGTTCGTTGGGCTATCTGGTGAACGGATGGACCATCGGCGGACAGACGGTGGCGCAGAGCGGCCAGCCTTACAGCGTCTATGACTACTCGGGGTCGGTCGCCGGCCAATATTACGGATCGAGCGATTACATCACGAACCCGATCGTGCCGTTGCTGCCCGGCGTGACCGCGAAGCAGGCGGAGCTTCAGGGCACTACCGGTATCAACGCGAATAACCCGGTGCTCAATGCCGCCGATTTCGGGCCGCAATTCGTAGCTCCCGGGACGTACGGCGTCCCTCCGTGCGATGCGTCCGGATGCGATATCTATGAATCGCTTTACGGCAGTTCGGGCCGCAACCTGTTCCGCGCGCCGTTCCAGGTGCGTTTCGATATGACCATCGGCAAAGAGTTCCTCTTTGGCGAGCGATATCGTTTGCGCTTCAACTTCGACGCGTTCAATCTCTTCAATCACCCCGACTTCGACGCGCCCAACAACGATGTCGATTTCTTCCCTTATTACGAGGGGCCGCCCCAGATTCCGCCGAATGGCAGTCTCGGCTATATCCAGCATACGATCGGCAGTTCGCGCTTCCTGCAAGCGTCGCTGCACCTTTCGTTCTAGTTCATCGTAAGGCAGTTCGGTTGCACCGTGGGGCGGCCAATCTTGGCCGCAGCCGCCTTTCAGGCGGCTCCTGCTTTCACGGCGCGCCTCCTCGTGGTCGCAAAGGCCGGCTGAAAGCCGGCTGCGGGCAGGATTGCCCGCCCCACAAACCCATACTCACTGATCAGCCAGCGCGGATACTAGCGTACCTGGCGCACGATCCAACCCGCCGCCGCGCGCAGGCTGGCGACACGCGCGTCGGGCATGTGGTCGGGCACTCGCTCGCGGTAGCCGCGGTCGATCCAGACGGTGCGGCATCCCGCGGCCGCGCCGGCGTCGATGTCGCGCCAGCGGTCGCCGACCATGAAACTTTGGGCGAGATCGATCGCATGCGTGGCGGCGGCTTCGAGCAGCATGCCGGGCTGAGGTTTGCGGCAGGCGCAGGCATCCCGGTCGTCGTGATAACAGACCAAGCAGGCGTCCAGCGGAAGAGCCGCACGCAGGGTGGCGTGCATGGCTTCGACGTCCTCGCGGCGGGTGACGCCGCGCGCCACATCCGGCTGGTTCGTCACCAGCACCAACAGGAAGCCGGCGGCCTGCAATCGCGCGAGGGCCGCCGGCGCCCCCGGATCGATCTCCATTTCGGCGGGAGTGACGGGCGCGTACGCCTGGCCATCGCGGACCAGCGCGCGCGTGAGCACGCCGTCGCGATCCAGGAACACGGCCCGGTTCATCGCAACGATTCCCAGCGCGTTTCGGCGGCTTTCAACGCGGGATGCGAGACTAACAGGTGCCAGACGACCGCCTGGAAGGCTTCGGCGTGCGGCGTGATGTGCGACGGATTCACCGCCGGCACGATCACGCAAGCATCCGCCACTTGCGCGGTGTAGCCATCGGCACGGCCCACGATGCCGCCAATGGACGCGCCCACTGACTTCGCGTATTGGAGAGCCGAAACCAGATTCGGGCTGACGTGTTTTTCGAGATTGCCGCCCCCCACCGAAAACACGAGTACGCAATCGTCGGCGCGCAGGCGGCTGACGCGCAGCCACGCGTCGAATACCGAGGCCCAGCCTTCGTCGTTGGTGCGGGCGGTCAACTCGGCAATGTTGTCGGTGGGGCAGTAGGCTTCCATGCCGCAGATTTTGCGAAAATCGTTGACCGCGTGCGAGGCATTGGCGGCGCTGCCGCCTACGCCGAGGATGAACAGGCGTCCGCCCCGCGCGCGGGTGGCGGCCAGCAGTTGCGCCAGGCTTTCGATGGCCGCAGCGTCCAGGCGGCGCAGGACCTCGGCGGATTCGGCGATGTATTGTTCGGCGAAGCTCATATGGGGCAGGACTCCAGTCCTGCGGCCGGCATCCACGCCGGCCCGGAGCGGGTCTGGAGACCCGCCGCAGGCGTAGACGCCTGCCCCACTATCCTCCCTCCAGGTGGTGGGACAGCTCGGCGATCCCGGCGAACGAGCCGATTTCGTAGAAACGGTCGTGTACTTCGCACGCGGCCAGTTCATTGCGGCGCAGCAGGTCGCCATACACGTCGGCCAGGTCCGCTTGCTGCGTGCCCTCGAAAGCTTCGCGGCCGAAGACGCCCAAACCGTAATCGATATGCTGCATGCGAGCCGTCCTGTTCTTCTTATCGTAGGCCAATATGCGGCCCTCGGCGAACTCCACGTTGCTCGAATCCCAGCGGCCTTCGTTGCGATACACGGTCATCAGGCCGGGGCGGCCTGCCGTGTGGAATGCCTCGGCGACTTCGCGATACGAGCAGGGCAGGTAGGAATCGCCATAAACCACGAAGAACGCGTCGCCCAGCAGCGGCAAGGCGTGGCGCACTGCGCCGGCGGTTCCCAGCAGCGCGGGACCGTCGCACGAGTAGTCGATCGCCAGGCCGAATTGCGAGCCATCGCCCGCATATTCGCGGATGCGCTCACCGAGCTGCCCGATGCACAGCGCCACGCGTTCGATGCCGCGCGCCCGCAGCAAGCGCAACTGGTGCGCCAGGAACGGCTCACCGTCGATTTCGACCAGCGCTTTTGGAATGCGTTCGGTCAACGGATAGAGGCGCGTACCCATCCCGCCCGCCAGAATCGCCACCGGCGGCATTGCGTTCACAATTGCGCTCATGATTGCGCCAGCACCGTGGTGCCCTGGAAATCGAAGCGCACCCGCACTTCGCGCAATCCCGCGCCGCGCATGGCATGCCTTAGGCGCGTCTTGTCTTCGGTATAGAACATCAGGAATCCGCCGCCGCCCGCTCCAATCAACTTGCCGCCCAATGCGCCGTTGCGCCGCGCCAACTCGTAGTATTCGTCGATGTGCGCATTCGTCATGGAACCCGAGCGCGTTTTCTTGTGCTCCCAGTGCAGGTGCATCAACTCCGCGAAGCGGCGCAGATCGCCGGCCTCCAGCGCCGTTTTGCTCTCGCCGCCGAGCTGCTTCACCACGTGCAATTGCGAAATCATATCGGCATCGTGCCGGCGCGTGCGCGTGTCCTGTTCTTCGAGGATCGCCGAAGCGGAGCGCGTGAAGCCGGTGAAGAACAGCAACAGGTTGTCTTCCAGGTTGGCCAGCGTTTCGCTTTCGAGTTGCAAGGGCGCCACCTCCACGCGGCCGTCCGGCAGGAACTGGAAACAGGTGATGCCGCCGAACGAGGCGATGTACTGATCCTGTTTGCCCACGGGCTCGTGCAGCAGGTCGATTTCGATGCGGCAGGCCTGCTCGGCAAGATCCTGGCGCGGAATCGGGTTCCTCTTCCAGGCGTGCAGCGCGCGCAGCAGCGCCACCGTGAAACTGCCGGAAGACCCCAGGCCCGTGCCTGCTGCAATGTCCGACATGCTCACGATTTCCAAATACGGCTGCGGGCCCACGTCCACCAGGCGCAGGGCTTCGCGCACGATGGGGTGCTTCACCTGATCCACCCGTTCCACCATTTCCATTTGCGAATACTTGATGAGCAATTCCTGGCTGAACGTCTCGTGCAGCGTGATGTAGACGTATTTATCGATAGCTGCCGAGATGACGAAGCCGGTGTGCTCCCGATAGTACGAGGGCAGGTCGGTGCCGCCGCCTCCGAGCGAGATACGTAACGGGGCGCGGGTGATGATCATCGGCCGTTCTCCTGGTATACGCGCTCAACCACGCGCAATGCCGCCTGGGCGTCTGCGATGCCCGGCCGCGGTTGGCGCCGCAAGCGGATATCTTCCAGGAACTCGGCGAATTCGATTTCCCAGGAATTGTCGGTCATGGGGAACTCCCAGGCGGTAGTCTCCGGCGGCCCCATTTCCGGCAACATTTTGTAAAGCGTGAGCCGCTCGGCGCCGTAGCTGCCGCCCAGTCCCGCGATTTCCAGCTTGCCGTCGCGCCCGCAGATTTCGAACGAGAACAGGTTCTTCCACTCGGTCCAGCTTGCGTGCAGAAATGCAATCTGGCCGGCGGCGGTTTCGAGCAGCAGAAAGGCGTTGTCTTCGACGGGCATTTTCCACAAGTAACCTGGCGTACGGCCGGTGACGCGCGGGAACTCGCCCGCGAACCAGCGCGCGAGATCGATCAGGTGGATGCCCTGGTCCAGCAGTTCGCCGCCGCCCGAAAGGGCCGGATCGGCGCGCCACTCACGGTCGTAACCGGGACGGCCCCCGTGCCCGTAACGTCCGCGGATGAAGAGCAGGGGGCCGATCGCGCCGGCATCGAAAAGGGCGCGGGCCTTTTGGAATGCGCGGTGATATCGATGATTGAATCCGACGCGCACCAGCGTGCCTGTGCCGCGCGCGGCTTCGGCCACGGCGTCGAGTTCGGAGGCGCGGCGCGCACCCGGTTTTTCGATGAGCACGTGCTTGCCCGCGCCAGCGGCTGCGGCGGCGATAGGGCCGAGCATATCGTGCGTGGTGGCGACGATCGCGATGTCGATCCCCGGCGAGGTGACGGCGGCGCGCCAATCGGCGACAGTGTCCGCGCCCGGGTGGGCCGCCGCGAGCGCCTGTGCGCATCCGAGTTCCGAATCGCAGCAGATCGCCAAGCGGCCGCCGGCGAGCGCCGCGGCGCGTTTGGTCCCGATCCGGCCGCATCCGACGATGGCTACTTTGAGGGGCATCGGCAGTCCACCTGTTAGAATAACTGACTTGTGCGATGTCTCTCTAATCCTGCCCGCTTACAATGAGGCCGCCACCATCGCCGCCACCATCCGGGAGACCGGCGATTATTTCCGGTCGCGCGGCTTGCGTTATGAAATTATCGTGGCCGCCGATGGCGGCGATGGCACGCGCGAGCTAGCCGAAGAAACCGCCCGGCAGGGCGAGCCGGTGCGGGTGATCGGCAACCGGGAGCGCAGCGGGAAGGGCCGCGGCGTACGCGAGGCCATGGCGCTGGCGCGCGGTAACATCGCCGGTTACGCGGACGCCGATAACAAAGTACCCATCGAAGAGTTCGATAAGTTCCGGCTGTGGTTCACGCAGGGCTGTGACGTGGCGATCGGCTCGCGCAGCATGCGGGGCGCGCAAATCGAGAAGCGCCAGCCTCTCTACCGGCAGTTGGGCGGCAAGGGTTTCGGTCTATTCATGCACGCGGTGGTGGGACTCCAGGGCATCACCGACACGCAATGCGGCTTCAAATTCTTCACGCGCGCGGCGGCGCGCGAGATTTTCAGCCGGCAACAAATGGACGGATATATGTTCGATGTGGAGATCCTGGTGCTGGCCCGCCGGTTGGGCTATGGTATCCAACAGGTGCCGATTCGCTGGCGCGACGATGGCGACAGCCGGCTGGCGCTGGTGAGCGGAAATTTGCGGAATGTAGTCGACATTTTCCGCATCCGTGCGGGCGCACGCCGCACGCCGGGGCCGAGGGCAACGGCGTGACGCTCAGCCTATGCATGATCGTAAGAAACGAGGAACGCAATCTCGCGCAGTGTCTCGATTCAGTCGCGGATCTGGCCGGCGAGTTGATTGTGGTGGACACCGGCTCCACGGATGCTACGCCATCGGTCGCGGCCCGCTACGGAGCGGAAGTGATCCCCTTCGATTTCACGGTGGTCGATTTTGCAGCCGCCCGCAATTGCGCCATGGCGCGCGCGAAGGGCCGGTGGATCCTGATGCTCGACGCGGACGAGATCCTGGATCCGGCGGGCGCGCCCATGATCGAAAAGCTTGCCGCCTGCGATGAGAATACGGGATATTTCCTGGAGCGGCACAACCATTGGGCGCACTCCGCCTATCCCACCACGGATTACGTCGTGCGCCTCTTTCCCAACCGGCCCGACTATCGATACCGCGGGCGTGTGCATGAGACTATCGACGCCGCGATTCTCTCCGGAGGAGGGCGGCTGCACCGCACAAGCATCCGCCTGGAACATAAGTTCTCTTTGGACCCGGAAGCGCGGCGGCGCAAGAACTACCTGTATATCGAGATTCTGAAGGAAGAGATCGCCGCCGATCCCAGCGACGACTCGCGGCTCGATTTTCTAGCCGCCGAATATCACCAGCTCGAAATGTTCGATGAAGCCACGGAAGTTGCCGAGCGGATCGCGCGGGCGAGGCCGCTGGACCCCAGGGCGCACTTGTTCGTGGGCGTTTATCATCTGTTGTACAAGCCCGACCTGGCGCGCGCGCGGGCCGATTTCAACCAGGCGCTGAAGCTCCGGCCGGGCTACGCCGAAGCCCAGTCCTTCCTGCAAATGGTTGACGAGCGGGAGCGCAGTGATATGCGATAATATATCATCGCACCCTGACGATATGCCATCGCATATCAAAGCCGTCCGTCTGAACCGCTTGCCTGCCGCGATACGCCGTGAACTCGTGGCGGCGCGCCACAAGCGCGGCTGGAGTCAGGCGGAGTTGGGCAGGCGTGCGGGCTTACCTCAAATGCATGTCTCCGGTATCGAAACCGGCAAGATCGCGCCGCGGTTCGACACGCTTCTCGATTTGGTCCGCCTGCTCGACCGCGACCTGCTGATGGTTCCCCGGTCGTTGGTGCCCGCCGTTCAGGCTCTGGTTCGGGATGACCGTCGGCGGACCGGTCGCGCGGCCGACGACGAACCCGAACGCCCGCTCTACGCCGGGGACGACGAAGAAGCGGATAGCGATGAAGCTTGAAACGGAATACAACGCCCTCGCCGTCCATCTGGGCGCGCGCCGTGTCGGGGTACTCAACCGTCTCGCCGGCGACCATCATCTGTTTTCATTCGAACCGGATTATTTGGACGACCTGAACCGGCCGACGCTGAGCCTATCGTTCAAGGGGCAAGGCGGAGGCGTGGTTTCGTCCCTGCGTCCAGTAAGCCGCCGCTTGCCTCCTTTCTTTTCCAATCTGCTGCCCGAGGGCCATCTGCGGACATACCTGGCGGAACAGGCCGGGGTGAAGCCTACGCGCGAATTCTCGCTGCTGGCGGCACTGGGCGCCGACCTTCCGGGCGCGGTTACGGTCGCGCCCTTCTCGGTCGATGCGCCTGCCGTCGATCCCCATGGCGCACATCGCAAGTTCGAATCCGGGGCGGACGTGCTGCGGTTTTCCCTGGCCGGCGTGCAACTGAAATTCTCGGCGGTCATGGAGGCCGCCGGCGGGCTGACGATTCCGGCGCACGGAGTGGGCGGCTTCTGGATCGTGAAACTGCCCTCCATGCAGTTTCCGGCCGTTGCCGAAAACGAGTACGC